>Ga0208982_1000012_pt1 | contig 22299 bp, 21 predicted proteins | sample MedBloCAOM1_O3_FD_187840 | JGI IMG/M metagenome (GOLD analysis project Ga0208982, IMG submission 187840) | Forest soil microbial communities from El Dorado National Forest, California, USA - Mediterranean Blodgett CA OM1_O3 (SPAdes) (version 2) | ecosystem: Environmental > Terrestrial > Soil >... | reverse complement strand
CCGTACAAATCGAAGCCGCGATCGATATAGGCGCGCAGCGAATCGTCAGCCGCCAGTAGCGGCAAGGTGCTGACGCTGCCCACCCACTGGAAAGCGCTGAGCACGATGTAGTCGGCAAAGTTCGGCGCACTGCCGCCGATCCATACGGATTTCGCCAGGTGCGTGCGCAGCGGGTTGAGTGCCGTGCGGATCACCGGCAGCAGCGCTGCGCGGTCCGCGGTGAAGGTTTCCAAGGTTGCGCCCTTCATGTTCTTCTCACGGCTGGTGCGAAAGTATTCGCGGTCCACCGGCCGGATGCAGTCGTGCAAATCCTTGACGTAGACGCGAAACATGCGCCGCATGACTTCGGTCATGAACCACGAATCGGTCAGGCGCACCATGGCGAGTTCGGCAGGACTGCTGAATAGCGCCGGCCTGTCGGGAAACTGCTGGTCCAAATGTTCGATGATGTCCCAGCTTTCCGCCATGATGGCATCGCCGCATTCGAGAACCGGTACGGTCTTGAATTTTCCCTCGAAGCGGGCCGGGATCTCGATGAATCCCAGCCGTACCGATTCAAACTCCAGACCCTTGTGCGCCAGCGCGTAGCGTACCCGCCATACAAAGGGGCTGGCGCTGCGGCCGTTGTCGATGACGAGCTCGTGGAGGCGTATTTTCTTCGCGGTGTCGTTTGCCATGGCGGTAACATAACCGATTTCGCTATCGTCAATCATCATGCGCACCTTCAAACCCTTCACCAGCGATGCCGAGATCAGCGCCATCGGCAGCGGTGTCCTCGATCGTTCATTGCCGAAGCCGGCCTGGACACATGCGGCACACTTTGCCGCCGCCGCGTGGCTGTTGGAGTGCCGCAAAGACCTGGACGCGCCGCTCGAAATGCCGCACTTCATCCGCGCTTATAATGAGGCGACCGGAGTGGCGAACACCGACAGCGGCGGCTACAACGAAACTATCACTCAGGCATCGCTGCGCGCGACCCGGGCATTTCTGGCCGCCCACCCGGCGCTGCCGCTGTTTGCAGCCGTCAATGAACTGCTGCGCTCGCCGCTGGGCCAGCCAGAGTGGCTGCTGGAGTATTGGTCTCGAGAGAAGCTGTTTTCCGTGGCGGCGCGCCGGCAGTGGGTCGGACCGGATCTGGCGCCCCTGCCTTTCTAAGAGAAGGCCGGCAGGTCTGCGTTGCTGGAACCGATCTTGGCCTCGGCAAAGCGCAGCGGCAGTGCGCTGAGCATCTTGGTGCGCAGTCCGTCGCGCGCAGCGGCGTCGGCCGCATGCAGACGCAGCTCGAGGGTGATTGCCGCTGCGTCCACCTTGGTCAGGAAACAGCCGACCACCGCCTGCTCGCCCGCAATCTCCTTGGCTACGTTCAGCGCCAATTGCCGGGCGGCTTCGATGTCGGCATCGCGGCTCAGGCGCAGGGTGAGATTGATCGGCCAGGGAGCATAGGTCGTATTGAGATTGATGGTGACCTGGCTCGCGGCGATGGCATTGGGCAGCACGATCAAATGTCCGTCGGGAGCCCGCAGCGTCGTGTAGCCCAGGGAGATGAGTTCGACCACGCCGATGTCCGTGCCGGTCGGCGCAGTGACCTGCAAGGTATCTCCCAGGCGAAAAGGCCGATAAATTGTGATCGATACGCCGGCCACCAGATTGCCCAAGGTGCTTTGCGCGGCAAGACCAATCACGACCGATGCAACGCTGGCGCCCGCCAGCAGGGCCGTGCCCATGGAGCGCAACACCGGAATCAGGTGTGCGTAAAGGATCAGCATGATGATCCAGATCAGCGCAGTTCCCAGCTGCTGCAGAAAGCTGATGGTGGTGCGGTCGATGTGACCCTTCGCCGTCATCGAGGAATGGACTGCGGCGCGCAGAATGCGCGACAGTATCATCGCGGCGATGACAAACAGCACCAGGTAGGCGATGGCGCCCAAAATGGTGTCGGGTTTCACATAGGCGAGGACGTCGTGCTCGCCGACCTTCAATTCATCCATACGCAAATGGTCGCATAGCCCGGGCTCAGTTCCAGTCGGCGCGCTCCTACAGGAATTTGCGTCTTTGGCACGCAATCTGCTTATTCCCCAGCGAGGAAGCACCAAAACCTGCTTCCGTGGAGACTTGATGCAATTTGCGGGTGCGATATGGCAAGGAACGGCCGCCGCGGTTTGCCGGCGGCAAATCATTGCCGGATGGCGGCCCTAAGCCGCGCGCCCCTGGGCTCATTTTATTTTTTTAAGAGGAAATCAGCATGACACTTCCGATAGCATCCACAGGCGCTGCATCAGCGCTGCCCTCGCTCAATGTTCATTCTCATGGGCATGGCCATAAAAAGGGCCTGGAATCCGCCACCGACTCGACCAGCGATACAGACGCGCCGGCCGGCAGCACCCAGAGCCTGTTCAGCAATCTGTTGACCACGATGGAACAAGTGGTCGGCATCCAGCCGGCGAAGGGCTCGACGCAGACGCCTGCCGCCACTCAGCCGGTTTCGATGAACAAGGCAGCCGGCCAATCAGCTCAGGCCGCTGCAGCACCTTCGTCCGCGGCTGCTGCCGCAAACGCGGTGCTGGGCACCATCGGATCAGCCTTGCACTTTTTTGCTTGAGGGTTGATCAGCCGTTGACCACTGAAACCAGTGGTGCGATGTTTGGCGCGGGCAACGGCAGGATCACCGTGAAGGTGCTGCCGCTGCCCAGATTGCTATCCACCAATATTTGGCCGCCTTGAAATTCGATCATCTTCTTGGTGAGCGCCAATCCCAGTCCCGTGCCGCCGAAGCGGCGCGTCGGGCTTGAATCGAGCTGCTGAAATTCCACGAACAGTTTTTCGATGTCGCCGCTCTTCATGCCGATCCCTGAATCGCGCACTTGCAGCCTAAGACTCGACCCATCGCGCTGCGCGCTGATGTGGACCTTGCCGCCCGGAACGTTGAACTTCACCCCGTTTGACAGCAGGTTGTAGAGCATCTGCATGAACTTCAGACGGTCCAAATGCACGAACCCTAAGGCGTCGGAAATCTCGCGGTGGATCACGATCGAGCCTTTTTCCGCGGCTGGACGCAGCACCGAACATACTTCTTCGATGGCCTGAGCGGCTGCGAATGTCTCGGGGAACAGCTGCATTTTACCCGCCTCGACCTTGCTCAAGTCCAGCACATCGTTAATGAGGCGCAGCAAGTGGCGCCCGCTGTTCAACACGTCGCCCAGGTATTCCTTTTGCTTGGCGTTCAGCGGTCCGGGCTTCTCATCGATGAGAAACTCGGAAAAGCCGATGATGCCGTTGAGCGGCGTGCGCAGCTCATGCGACATATTGGCGACGAACACGCTCTTCAGCCGGTTGGCTTCCTGCAGCGCCTGTTCGTAACGGCGCCTTTCAGTGGCATCGCGGATGGCGCTGGCGATCAGCAGCCCGTCTTCGGTTTCGATCGGGCTCAGGCTGATTTCGACCGGAAATTCCGAGCCGTCCTTGCGGCGCCCATAAAGCTGTAGTCCTTCGCCCATGGAGCGCGGCCGTGGATCGGCAAAGAAATTCTGCCGGTGCGCGGGGTGCCTGTCGTGAAAGCGCTTGGGCACCAGCACTTCGACGGTTTTTCCCAGGAGTTCGCCGCGCTGATAGCCGAACAGCTTTTCCGTCTGCGAATTCACCAACGTGATCTTGCCGTCGCGCGCCACGATCACCATCGCGTCCGGCGCCGACTCGAGCAGCCCGCGAAATTTCTGTTCGGCCTTTCTCCGATCGGTGATGTCGCGCACCGCGCTCATCACCATGGTGCCTTCTTCGGTAAACAGAGGGCTCAAACTGATTTCCGCTGGAAACTCATCGCCGTCCTTGCGCAGGCCGTAAAGCTCCACGCCGGCTGAGCGCACGCGCGGCTGGCTGAAGAAGCTCGGCTTCTGATTGCGATGATTGGAGCGCAGGCGGGCCGGCAGCAATGATTCCACCGGCGTGCCGATCAGTTCGGTGCGCTTGTAGCGAAACAGCCGTTCGGCATGACTGTTGACCAGAACGATGCGGCCCGTGCCGTTGGCAACGACGATGGCATCGGGCGTCGACTCCAGCAGATCGCGGAATTTGGCTTCCACCAGGCGCGTGTCGCGGGCCACCTTCAGGTGGGTGACGTCCCGCTGGGTCGACAGGACAAATCTCAACCGGCCGTTGTCGTCGCGCAGCGCCTTGCTGGAGACGCTCACGTGTACCAGCGAATCGTCCTTGCGCCGCCGCACCGATTCGTACACTGCGGTGCCCAGGGCGGCCACGTCGGCCTGACGGCAGCGCTCCTCCTCGAGGTGATCAGGAGGGACGATCAAGTCTTCAAGCGAAGTGCCCACAGCCTCGCAGTGCGAAAATCCAAAAATGGTTTCCGCCGCGCGATTCCATTGCAGAACGGTGCCCTCCGGGCCGACTGCGATGATGGCATCCGGCGTTTCATCCCAGAGCTCGTGAATCAGCTGGGCGTCCACGTCAGTTGCTGATGGCGATGCCAACGGCCTCGTCCAAGCCGCGGGTGAGCGCCATCGACACCCCGCTGGCGAGCTCGCTCAACAGCCGCATTTCGGCGTCGTCGAAAAAGCCCTCCTGATCCGCCAGCAGAACCAATCTTCCGACGAAGTTTGCGCCATCGCCGAGTGGCACCGCCGCCACCGAGCGCACGCCGCGGGCCATCATCTCCTCGCGCTTGCGCACCTTCAGTTCAGTATGCGCCAGATCGTTGCAGACGCTGGGGATGCGGCCGCGCAAGGTCATTTTCGACAGGTCATCGCGATCCACGTGTTCGCGCGCGGTGCGCCCGGGCAGTCGAGCGATCTCACCGGTGTCGCCGGCCGCGGCGACCAGGTTCACGTCGCCGCTGCGCGATTCGAGCCGGTCGATATGCGCCAGCCTGAAGCGTCCGGTCTCGGCAATCAAACGGCAGGCCTCCTGGCACAATTCCTGGCGGTTGCGGGTGTGCACGATGAGCTGGGTAATTCCGCTCAAGACCGCATAAGCGCGATTGATTTTGGCGGATTGCCGCCGCAACTCGCTCTGCAGCTGGATATTTTCATAGGTGCGGCCGGCGAGCGCGCCCAATGTCGACAGCAGTTTCTCGTCGTCGGCATCGAAACCGCTGGCGCCCAGCTTGTCGGCAACGCATAGCCAGCCAAAAACGCGGGTCGGCGTCATCAGCGGCACGCCGATCAACGCGTCGGCCGCCGGGAAGCCGCGGCCCAGCACGGCCTCCACACTGTCGGTGTCTGTATTTCTGGAGCGCCACGGCAGGCGCTGGGAGAACACCGATCCTAAGGGTCCGGCATAAATGTCCTTCACGCTCGAGCCGGCGCGCCCGCCGTCAACGCCGCTGGTGGTGAAGTAGCTGCTTGCGTCTTTGGATTCCTCTTCAACCGCCAGCACCGCATAGTGCGAACCGAGAAGATTGCGGGCGCCGGCGCAAACGAGGTCGAGCAGCGAGTGCGCGTCGCGTTCCGAGGCGATTTCCAAGTTCAGGTCAGCCAATGCCGCAAATCGGGAGTTCGATGCCGCCAGCGCCTCCGCGCGATCCGACAGCTTGTCGGTCAGCAGCCTCAGATGCTCGCGGTCGAAGTTATCGGGCAAGGCATTGGGCGGTGACTCTGCGACCCCGGCCAGCTGCTGTTCGACCGCCCTGAGCAGCTCCGCATGTGGACAAGGCTTCACCAACACGCGATTGACGCCGCAGGCCTGCGCCAGGTTGTGGGCTTCGCGTTCGTGATAGTGGGCAGTGTAGAAAATCACCGGTGTGGCGTGCAATTCTGCATCGAGCCGCAGCGCGCGCACGAAGCCATAGCCGTCCATCGACGGCATCAGGATGTCGGAAATGATGAGCTGCGGACGGTGCGCGCGCGCCGCCTGCAGTCCGTCGATGCCGTCGACGGCTTCCAGGGTGAGATGTCCGTCGCCGCTGAGCATGGCAACCAGCAGCTTGCGGTTCACGGCGTTGTCATCGACGACGAGTATGGTTGCCATGGCGTCAGGCAAACAACACGGCTGATTGATATTCGGTCAGAAATCGCGCCAGACCCTTGAACTGGGGGCCGACGCCGGACTTCACCATGTAGCCGGCGATGCATTGCTCGTAAGCTCGTGCCCGGTCGGCATCCGCGCCGGAGGTGGTCAACACGAACACGACCGTGGACTTCAGCGCGCTGTCGGCGCGCAATTCCTTCAGAAATTCGATGCCGTTCATGCGCGGCATGTTCAAGTCGAGCAGCACCAGCAAGGGCTGAGTGACCTTGCGCTCATGCGTGCCGCGAAGAATTTGCAGCGCGGTCTTGCCGTCTTCGGCGATCACGATGGAGCATTCCATGGAATGCTTGCGCAAACCGCGCACCACAGCCTCGGCCGCGACATCGTCGTCGTCGACCAGGAGCAGGCTGAATGCCGCCAGTTTAGTCATAGTTCTTTCTCCATTGGAAGCGCGGCCACCAGACATGAAAGGCGGTGCCGCGCACACCGTCCAGCGAATCGAGCTTGATCCAGCCGCCGTGCGATTCCACCAGGCGTTTGCTCAAGGCGAGACCGATGCCGGAATGATCGCGATTGCTCGGGGCCAAGGTTTGAAACATGCGAAATACCCGCTCGTGATTGGCCGGCGGTATTCCGGGGCCGTCGTCCGTGACGGTGAACACACAGTACCGGCCGATGTCCTCAACGCGGATGTCGATGGTGCCGGCGGCTTTATCGTGGTGTTTGATGGCATTGTTGACCAGATTGCGCAGGACGCTTTCCAGCGGCGTTCTGTTGGTCACGAAGGGTTTGGCGTCGACGTGCACGCGCACGCGAAACGCCGGCGGCCGCGGCAGTATTTCCAGGATGCCGTCGATCAGGCCTTGCAGTTCCACCGGCACCGCCTCGGAAGAGGTGGCTCCGGCGCGCGCATAAGCCAGCAAATCATCGATGACGCGATCGAGGCGCTGCACCCGGTCGCTGACGCGGCCCAGATTGCGCATCACCTCCGCCGAGCCGCTGCCGCTCAAATCCTCGACGATCCACTCGATCAAATCGGCGATGCCGCGCAGCGGCGATTTCAGGTCGTGCGACGCGGCGTAGGTAAACTCTTCCAGGTTGGCATTGGCCTGCCGCAATTCGAGCTGCATGGTATTGCGGCGCGTGATGTCCGTCACCGCGGCCAGCACCAATCCATCCTTGTCGCCGGGCAGGGGATTCAAGCCGATTTCCACCGGAAACTCCGACCCATCCTTGCGTCTGGCCGTGAGGTCGCGGCCCACTCCCATTTGGCGGATGGTCGGAGTCGCTGCGAAGGCCTGGCGATGGCCCGCGTGCGCGCCGCGCAAGCGCTCGGGCAACAGCATCTCCAAGGGATTGCCGATGAGCTCGGTCGGGGCGTAGCCGAACATCAACTCGGCCTGCGGGTTCACCAGCGCGATGCGGCCCTGGCCGTCGATCATGACTATCCCGCAGGGAGCGGCTTCGACGATTTTCTGAAACATGCGCTCGAGCCGTTTGCGCACGGAAATGTCGACGATGGTCTCCACCACCATCATGCCGGCCGGCGTTTCCAGGGCGTTGATGCCTATTTCAATAGGAAACTCCGAGCCGTCGGCGCGCAGGCCGGCCAGCTCGCGGCCGGCGCCCATTGCGCGCGGTTTGAGGTCGCTCAAGCCGCCGCGCAACTGCGCGTGGCCCTGACGAAAGCGCTCGGGGATCAGCCGCTCGATGTGGCACTCGAGCAGATCGATGCGTTCATAGCCGAACATGCGTTCGAGCTCTGCATTTACCAGCACGATGCGCCCATCCGCCATGGTGAGTGCGACCCCGTTGGGCGCGAACTCCACCACCTTCGACATCACGTGTTCAACCACATCCTGCGGCACGCCGGAGGCAGGGTATGGATACATTTCTCGAGCCGGTTCAATGCTGGCCAAACGATTCAATCCGTTGAGGTTTCGGCAAAGATGGCATCTCGATACCGCTTTCTTTGTGCGCTACTGCTCGACGGCGCAATAGCGCAGCGCATCAATGTATTGATCTGCGCTTCAGAAAGCTCGACGCTAAGCCGAAGCCTACATTGTGATGACAGCCGTACCAGCAATCCCGCCACCACTTCGAATCGTCGTCGTCGACGATCACGGTATCGTGCGTGAAGGATTGATGGCGCTGCTCGACAGTCAGGAGGGCATGAAGGTGGTCGGATCCGCCGCCTCCGGCAAAGCGGCGATTCTTGCCGCCGAACGGCTCAAGCCCGATGTCATCATCATGGATCTGGTGCTGCCGGATTTGAACGGCATAGATGCCACCCAGCGCATCCTCAGCGCGCGGCCCCTGACTTGCATCATCGCGTTGTCCGCCAGCCATACCATCGAACATGTGTACCGCGCGTTTCGCGCCGGCGCCCGGGGTTATGTCGTCAAGGATGCCAAGGGCGCAGAGCTGGTGCAGGCGGTGCGCAGCGTCACGGCGGGCAAGCAATTCTTGAGTGCGCGAATAACGCCCCTGCCGGATGACGATCTTTTGCAAAATCGGCTGACAAAAACGCCCATCGAACGATTGAGCGCGCGTGAGCGCGAAGTTTTGCACCACCTGGTCGCAGGCGACACCAGCGCGGAGATTGCCAGGCGGCTGTCGTTGTCGCGCAAGACCGTGGACACCTATCGGGGACGCTTGATGGTCAAGCTCGGCGTCACCAATCGCACTGCGCTCATCCGCTTCGCGATTGAAAACGAGTTGATCGCACTGTGACGCGCGCACCGTTATGACAGCGTAAAAACAGGGGTTTGTGACGTAGTTTGTCACAATCTCCCTACAGCGCTGAAGAGCGCCGCTTGGGTACTCTAGCGATGAACTTTATGGTTCCGAATTGGGGATGATGTGATGGATAGTAAGCTGCGACTGCTGCTCGTCGAGCACCTGCATCTGGGCAGGTGGCGGGCTCGTCGCCACGAAAAATTGGAACTCGATCTGCAGGCCGCCATCGCCGGCTGCGAAATCAATCTGCACTACCAGCCGCAGTACGATCTGGGCAGCGGCCGCGGATCCGGCGTGGAGGCGCTGGCCCGTTGGTCGCGTCTCGACGGCGAGCAGGTTCCGCCCGCCTTCTTCATTTCGGTTGCCGAACAGCTGGGGCTGATCGATGCGCTCGGCACATCGGTGTTGTCGCGGGCCTGCAGCGCCATGTGCGAGTGGCCGAACGGCGGTCTGGTGCCCCCCACCCTGAGCGTCAACATATCAGCACAACAGATCAACGAGCGGTTCTGCCGCACGGTGGGCCACATTTTGAAAGCCACCGGGTTTCCAGCTGAACGTCTGGAATTGGAAATCACCGAAAGCGCGCTGATCGAGGATGTGGATCTCGCGTCGCAATGCTTGAACGAGTGGAAGGCACTCGGGGTCCACATCGCACTTGATGATTTCGGCACCGGTTACTGTGGTCTGAACTATCTGGCGCGCCTGCCCATCGATCGCCTGAAACTGGACAAGTCATTCGTGCAGCGCATGCCTTTTGAAAGAAAAACGGCCGCCATCGTCCGCTCCGTGTTTGCCCTGGGAAAGGAGCTGGATATCTCGGTGCTGGCTGAAGGCATCGAAACCGAACGGCAGTGCGAAATGCTCGCCGTGTTCGGCTGCCGCGACGTGCAGGGCGATCTGCTGGCGAAAGCCAGCGCGATCGATCAGGCGCGCACCCTGCTGATGCAGCCTTGGGGCCAACGTTGGAAGAGGGGACTGCATGCGGCCTGAACGCAAATCGAACGCACTGGAGGACTCCAGCGCGGATCTGAACGACACGATACTGAGCCAGCGTCTGGAGGCGAGGTCGCCTTGCCGGGTGCTGGTGGTCGACGACGATGATCTGGTGCGGGCGCGGCTCACCGCGCTGTTGCGCATGGCTGAGTACGAAGTCGAGTCGGCGGCATGCGGCGAAGACGCGCTGCGCATCATGAGCGCGAAGCATTGCCAGATTCTGCTCACCGACTGGCAGATGCCCGACATGGACGGTCTGTCCTTGTGCCGTCTGGTGCGCACGGCCCGCGCCGACAGCTACGTCTACGTACTGATGCTGAGCGTGCGCGACAGCAAGCAGGATCTTCTCACCGGGCTTGCGGCCGGCGCCGACGACTACGTAACCAAGAGCGCGCCCGTCGAGGAAATCCTGGCCCGCATGGAGGTCGCCCGCCGCATCACCCACGTCGAAAAATCCTTGCGCAGCAGCAACCGCGAAAATCGCCGCTTGTCGGTGACCGATGCGCTGACCGGCGCCTACAACCTGCGCTACCTGATGAAAAACCTGCCGCGCGAACTGGCCCGCTCGCAGCGTTACGGGCATCCGCTGGCGCTGCTGAGCTGCGACATCGACCGCTTCAAGCACATCAACGACGGCTTCGGCCATGAAGCCGGCAATGATTTGCTGCAGGCCTTGGTCGCCCGCAGTGAGAGCTGCATTCGCAAGTCCAGCGACTGGCTGGCGCGGGTGGGTGGCGATGAGTTCTTGATTGTGCTGCCCGAGACCGACGTGATCGGCGCGGAACGAGTGGCGGAAAAACTCAGGAAGATTTTCGCGCGCACGCCGGTTCCCACGCATGCCGGCGCAATCAACTTCACTGCCAGCATCGGCATTACCGCGGTGGAGCCGCAGCACGACATCAAGAGCGCTGCCAATGTGGATGATCTGTTGCGCGCGGCGGATCGCGGCCTGTATGCCAGCAAGAAACTCGGCGGCAATCACGCCACGGCTTCGGGTGTGATCGGCTCGGCACTCAAGGTGAAAAGCAAGAAGGGAGGCAACAATGGGATCAATTAAGCGGCGGCCGCGCAAGTCTGAGGCGGTGGAGGACGGATTCGAGAACCTGCGCCATGCCTTTCATGCGCGTTTGGAAAGCGAGCGGGTCCACCTGGTGTCTTTGAGCGCCGCCCTGGCGCGCGCCGAAGAGAATCCCGCCTGGATCTTCGACGATTTGCAGTTTCGCGCCCATCGTTTGCAGGGCGGAGCATTGATTTTCGAAGTGACCGACGTCGCTAAAGCTGCGCACGCGCTGGAAGAAGCCGCCGTCTGTGCCGCAAAGGCGCGCGCCGGCAATACCGACGAGAAAGTCTGGGAGGCCCTGGTGACGCTGGTGCGATTGATGGGCGACACCCGGGCCGCAGCGGCGGTCGCACAGGTCTAGCTCATCCATGGAACATCGCTGGGGCAGCAGAAAGGCAATCGATGTGCCGGTGCGGTTCATCGCTTTGCCGGCCACGATCGGTACGGGCCGGATCACCAACGTCAGCATGACGGGAGCATTTCTGGAGACGCGCGCGCAGCTGCGGCCCATGGCCTTGCTGTACGTGGAGATGATTCACCTGCCGCAAGAGCGTGGACGACGCAAGCGCCTATCAGCGAGCGTGGTGCGCCGCACCGATCTCGGCGTCGGTATCGAGTGGTGCGAACCGGCGTCGAAATCGCCGCTGTACAGTCAACTGCGATCCTCGGCGCGCCTACAGGTGCCCCAAGGCGTCGGCGGCGGCCCCCGTGAGATCTATTTCTATCAATTCGATTTTCTGGATTGAAATGTCACTGACCCGCCGATTTCGCAGGAGTGCGCCGCCAGGCGATCCAGGCCAACAGCAGCGTGGCTGCGATGCACAGGTACGCGAAAAGATTGCCGACCGCGCCGAAAACCGTATGTCCTCCTGACATCCCCGGCGCCGACACCTGCAACCGATCCGAACTGCGCGGATTGCGATAAGGATCGTCGGCATAGGTTTTTTGCAGCAGCCGGCCGTTGGGATCGATCAGCGCGGATACACCCGAGTTGACCGAGCGCACCATGCTGACGCGCAGCTCGACGCTGGCAAACACCGCGAGCGCCAGGTGTTCCCAAGGTTCCGTCTTCGCCCCAAACCATGAGTCGCTGGTGAGATTCACCAGCAGATTGGGATGCAATTGGCCGACGCGATGCAGGTATCCGGGCAGCAGGTCCTCGTAGCAGATGACCGGCCCCAGTCTCCAGGTTTGCCCACCGGGTCCCGCAAACGACACCACCCCCGGTGCGGCCCCCGCCGTAAATCGACCGGCGCCTTCGGGTAGAAAATTGCGCAGCCACGGAAAGGCGTCGATGCCGGGTATGTATTCACCGAAAGCCAGCAGCCGCACCTTGTCGTAATGGCCGGCCACCAGCCCCTGGCGGTCCAGCAAAATGGCCGAATTGAAGGCGTCGTCGTGCGCAGCGTCGACCATGTTGGCGCCGATCATGGTGGGTGTGCTGAAGCCGCGCCGGATCATGGCCACCGACTCGCTGGGAAAATCGCCGCTGAAATCCCGCGGCAAAGACACCGGATAGCTGCCCTCGCTCCATACGATCAATTGCGAGCCATTTCTCTCCAGCAGCCGCGACTGTTCTTGCAGCGCCGCCAGTTGCCGCAGGGCCTCCTCCCGTGAGAACTCGCCATCGACGGTGTAGGCAAAGTTCGGCTGCACCAAACCCACTTCCAGGCGCGGTGCAGCGGCGATGATCGCATCCACCTGCCGCATGCGTACCGCGCCGAAGACCAGCGAGGCGGCGAGGATGGCGGCGGCGGCCAGTGCCGGATGGCGTGCAGCGCGTCTTTGCAGCGCCACATCGTACAGCGCCCCATTGACCAGCATCAGCAATGCCGTCACGCCGAAAGGACCCGTGAGTTCACTGATCTGAATCACCAGCGGGTTCCACGCCTGGCTGATCCACTGGCCGCAGGGGAAGATCTGCGGGACCACCAGTTCGGATGCGGCCATGACCACCGGCGCCAGCAGTGTCATGGGCAGGTGGGTGCGGCGCCGGATGCCGAACACAAAACCGCTGAACAACAGAAAAATCAATGCGCGCGCAGCGCAAAACACCAGAAAAACCCCGGCCGCGCCGATCCAGGGGAACTCGGCGAAGCGCTGCATGACGTCGATCAGCCAATAAAATCCGCCGGCGGTTTCCACCACGCCGGCCCACCAGCCCACGATCAGTGCCTGGCGAAATGTCGGCGATCGATCCACCGCCCACAGCATCGGGACCGCTGCAAACCACGCCAGAAAGGAATAGTCGAACGGCGTGACGGCCAGAAACCACAGGGTGCCGCTCAAGGTGCACAGGAGCAGCGCGTTCCAAAAATTCAAATTTCGCATGCAATCCCTAGGTTAAAGGCAATTCGCGGCCGTCCGGCTTCTCGGGTATTCTGGGGCTCAATCATGCAAGAACGATACGACCCCGCCGCTGTGGAAGCGGAGGCCCAACAGTATTGGGTCCAACATCATAGCTTCGAGCCGAAAGAAGACAGCAATCGCCCGAAGTATTATTGCCTGTCCATGTTTCCGTATCCAAGCGGCCGCTTGCACATGGGGCATGTCCGAAATTACACCATCGGCGATGCGATCACGCGCTTCATGCGCATGAATGGCCGCAATGTGCTGCAGCCCATGGGTTGGGACGCCTTTGGCCTGCCGGCGGAGAACGCCGCCATCGCCAACGCGGTGCCGCCCGCGAAGTGGACGCATGACAACATTGCGTACATGAAAAATCAGCTCAAAACCCTGGGGTTCGGGCTGGATTGGAGCCGCGAACTCACCACCTGCGATCCCGAATATTACCGTTGGAATCAATGGCTGTTCCTGCGCATGCTGGAACGCGGCGTCGCCTATCAAAAGACCGGGGTGGTGAACTGGGATCCGGTGGATATGACCGTGCTTGCCAACGAGCAGGTCATCGATGGGCGCGGCTGGCGCACCGGCGCGCTGGTCGAGAAGCGCGAAATCCCTATGTACTACCTGAAGATCACGGCCTATGCCGAGGACCTGCTCGACGCACTGAAGGATATGAAGGGCTGGCCGGAGCGCGTGCGCGCCATGCAGTCCAATTGGATTGGGCGCAGTGAGGGTGTGCGGCTGGGATTCCCGCACGACATTGGGAAGCCGGGCGTGCTTTACGCCTTCACCACCCGCGCCGATACGTTGATGGGTGTGACTTTTTGCGCCGTGGCGGCCGAGCATCCCTTGGCCACCCTTGCCGCGCGCGACAACCCAAAACTTGCCGCCTTCATCGAGGAGTGCAAGCGCGGCCCGGCGGTGGAAGCTGAACTCGCCACCCAGGAAAAGAAGGGCATGGCCACCGGGCTGTTCGTGCGCCATCCGATCAATGGCGCGCCTGTTCCGGTGTGGGTGGGCAACTATGTGCTCATGAGCTATGGCGAGGGCGCAGTCATGGGTGTGCCCGCCCACGATGAGCGCGACTTCGAGTTTGCCAAGAAATACGGATTGCCGATTTGGCAAGTGATCGACCTGCCGGGTCGCGAATTCTCGTTGGACGGCTGGCAGGCGTGGTATTCCGAGCACGGACGCTGCGTGAATTCGGGCAAGTACGACGGCATGGATTTCCAGCAAGCCATCGATGCCGTCGCTGCGGATCTGCAGGCCTTTGGGCTGGGCGAGAAACAAATCACCTGGCGCTTGCGCGACTGGGGGATCTCGCGGCAGCGCTATTGGGGCTGCCCGATTCCCATCATTCACTGCAAGCGCTGCGGTGCGGTGCCCGTGCCGGATGAGCAATTGCCGGTGGTGTTGCCGGTGGACCTGGTGCCCGACGGCAGCGGCAATCCCTTGCTGAAGGATGAGAGATTTTTGAAGGTGGCCTGTCCGAAGTGTGGCGCCGAGTCGCGCCGCGAAACCGACACCATGGACACTTTCGTCGACTCGTCCTGGTACTTCCTGCGCTTTGCCTGTGCCGACAACGACAAGGCCATGCTCGATGAGCGGGTGCGCTACTGGCTGCCCGTCGACCAATACACCGGCGGCATCGAACACGCCATTCTGCATCTGCTGTACGCGCGATTCTGGACCCGCTTCATGAGTGAAATGGGGCAGGTGCCGTTCAAAGAGCCGTTCACCAATTTGTTCACCTTGGGAATGGTTCTCAACGAGGTGTTCTTCCGTAAACCCGCTTCGGGCCGCATCGAGTATTTCAATCCGGCTGATGTGACAGTCACCACCGACAAGGTCACGCAGAAGCAGGTGGCCGTGTTGCGCTCCGACGGCAAAGAGGTCGAGTCCGGGGGCGTGGTTACCATGTCCAAGTCGAAGAACAACGGCGTCGATCCGATCGAATTGGTGCAGGAGTTCGGCGCCGATACCGCGCGTTTGTTCACCATGTTCGCCGCTCCGCCGGACCAGACTCTGGAATGGTCCGATGAAGGCGTGCAAGGGGCTTACCGCTTCATCAAGCGTCTATGGAAGGCCGTGCATGATCATGTATCGCAGGGCGTGCCGGCGCCGCTCGACAAGTCGGGCTTGAATGACGCCCAGCGCGCCGCGCGCCGCCAGGCTCACCAAACCTTGGCAAAAGTCACCGACGACATCGGCCGTCGCCGCACCTACAACACCGCCATTGCAGCGGTGATGGAACTGTTGAATGCGCTCGGCAAGTTTCCACAGGCCGCGCCGCAGGATCGCAGCGTCATGCAGGAGGCTCTGGAGATTGCCGTCATCGGCCTGTCCCCGATCATTCCGCACGTCACCCATGGCTTGTGGCAGGCGCTGGGCCATTCGCGCGCACTGATCGAGGAAAGCTGGCCGCAGGTGGATGCCGCGGCGTTGGAGACCTCGAGCGTGGCCATGGTAGTGCAGGTCAACGGCAAATTGCGGGCCCATATTGCGGTCGCGGTCGAAGCCGATGAGGCCACCATTCGCGAAACCGCATTGGCCGATGCGAACGTGCAGAAGTTCATCGCCGGCGCCGCGGTCCGTAAAGTGATCATCGTGCCCCGCAAACTCGTGAACATCGTGGTCTAATCGCAGCATGACACCAGCGCATCGCTCGAGGTTGGGCACAGGCTGCCTGGCGCTGGCCGCCGCCGCACTGCTTGCCGGTTGTGGTTTTCGCCTGGCCGGCAGCGATCCGTTGCCGGCGATCATGCAGCACACCTATTTGTCGCTCAAAGATCCCTACACGGATTTTTCGCGCGAGTTCGAGCATCGGCTGAAGAGTGCCGGCGCGGTGCTGCAGCCGACCAGCGAACTCGCCACCGCGCGCATCAACGTCACCCAGGATCTGGTCGAGCAGCGCACCTTGTCGGTCTCGGCAACCAATATTCCGACCGAATACGAGCTGACCTACACCATCACCTTCGACGTGCATGCCGGCGACAAGCAATTACTGGGGCCGCAGACCGTCAGCCTGTCGAAGGATTACAGCTTCGAAGAGAACGTGCAGCTGGCGAAGGAACACGAAGCCGATATCCTGCGCCAACAAATGGCACGGGACCTCGTGGCCATCGCCATGCATCGACTGACGAGTCTGAAGTAGCGGCGGTGCTGCATTGCTGCGGCTCAACGCCATCGATCGAATCTCACTGCAAATGCTGCTCGACCGATTCGGTCTGGAGCTGCAGTTGATCGCACCGGAGGAAGTCATCCCGGGTTCGTATTGGGGTGAGCAGGAAGCCGGTTTGATCGCCTCGCGCATCTACGCGCGTTTGGATACGCCGGTGCATTCAGTGCTGCACGAGGGTGCGCATTTCATCTGCATGACTCCGGAACGGCGCGCCGGATTGGACACCGATGCCGGCGGCGATCACGCCGAGGAAAACGCGGTGTGCTATCTGCAAATCGTGCTGTCGGATTCGCTGCCGAACGTGGGGCGTGAGCGCATGTGCAAGGATATGGATGAGTGGGGTTACAGCTTCCGTTTGGGCAGCGCCACCGCCTGGTTTCGCGAGGATGCCGCGGACGCGCGCCAATGGCTGATCGACCACGCAATTCTTGATCAGGCCGGACACCCGACTTATGCCTGCCGGTAAAATCAAGCCGGTATCGCGACGCACGGCATTGACAGGATTGGTGACGTTGATCGCGGCCGGCTGCTCCCGGGCGGTGTTCTTCGCGGCCAATGCACCGGCCTTGTTCGGCGCCTATACGCGCCACACGGATCTGGCCTATGGATCCGATCCGCAACAGCAGGTCGATGTGTATGTGCCGGATACGCCGTCCGACAAGCCAAGGCCCCTGATGATTTTCTGGCACGGTGGCCGTTGGGAGTTCGGCGACAAATCGGATTATCGGTTCGTCGGCGCTGCGCTGGCCGAATCGGGCTATGTCGCGGTGATCGCCAACTACCGCCATTACCCGCAGGTGAAGATGCCCGGCTTCATGGCGGATGCAGCCCAGGCGGCGCAATGGGCCGTCACGCGCGCCGGCCAATTCGGCGCCGATCCGCGCCAGTTGTTTCTCATGGGCCACTCGGCCGGCGCGCATATGGCGGCCCTGTTGGCGCTGGATCCGCGCTATGCGCGCGCGGCAGGCGGCGACCTCGCGATTGCCGGCGTCATCGGCCTATCAGGTCCTTATGACTTTCTGCCGTTGCTGGAAGCAGACGTGCAGGACATGTTCGGTCCGCCGCCGCTATACCCCGAATCGCAGCCGATCAACTATGTGCGAGCCGAGGCGCCGCCGATGCTGTTGGTGCATGGACTCAAAGATGACACGGTGTGGCCGAAGAACTCGCGCAACCTGGCCAGTGCCCTCGGCGCGCGGGGGGTGCCGGTCACGCTAAAGTTGTACCCGAAGCTGGTACATGCGGACACCGTGGGAGCGCTCAGCGCGCCGATTCGCGGCCGCGCTCCGACCCTCGCGGACATTCAAGAATTCGTCAGAGCGCGCACCGCCTAAGGTCTTGCTCATGCCGCGTTGGCCGTCGCCGGCGAGCTCAGTGCATAGCACTTGCCGAAACGGTTGGCCAGAAAGTCCTTCAGGGCAATCTCTTCCTGGCGGATCAAACCTGACTGCGGCAGCTTGCCGGCGCTCAGCATATCCAGCACCGCGCAGATCCCGCCGGCCGTGGTGATTTGAATGGCGCTGCGCACGCGGCCGCCCAATGGCGCGGCATACACCTTATTCGCGTAGGTTTCCTGCATCAGTTGACCGCCGCGCATGCCGCTGACAGTGACGAACACGATGACCACGTCCTGCAGTGTGATCGGCACCGCGTTCTCCAAAATATCCTTCAGCAGTTCGCGCCGATCGCGCAACCGCAGATCGTTGAGCAGCGCCTTCATGATGGCGGCATGCCCGGGATAACGAATGGTGCGGTAGTTCAGATTGCGCACCTTGCCGGCGAGGGTTTCGCACAAAGTACCGAGGCCGCCCGAGGTGTTGAAGGCTTCGTACAGAATCCCGTCCAAGGAGAACTCTTCGAGTTCCTCCAGCGGCTGCGTTTCGCGCAGTTGTCCGTTGACGATGGCCTCGCAGGGCTCGCAATACTCGTTGATGACGCCGTCGGTGCTCCAGGTCAAATTGTAGTTGAGCGCATTGGAGGGAAATTTCGGCAGCGCCCCCACGCGCATGCGTACATCGTGCAGTTCATCGAAGCGTGAGGCTAAGTCGCTGGCGACGATAGTGATGAATCCGGGGGCAAGTCCGCATTGCGGGATGAAGGCTGTACGCGAGTCCGTCGCCAATTGCTTCACCACGCGGGTGCTGGCGACGTCTTCGGTCAGATCCAGGTAATGAGCGCCGGCCGCTTTGGCCGCTTCGGCGATCAGCCGCGTGGCGTGATACGGCGCGGCGGACAATACGGCGAATTTGCCGGTGAGGATTTTTTGCAGAGCACCCGCCTGGGTGATGTCGGCGACGGTCTTGCCGATCTTCGCGGTGGTCTCGAGCCGCTCCAGTTGGGCTTGTGAGCGATCCACGACAGTCACCGCGTAATCGCCCGATCCCACCAGCAGTTCAGCGATCATCGAGCCGATCTTGCCGGCGCCCACAATGACGATGTCTTTCATATCCAGCTCCCAAGAATTTGCAGCATTTTTATCTGAACCCCCTGCGAAAGGTAGGGTAAAAACGGACATTCTCAAGGTATAATCCCGTCGATTCGAAGGGTAAAAACGGCGGAATGCCATGGATGTGATCGACGAACGCTTGCTGCTGGCCTTACGCGAGAACGGCCGCGCCTCGACGGCGCAATTGGCGCGCCTGGTCGGCCGCTCCCGCACCAGTGTGCAGAGCCGCATCGAGAGGCTGGAGAAGCAGGGGATCATCGTGGGCTACGGCGTGCGCTTGGCGCCCGAACATGGAATGGCCGCGGTGCGAGCCCACGTCATGATCAAAGTCGGGCCAAAGGAGGCGCGCACTGTGACCGCGGCACTGCGCAACATCGCGCAAGTGCTGGTACTGCATTCGGTCAGCGGCGAGGTGGATCTGATTGCCGTCGCTGCCGCCGCCTCGGTGGACGAGATGGATCAGGTCATCGATCGGATCGGCGCGCTCGATGGCGTCGAGCGCACCACGTCATCCATCATCCTTTCGACCAAGTTCGAACGTTAGTTACAGAAAGGTCCAGGTGGCGCCGAGCGACAACAACCGCGGGTGAGCGCCGGCCGCAGTGAAGACCTCGCCTTCGGCGCGAATCGCCAGAGGCCCGAATTTTGCCTGCAATCCCACACCGCCCGCGATGTCCGTGTTGGTGCGGTCGAACCTGAACAGATCGCCGTTGTTGGTTTCGTGCAAGGTGCTCTGCATGCGCGCCAAGCCGATCTTGCCGTAAAGGTTGACCACGGGAATCGGCAAATAGAACACGGCAAATCCGGCCGCACCGCGCATGTTGACGTCGGCCGGTTGGTTATCGAGATCGCCGTTGGGATGTCCGAAGTGAATGTATTCGATTTCACCGCCAACAAAGGGCAGCGGTCTCACGCCGACCATGACCTTAAACGCGGAGTGATTTTCCTTGAAGCTGTCGCCGCTGAAATGGGAATCCGATGCCTGCACGCTGGCTTGACCCACTGCTGCTCCCGCATACAGTCCGATCGTATCGTCGGCTTGAGCAGCCGGAGAACACAGCGCGAATGCAGCGATTGCACCCAGGATCAAATAATGGCGCATAAGCAATTTCCGATGAAAAACACACTTTCCATGTTACCGCAGCGTTGCGCGCTGCAAATTCCGTCGCCAAGCGGCGACGTCGCCCGCCGCAATACAGCTACCATCCTGCCATGCGCACACTGAATGTCATGCTGCCCACACTGGGAAGTTCCGGCGATGTCCACCCCTTCATCGCATTGGGCAAGGCCATGCATCAGCGTGGGCACCGCGTCACGGTTCTCACCAACCCCTTGTTTCAAGCGCTGATTGAGTCTCAAGGATTGGAGTTTCTTCCGCTGGGCAAGCTCGAGGCTGCGCAAGTGGCCATAGGCAACCCCGATGTGTGGCATCTACGCAAGGGCTTTGCGATTATCGCCAGCGTCATCGTTCCGGCGATCGCCGAAACGTATCGCTACATCGAACAGCGAGCGGACTCGAACACCGTCGTGGCATTTTCGACGCTGGCGTTTGGCGGCCGCGTCGCCCAGGAAAAGCTTGGTGTGCCCAGCGCATCCGTACACCTGCAGCCGAGCGTCATTCGCACCTACGCCGACCAGGGAATGCTCGGCAATGTCAGGCTGTCCGCAGCGCATCCACGCTGGATGAAGCAAATCCTGTTTTCCTTGGTGGATGGCTTGGTGCTGGATCGCAACTTGAAGGAGCCGCTGAACCGTTTTCGCGCCACCTTGGGTCTGGCGCCTGTGTCGCGGGTCATGGACCAGTGGATGAATTCGCCGCAGCTAGTATTGGCGATGTTTCCCGAATGGTTTGCCTCGCCGCAGCCCGATTGGCCGGCAAACACTCACGCGGTGGGCTTTCCGCAATTCGACGACGATGAGGCAAGCGACAGCCTGCAGCCAGCCGAGGAATTTCTCGGCGCCGGCGAGCCGCCAATCGTGGTGACTCCGGGCTCCGCGGGTTCGACCATGCAGCGATTTTTCCGCGAATCGGTCGATGCCGTGGGCCGTATCGGTGCTCGCGCCATGTTGGTGACCAATTTCCCGGAGCAAGTGCCGCGCCACCTGCCCTCAGGCGTACAAGTGTTCGGCTATCTGCCCTTCAGCAAGCTGCTACCCAGGTCGGCGATGATGGTTTATCACGGCGGCATCGGCACCCTCGCCCAAGGGATCAAGGCGGGTGTTCCGCACTTGATCGTCCCCCATGGATACGATCAATTCGACAGTGGGTGGCGTATCGAGCAGCTGCGCCTGGGGCGCTCCCTCTCGGAAAACCGCTATCGGGCCAGCCGGGTTGCGCCGCTCATGCGGCAGATGTTGGACGACGCATCGCTCAACCAACGATGCCGGCAATTCGCCGATCGCATCGACTCCAGGGCGGCGCTCTCGCGTGCCTGCGATTTGCTGGAAGGATTGGGGTCTAAATAAAAAACGGCGTGGGCTCTGAGGCCCACGCCGCCGGGATTTCGCGCCAGCGGGGGAGTTGGCTGGCTTGCCGGCGCGAGATTCTCCTAAATCGTCAGCTTCGGAACTTTGTAGTTGCTACAAGCTGTGGATCCATCGTGCCAAAGATCCCGAGGTTAGGAGGGTACACTTTATATCCACTGATGCAATTTTTATCGCTTGACAAATTGGCGCAGGGATGAAGTTAACCATGCGATGTTGGGTGAGCGGCGCTGCGGAAAGTCCGTCAAGGGCGGGCTTGCGTCGAGCGGTCCTGCCACCCTGCGGGCCACCTGCTCGACCGTGAGAACTTTGAGTCGCCGTCTTAGTGGTCTCGGCTCTCATAACCCGGCGCCGGGAACAGGGCCCGTTAACTGCTTTATATATCGCGCATCCGGTTTGACTGGTCAACCGATGAAAGCAGCGTGTATGCGCAGATTTAGCTCGCCGCAGGCGACCTTAAGCGCCGCACAACCAGATAGGCCAGGATCGCCACCGCAAGGCTCAAGAAACTGAATTTCAAATCCTGCTGCAGTGATTCGGTGAATGCCATGGCGATCAGCACGGCTATCATGCCGGCGACTGCTGCATAGCTTAAGTACGGGAACAGCCACATTTTGACCGCCGGCGCCGGCGCTCCTTGCCGCTCGCGTCGCGTGCGCAGGGAAATCTGCGCCACCGCAATGGTCATGTAGATGAATACGATGACTGCGCCCGATGAGCTGACCAGAAAATCGAACACCTTCTGCGTGCCCTGGGTTGCGGCAATGATGCCGATGAATCCTGCGGCCGCACCGATCAGTACGGATGCCACGGGCACTCGACGGGAATTGACCTTGATCAGCATCTGCGGTGCATCGCGATGTTCAGCCAAAATGAATAGTACGCGCGAGCTGACGTAGAAGGCCGAGTTCAGGCACGACAGTACGGCGGTCAAAATAATGGCGCTCATGATGATGCCCGCCAACGGCACGTGCATGGTGTTGAGCGCCAAGGTGAACGGGGATTCGCCCGATTGCACTGTGTTCCAGGGGATGACGGACACGATCAAAAACAACGAAATCACATAAAAAATCAAAA
>Ga0208982_1000011_pt1 | contig 24845 bp, 13 predicted proteins | sample MedBloCAOM1_O3_FD_187840 | JGI IMG/M metagenome (GOLD analysis project Ga0208982, IMG submission 187840) | Forest soil microbial communities from El Dorado National Forest, California, USA - Mediterranean Blodgett CA OM1_O3 (SPAdes) (version 2) | ecosystem: Environmental > Terrestrial > Soil >... | reverse complement strand
TCTCTTTTTTTTTTTTTTTTTATTTATTTTATAAGAAAGAGATTAGTATAAATGAATATTAATGGACTGAATATTTTTATATTAGTAATTAATTTAATTCATTTAAAATATATTTATATATAATTTTATCATCAAATATAAAATCCTTTTTATTAATTAATTTATACTTTAATTAATTTTTTTATTTATAAATATATCTTGAAAACACCTGGACTTGAACCAGGACTTTCCCCTTAAAAGGGGGACACTCCAACCACTCGAGTTCTGTTTCCTAATTATTTATTAATTAGAAATATAATAACTTTCCTTACTTTATTTTTTTAGGTATTTATTTTTTAAATATTTATTAAAAATATTAAGAATTAAAAAAATTAAATAAACTGAGTTGACCAGATTCGAACTGATATAAGCCATCACCAAAAAATGGTGTTTTTCCAAATTAAACTACAACTCAAAAAGTAGTATACAGTTAATAGTTTTATCTTTAACTATTTTTTTTTTATTTATTATTTTCTATTTCATAATTATGACAGAACAAATATTAATCATTAAATTTTAAATTTAAAATAAATATTTATCATTACTTTATCTCCAGTTTAATAATCATTGATGAAATGATTAGCTACAATAAATGATTAGTATTAATCTGCCGAAAACTGGAATTGAACCAATATTTAAATCTTACAAGGAATTTGTTTTACCAATTAAACTATATCGGCCTTTATTAATTTATTTTATTTCTTTTTATTTATTTTATTTCTTTTTAATTAATTTATAATTCTTATTTATATCTTATTTGTATAATAACAAAAAAAAGATTAGATAGAAAAAATATGTTAAATATTCACTCTTTGCCTCGGGAGAGAATTGAACTCCCATCTCAATTTCTTCAGAATCACGCTTTGACCACTAAGCAACCGAGGCTTTATTATTATATTTAGCTTTATATAGTTTAAATAAATTATTTGTTATTTATATATTTTTTTTATTTTATTTTATAATTTCTTTTATAATTTATTAGTACTTATATCTATAATACAGAACTAGTATTATTTAATAAAGGTATACTTTCTTTATTTATTTATTTTATCTATGATACAATCAATACTATTTAAGAAGAATAAAGGTATTATCCTTTTACTTTTTAATACTAATTCACGGTATTTAAATTTTATTTTTAATATTATACTTAAATAATATTATTATTTTTTAAATGAATTCATTTAAATGAATTATATTATTATATTATATTATTTTTAGAGTTATTAATATGGAGAAAGATAGATTTGAACTATCATATTTGTAATGCAAATACAACTGATTACCATTATCAGATTCCCCCTTTGAATTTAAAAATGAATAAATTAATAAATTAATAATAAATAATTGAGTATTCAAAAAATCAAATAGTATAATATATATTATATAATGTAATGTAAAATATATAATGAATAATTAATTTTTATATGTTATAAAACTTATATTAAAATTAAATATAAAATATTTAAAAATAAATACATTATAATATAAACTATAAAATTTTTAAAAATTTTTTAGTAAATTAAAAAATAAATAATAAAAATATTTAACAACCTATAACATCAAGTTTATTTATAAATTAGTACTGCTAAACTTAATATTTTACAATATATTCATTTGCAGCCTATCTAGAAATGTTCTATTTCTTAATTAATGATAAATTATACCTTGTTTTATAATATTTAATAAAATATCATAAATGGTTAATAATCATTGTTAGTATCTAGGGGTTAGATTCTTGCTTTATAGACATTCAGCACTTATCTATTATGTTTGTGGCTACCCAACTATGCATTCCGATTTGTTACCCTTTTTATTATAATAACTAATTATTAAAAATTAAAAAGGACTTTCCCCATTTTTCTTTACTTTTGCCTTCAAGATACTTTGAGTCCATTACAAAAAGTACAAACAATTGGTACACTAGAGAAACACAGCCTATTGATCCTTTCGTACTAGAAGGTCTGCCCCTTTTTACTAATTATTCCTCCAGAAGATAGGGACCATACTGACTCACGTCGTATTAAACCCAACTCACGTAACCTTTTAATCGGCGAACAGCCGAACCCTTCCAAGCTTCTTCCCCCGGAGGATAGGATGAGTCGACATCGCATTATGTATTAGTGTAATAAAGACTAATACTCTTAACCTTTCAGCTAAGTTTAGATCATATCTTCATCCAGTACCAAGAGTATATTGATAAAGCTCTGGATGTTGGCGTGTGATCGTTGAGGGGTTAAAAATTCTACAATTGCTTATATCTAAAATTATAAACTTCCCTGCTGATTGCCCAATCTTTCAAATTTTCACTACTATTTAAATTTAACTTTAAATAATGAGTATTGAAAGCTCTAAGGGTGTTCCAGCATATAGCCAACTTCTAAATTAATATTACTATTAAAATTCCCCGATGTCAAAAATACTCATTGTGTCCGTCTCATTTTCAATATCGGAAGAATCTTGTATTATAGGTATTTGTTCATTTAACTTATATAGCATAGAGTCATGCATGTGTGGTATTAAAACAGGTTTAACTTCATCCAAAGAATCTTTTTTTATATAGATTCTTTCATAGTAGGCTTCATTACTACTCTTTTTTTTATGGATAGTAGTTTCCAGATTAAAATTTTCTTTAAGAGCTTCTCTAAGTATTTCGATTTCTTCAGATTTAAAACTATCAGTACATAGAGTTACACCTCCTCTTTTTACTTGTTGACCATCATCCATTATCCAAAAAGCTAAACTTCTTGGTGTTAAATGTTCCGCAATATTAAGAGGTATTACTTTTTTACCTTCACTGTCTAAAAATAAATCTGCTAATGGTTTTAATTCCTCCACAGATTTAGTTCTAAAATATAGTGATTTGTTTGTAATGTTATATCTTTGGTCTTCTCTTTAGTACTCTTTAATCACATCATTAGTAAGAGGTAACTCTTCTTTAGTTAAAGTAAGCAAATGGTTTAGGTATTCTGCTTTTTTATTTGATTGTTCAAAAGAAATAAAAGCTTTATCTAATCCCATACTTTTTAAATGAGCATCACCTAATATAACTCCAATTAACATATCTTTAAGTGTTTTATTCATTATTTGATTTTTATTCTATTTGTCTTAAATTTAAAAAGACAGTCTCTGAAAAATATTCACTTTTCTTTACAGAATTGTAACTAATACAGATTTTCTATATCTAAATGAGACTTTGAGGGTGTCTAAATTATAATATTTAATATTATTAAATAGAAAATTATTTTTGTAATTTTATTTTAAGGTGCCAAACAGCCGAGACAATGTGTACTCTCGTCGGCTATCAGCCTGTTATCCCTAGCGTAACTTTTATTAATTGATCCCCGTCTATTCCATACTATAGCGAGGGGTCACTATGCCCTACTTACGTATCTGTGTGACTTTTGGGTCTTTCAGTTAAGCATGCTTACCGCCATTGAACTCTGCGCAACCCTTCACTGGTTGATTGATCTCCATTCAATTTCTAGCTATACCTTATAAAATTTTTATGTGTTATTGTTTTTATACAAACTCTTGACCCTTTCCTTTCAAGCTAGATGGCAAAATTATGTCAAATGACTAGATTTCATATAATTATTATTATAAATATATTCTAATTAGAATAAAATTTAATTAAAATAACTAATAAGAAATAGAAAGGGATCACTACATAACATTAATCCTTTTTGTAATTCTTTCCTTTAATATTATAATTAAACAAATTAATCACATTAAATTAATCGAGAGTACAAAAATAATCAAAGTCAATAGAAAAAGAGAAAGTTTTTATTTTTTTAATGAATTAAAATATTAATTCTTACTTTCCTCTTTAAAATAAATTTTAATATTAAGATAAAGAGAATAAGTTATTTGTTTTAAAATCTCAAATACTAAATTTTTTTTTTTATTCAACTTTCCATTTATAAAAATGAAGAGTTTATTATCAAAATCATCTGTTTTTTTAATTTTAGGTATAAATACCTTTGTTATTTAGTAAATATTTGGATGTACTTTGCTACTCTATTAAAGACGACCGCCCCAGTCAAACTGCCAATTAGTCAACTCTCCCTTTTCTTTTTAATTTTAAGGTAAACATAAACCCAACTTTAATTATAAGGTTTCCAATATTTGTCTATCGACTTCCCTATTTACTATTAATTAAAATTGTTCTAGATTCATGTGATAACTAACTACAGTAAAGCTGCATAGGGTCTTCCCGTCCCCCTGGAGGCAACGCGCATCTGCACGCGTAATTCAATTTCACTGAGCAAGTTGTAGAGACAGTGAGGCCATCGTTACATTATTGATACCGGACCACATTTAATGGCCAACTTATTTTGCTACCTTAGGATCCTCATAGTTAAGACCGCTATTAACCAGATTTTCGATAAGTCACATATACTATGACCGCTCTTATATTAATGGCATTGGGCAAATTTCACACAGTATACTATCATATTAATGATTGCACTGTGTTGTGTTTTTAGTAAACAGTCGTGGCCTCCGATTCTGTGCCACCACATTATGTTAATTAATGTCACTATCCGGATCATTAAATTTTAATTACATATTGTGGTACCTCTTGTCGTCAAACTTATGAGGTGAACTTGCCGAGTTCCTTAACAACTTTTAGCTCTACGCCTTAGTATTCTCTACCTACAAACCTGTGTCGGATTAAGGTACGGTAGTTTTATAGATTATATTTAACCAATTTTTATTCAACTATTTTATTTTTATTAAATAATTGATCTGAACACAAGAATTATTTAATAAACTAATTTATTATTGTTTATGAATTTTTAAGTTATTATTTTAAAACCCTATTTAAATTTTTAATCTAATAAATTAAAGTTACATTTAAATTTTATTACAATTTGCTAAATAAAGTTATAATTAAATAGTTAAGTTAATATAACATATTAAAAAAAATAAATGTAAACTAAACAAAAATAAACAGAAATCTTTAATCCTATTATTTGATATTAATTATAAATTTAATAAATAAAAGTTATTAAATTAGTTAGAAATGACTCTTATTAGAGAGTTAGAAAACCGGATAATAAATTTTTCTATTTAACCATTTGATTCTTTTTCTTAGATATCTTTTAAATATAGCTATTCCTCTGTCAAAAGGATAGCACTAAGAATTAATGAACTAATATACTCAAAATAGGGAGAGGAAAATCTATAATGATCACAAATCTAAGAAATCATTTTCAAGATTTTAATTTATTTAAATAAATAAATCTTTCTATTAAAAAATTTTCACATATTAATTCAATTTCTAATAATATAGTGTTACTATTAGACACTAAATTTAATATATTAAAAACAAATTTAAAGAAAACCTCAATTTAATCATAAATCATGACTATACTTTCAAATTGATAAATCAAATAATCAACTAGAGAATAAACATTTTCATTTTATTCTGTATAGATTTTAGAGTAATATTACACTAAATATATATATTTAATTTATTGAAATGGTATAAATATTTTTAGGATTAATCTTTAAAAGAATCTGTCACTTTTTATTTAATATTTATAATTAATAACAACACTTGTCCGGCACAAAGAGGCCAAATTTTATAAATATAATCTAAAATAATCAGTTTACTCTATAATCTCTTTTTATTTATTTCTATAAATATTTAACTATTAATAATCTATACTCTATTAGAGAATGAATGAAAATAATTTTATTTATTTTACTCAGATTCTAAGTCTAAACACTATTAGAGAAATATAAAAATATTTTATTGAAAACAAACTCTATAACTAAATAGAGACATTTATATATTTTAAATTATAAAATTAATATAGAAAAAAAAAAAAACATTTAAATATAAATGAAATGTTGTTATTACCTTAATATTAAAATAAATAATTGTGTAATAACAAATAAAAAGGATTATAATTTAAAATAATTATTTATAATATTATTTTCCTGGTCCATTTTAATCAATGGACTTTCTATTATATACTCATCAGCCAAAACTTTGGTTTTGGTCCTTAGAGGCCGCATTCAAACAAAACGGATTAACCTTTCTAATTTGCAACCCTTTTGTATTCGGCGAGAAGTATTATAACTTCTTTTTACGTTACTCATGTCAGCATTCTCTCTTCAGTAACCTAAAAAACAATGAAACACTGTTCTATTATTAGTTTGACTGAATGTTCTACTACCTAGATTAAGAATAATATTTAAATTAAAATTTATTTTTATTCACATTAAAAATTAAATAAATTTAATGTTCACAGAATTTTAATTTAATAAATGATATCATTTATTAAAAAATTTTATTCTTAATCAACACGATATCGGTTGATTGTTTAAGACCCGTTAAATTTTCGGTGCTACTATCTAGACTGCTGATGCGTTGTTACATACGATCTTTAAAAGTAGCGACTACCAGGCTCACTTCACAGCTGTATACGATATTGCTACATCCTTAATTTCACTTAACAATCATTTGGGACCTTGATCAGTGTTCTCGGCTGTTTCCGTCTTGACTACCCAACTTAGCATGAGTAGTCTGAATATCTACCATCAATTTATGTAATTCCGAGATTCGCTTCCAAAGGTAAGATTTCCGAGGTCCCCACAACCTAAACGCCTAAAAGCTTGATGTAATTTTTTTAATCACAAATTCCTTAAAATTGTTGGGAATTGCCTTGCTGTACCTCCATAAATTTTGTGTAGACATCATACTTAAATATGTTTCGGTAGAAAACCAGCTAGCACCAGGTCAGATTGACATTTCACCGCTTACCTAGCCTCTTCGGAGAATTATGCAACATTCACCCGTTCGATCCATTATAATCTGGACTAGGTAAGATCACCTGGCTTCGGGTCTAATAGAAGTAACTTATCCATCACTATTTTATTTAATAAGATAAAATTTTTAAAATTAGTATTAATAATATGAATTAAATTAATAAATTAATAAATTAATAAATTAATAAATTAACATTAAAATATTAATATTAATATCAATAATTTATTTTATTTTAATAGTCCAGTCGCTTTCGCTAGGGCTTTTAACCTTGCTACTCCTATTAACTTGCTGACCCATTATGCAAAAGGTACGCCGTCATTCATTAATCTTTTGTTCAAGTAGAATTTCGACTGCTTATAGAGTTACTAATTCAAGATCTATTTCAACGATTCTATAATAAAATATTTTTTAAATATTTTAAAATTCACTTTTTGTATACCACTCGCTTTTCAAACTTTTCCTTTACAGTACTTATTCACTATCGCTAAATTTATAATACTTAGCCTTAGAGGATGGTTCCCCTATATTCCAACAAGTTTTCTCTCATTGTACTTTATTTAGAATAATAATTAGAAACTATTAATATTTGAAATAAATTAATAAAATATTACTTAACAAATTATTAGTTATTTTATTTCATTTAGTGATAGTTATTCTAATTTTCTCCCATATAATTAAAATTATAAATTTACAGGACTTAGAGTTCTCAATTTTTTTGACCTTCTTTAGAGCAAAAAATTTTAATGTTATTGTTATGATATAATTAATACAAACATAAATTAAAAAATTATGCTAACTTAAGACCTTAAAATTTAAGTGGTTACTATTTTGTCTATTAATAGAATTAATAAATTCATAGTTCACTCTTCTTTATATATTTCATCAATACAGGTCTTAAAAGTTATTCAATTTATAATAATAATTTAGGCTAATCCAATTTCACTCACCATTACTTTTGGAGTCTCGGTTGATTTCCTTTCCTTTCCCTAATAAAATGTTTTACTTCAGGAAGTAGTTTATTAAACAAGGTTTACCTTAGGATCGCTTTTTTTCATATATCTATGTAGAAGCTTTTGGTTTATAACCTCCTTTTTTATAAATTTGCATTAGTTTTCCTTAATAACCCCTTTAAAATACTTTTTTATATATATATTTTTTGTTTATATATATTAATTTTTGATGTTATAAACAATATTGTCATCGATACTTTTAATATTTAAATTTTTAATTTTTTTAAATTTTAATTAGTTAATTAACTTCACTTTTTTTATTTTTTAAATTTGTTTATTTGTTTTAATTTGTTTATTTTGAAACATTAACAATTTAAAATTGTTATATTGATATTAAAAGAGGTAAGATTAGTTTAATTGGCAAAATGACGTCTTGTGGCGACGATGTTCAGAGTTCAAATCTCTGATTTTACCCTTATTTTAATTTTATTTATAAAATAATAAATAAAATATATTAATTTTTTATAATAAATATAATAAAGATAAAACTAAAAAAAAAGATATATAATTTTATGATAATAATCAATAAATATATTATAATAAAATTAAAAATAAACAATAATAGTAATAACAAATAATTTACTTAAATATTTTTATGTATTTTAATTTATAATATTTGTATTTAAATATTTACAATATTTATTTTTAAATTTAGTAAAAAAAAAAGAAAAATTATATTTATTATAATAAATTAATTCTTAATTTATACTTTAAAAACAAACTAAAAAAAAAAATTAATTTTTTTTAAAAGAGAGTTAAGATATCTAAAACTGTAATTTTTTATTTTTACTTAAAAATATAAATAATATAAAAAATTAAGTGAAGGTTCTAGGTTATTAAAGGGTATATTTAAATAACAAAAATAATTTTGTGGAAAATAATGAACAGAAAATTTTAACTTTAATTATATTTTTATTTAATTCAATAATTAGATATAGAATAAAATAAATAAAAAAAAATAATATTTAACACTTTAGTCTGTTTATATTTTATTTGTATAAATAAGGTTATTAAAAAAAAAAAAATCCTATATCCTAACTTATTAATATTTAGAAATAATTCAGTAAACTAAAATTAAATTATAAATTATATATTTATAATTAATTAAATAGTTATTTTACAAAAATAGCCTTATAGGTAAAATTAAATTCTAACTCTTTAAATAAAATAATAAAAACCCTATAAAATAAAATAAATAAAAATTAATATTAAAGTATGTATACTATAGAAATAAATATAAATAAATTATAAATTAAAAAAAAAATTAGTTTTTTAGGTTTTGGATTTTTATATTTTGCTGATGTAGTTTAAATGGTTAAAACATACCACTCATGACGGTAAAAAAAAGGTTCAATTCCTTTTTTCAGCTTAACAAATAATAATTGAATATTAATCCCAGCTTGATAAGTGTGTTTTTTAAAATTTAAATATATGAAAACTGTAATAACAGATAGAAAAGAAATTATTTTGTATTTAAGAAATAAGTAATAAATTTTTAGTGCTTTTATAAATATCTTTAGTGTAAATTATTTATAATATTAAAAATAATAAAAATATAACAAATAAAACTAGACTAGAAAATATTTTATTATTAATTTATTCATTTATTAATTTTATTCCTTTATTCATTTTATTAATATAAAAAAAAAATTATTTTAATTAAAATTATAGGGGTTTGATTTTAAATAATCAATTTAAATAAATGAATTGTTTTATTAATTTAGTCAGTAAATTTAAAATAAATTTTGTCCAGATGATATTGTAATACTATATGATCCTCTTTTATTTTTATTAGTATATCTTGCTACATCAGAATAATTAATTTTTCCTCTAGCCAATGCACCTCTCTGAATTGTTTTAACACTTTTTCTAGGTATAACTCTTTGTGTTAGTAATCGTCCAGCTACTCTAATTTTTAAACCAGATAAGAAAGCAGGAATAATGTTATTATTATTATTTAATTTAACTCTATTTTTATTTAAATTTTTAATAACAGCCTTTTTAAATAATTTTCTAGTCAAAATTCTTAATTTAATTTTATTAATCATAATAGCTAATAAATTAACTAAAATGTTATTATCATAATACGGGTAATGTAATCTAATTAAATTTAATTCTACAGGTTTTTTTAATAAATGACTTAATATTTTACATAAAATTTTAAATTTATTTGTAAATACTTTAATTAAACTAAAATTAGATAATTTTCTTAATTTAACTCTGACATCTAAATTAACTTGTCTAAATTTTCTATATTGTTTTTTGATTTTGTTTTTATTTTTAAACCAAATTCTTTTATTAAATTTATTTTTGCTTGTTTTTCCAAATTTATTGATTTTTTTAAATTTTAGAATATTAGGTATAAATAAATAATAAAATAAATTAATTATAATTTTATCTGGAGTCATAATAAATACAGGTTTACTAATTAAACAATACATAGATTTAAAAGAGCCTTCTAATAAATTATAAATATTTTTAATTAATTTATTAGTGTTTCTATTAAAATTAAAACCAACTATATAAGCATAAGACATTAATATACCTTTTTGTTTCATATTATAAAGACTAATTGCTTTTAAATATTGACTAATAATTGGTTTATTTTGTATATTATTTTCCTTATTATTCACATCCTTCATATTAAAGTTTGATTTCAAATTAGAATTATAATATGACATTTCTATAGGATTCTCATTAATAGAAAAAATATCTTTATTACTCTCAAATTCTTTATTTTTAAAAATAGAATTCATGGTTTGTTTAAATTTTATTTCATTTAATTTAAATTTATTATTGTTAAAAAAACTCATCATTTTAAAATTAAATTTATGATCATTATTTAATAATTTTTTTAAATCTTCTACTATTTGTACTCTATTATCTTCATAAAAATTAATATTTTTAATTTTACTAACATTAGTATTATTATTTTTAATAGAATTATTATTATTAAGATGAGTATTTGTTAAAATTTCATTAGTATTAGTAATTTTATAAAATAAACCTTTATTTATATTTAAGAATTTTTTTATTTTAAGTTGATTAATCAATATTTTTTTTAATAAAATTTGAGAATTAAGAATATTAATAATTTTATTTCCAATAACTAATAGTTTAAATATCAGTTGTCTATTTAATTTACTATTTTTAATAATATTATATTGTTTAAATTTGTTATAATCTATAGCAAACATATGTTTATATTTGTTTGTAAATAATAATTTTGTGACATAATTTTTGGTTATATATCTTAAACGATATTTAAATCTTAACATAGGATGAGGTTTTAATAATGGTTTAAGTAAAAAAAGTTGTATGTTATATAATAAAGATCTAATTTTAAAAATAGGTCTAAATAATTTGATAGAATAATAATAATTATTTAATATAATATTTAATATATTATTTTTTTCTTGTTTTAATTTTAATATTAATGTTAATTTATTTTTAGAATTAATTTCGTTGTTTAACTTTACTTGATATAAATTTAATGTTTTTAATAATATATCTAAATTAGATTTTAAGCTAATTATATTATTATTTGTTAATCCTTTAGTTTTATTAGTATCTAAATCTAAAACATTTATATTATATTTACTTATGTTTTTATCATGTAGATTCTTTAAATGAACAGGTAATCTAAATAAAGGTAAAATACGAACATCTAAATTTTTATAAGTATTTTCAGTTGTTTTTATTAAATTTATATTATTTATATTCTTTTTTTCAATCTTAATATTTCTAGTCTTATTATTTTTATTAGTATAATTATTTATACTATTATTAAAATTTGTATTATTATTGTCATTTTTATTGTTGTTTAACATCATGTTTTATTAGGTTTTATTTATTTTTTTTTATTTATTTGTTGTTTTGTCCATCCCTTTATTCTATATAATGTAATATATTTTTAATATTAAGATTTATAATAAATATTTTGAGATTTTATAAACTATTTTATTATTTAAATATAAATTAGATATATTTTATAAAATATATTATATTAAGTTAAGGTAAGACTTAATTAATTTATAAATTAATTAGATTTAATTAAATTAAATGAAGTGAATTTACTATTAATAAAAATAGTATAATATTAATAATTTTATTTTTTTTTTAAATATTTAGTATATTTATTTTTTTAATTTTAATTTATTTTATTTTATAAAGTATATTATATATAATTATTTAATATAAACATTATTTTTTATATATAAATTTATTCACTAGAATTGACTCCATTTAACAAATATAATTTCATTTTAAATATTAATGGTATACAATAGTTCCATGTTCTAGTTTAATATTTAAATAAATGAAAGATATTACCCCTAAAGGATAGCTAATATAAAGAAAAATTAACCAACAATTTACAATTAATATATAAAATAAATATATCTTCAGTTAGATAATTCATTAAATTAATATTAATTAAATATAACTATTAATGTCATATAATGAATATTAATAGAATATAAACTATTGAAAGGTTAATAGTTTTTTACATTAAAATTTGTCAGTTGTTTTTATTTATATATTTATTTATTATAAATAATTTATTTTTTATATTTTTAGCTTCTCTTTTAAAAATATTTAATTTTTATATGAATTTTTATTTTTTTATATAAATTTATATATTTATATAAGAATTTATTTAATATTTTCTTATTATAAAGTTTATTATAATTATTTCTAGTTAATTAATAACAATTATGCTACTAAATATATATTTTAATCCATTTATTAACATATGATACTAATAGGATTATACTTATTGTATTTTAATAAAATAATTAAAAACAAAAAATCTTTTTATAAATAAATTAAATTTATTTTTAGGTAAAGTTAAAAATAATAAAAATTTTAGGTTATATAAGTTTAATTATGAGTAAATTAATTATATAATTTTATTTTTAATAAATTCATTTTATTATAATGGGGTTATTATTGTTTATTATATTATTTATTTTTATTTATTTTATTCTTTTTTATTTTATAAGTTCTTTTAAAATTTATAATTAAAACTAAAAATTTATAGTTAAACTATAAATTATATTTATAATTATGAGAATGAGTGGAGAATACTAATAAAAATAAAGTAGCAAAATATATAATTATTAATCTTATTTCAGATAAAATAGAAGTGTCTATTAATACAGGTGCAAATATTAAGAATAATAAAGATAATATTCCTATAGTAATATATAATGAATAAGTAGTAATAATACCTGTATCTAATTCAGCAATATTAGCACTAGTATTTACAAATGTTTTAGCTAAACCATAAGGTCCTAATAATTCTATTGCTCCTCTATCAATTTCTTTAGAAATTAAATAACCAGTTTGTAAACCAGCAGATACTAGATAATGATTATATATTACATCAAAATAATATTTTCCATTTAAGAAACTATATAATTTTCTAGCTAAAGCATTATCAGTTAAATTAATAATAAATTCAGGATTAAAATTATATAACATTATAGCAGTAGCAGCTCCTGTAAAACTAAAAATAACAGGTAATAATTTAATAATAGGATTAATAGAAAATTCTGCTTCAATAATAGAAATATTATTAGGATGTATAAATAATGCATTTCCAAAGAAATCAGATCCTACTCCAACAAATAAATCTGAAAAAATATAACCAAAGAAAATACTAAATAAAGCTAATATTAATAAAGGTAAAACAACAGCTACATTAGATTCATGAGAATTTAAATAAGATTGTTTTTGTCCATTAGGTGTAGTTAAGAAAACTAAACTAATTAATCTAAAACTATAAAAAGCTGTTATTCCTGCTGTTATAGTTCCTAATATAAATGCATACATTCCTGTAAATTTATATTGACCATACGCTAATTCTAAAATTAAATCTTTACTATAAAATCCTGTTAAATAAGGTGTAGCTAATAAACTGAAAGATCCTACTAACATAACAGAATAAATAAAAGGTAAAAATTTTATTAATCCACCCATTTTTCTGACATCTTGTTGATCAGCAAAAGAATGAATTACTGCTCCAGCCCCTAAAAATAATAAAGCTTTAAAGAAAGCATGATTTACTGTATGCATTAAAGCTACATTATATTGACTTAATCCTATAGCCATCATCATATAACCTAATTGAGATATTGTACTAAAAGCAATAATTCTTTTTAAATCATTTTGTAATAATCCACAAGTAGCTGCAAAAAAGGCTGTAGTAGATCCTATTAAAGTTATTATTAATAAAACAGTAGGACTATATTCTAAAATAGGTGAACATCTTAATAGTAAATATATTCCTGCTGTAACTAGAGTAGCAGCATGAAGTAAAGCACTAACAGGAGTAGGAGCTTCCATACTTCCTGGTAACCAAGAGTGAAGAGGAATATTAGCACTTTTAGCTAAAGCTCCACCTAATAATAATAAAGCTATTATTGATATAGCTGTTTCATTCATATAAGGCACTATTGAAAAGATTGAAGCATAATTAAAAGATCCAAATACTGCAAAGATAGCAAAAAATCCAATACTCATTAACATATCACCAGATCTATTCATTGTAAAAGCTAATATTGCTGCTTTATTTGCTTGTATTCTAGTAAAATAATAATTAATTAATAAATAAGAGACTACACCAATAGCTTCCCAACCTACAAACATTACAAAAAAATTTCCACCACTAATTAAAATTAACATTCCAGTAGTAAAAGCTGATAAATAAGAGAAAAATCTTTGATTATGAGGATCTGAAGATAAATAATCTATAGTATATATATGTATTAAACTAGAACAATATAATACTGCTAAACCTAAAGAAACTGTTAATTGATCAAAATACATTTCCCAAGAGATACACATTAATTCTGAATCTACCCAATTACCTAAAGTGATATGTACTGGTGAACCACATATACCAACCTCATAAAATGCTATTGTCATTAAGAAGGAAGATAATAATAAACAAGTACAATTTATAAATTGTGATCCTGTTACACCTATCTTTCTACCCATAAAACCTGATACAATTGACCCTAATAAAGGTAATATTATAATGGAAAGATACATTTAATTTCTTAGTGATATTGTTCCTCTTAAACGATAGTAAGCAACTAATATACTTAAACCTATTACAGATTCTGCTCCAGCTATAGATATAATATATATACTAAATGTTTGTCCAACATTATCATCAAAACCAAATGAACTAATTAAGACTAATAATGTGACAGCTAATAGCATTATTTCTATAGCTATGATCATAAGGATAATATTTTTTCTATTTAAAATAAACCCTAATATACCAATTAAAAATAAGAATAATGAAAGATTCATAGTTATAAATTTATATTTTTTTTTCTTTTTAGTACAATTAATAAATGCAGTTATTTTTTTTTTAATTATTTTATTATTTTTGTTTTTATTGATTTTATTTTTTTAATAAGTTAATTATTTATATTATTAATTTTTAATTAAAATATTAACATTAATATTATTATTAAGCACCACCCCAGAAATAAACAGCTACAAATAAAAATAGCCAGACTACATCAACAAAGTGCCAGTAAAGTATACTAGCTTCAAATCCTTGGTGATGTTGTTTTGTTAATTGGTAATTTATGATTCTAATAAATCCTACTAAAATAAATAATGTTCCAATAATAACATGTAAACCATGTAATCCAGTAGAAGCAAAAAATGCTGAACCGTATACACTATCTGACATTGTAAATCCAGCTTCAGAATATTCAAAATATTGTAAAGCAGTAAATATAATAGCTAATATTATAGTTAAAAATACTCCATTAATAGCAGATTTTCTATTTCCAGCTATTAAAGCATGATGACCATAAGTAACAAATGCTCCACTTGATAATAATAAAAAAGTATTAAGTAAAGGTATCGCAAAAGGATCTAAAGGTGTAATACCTAAAGGTGGCCAAGAACCCCCAATTTCTATGGCAGGTGATAAACTAGAATGGAAAAAAGCCCAAAATACAGATAAAAAAGCAAACACTTCACTTATGATGAAAAGTACTATTCCTATCATTAATCCATTTTTAACTTCTTTAGTATGGTGACCTAAATATGTCCCTTCTGTTATAACGTCTCTAAACCATAGAGTCATACCAAATAAAGTTAAAATAAATCCTATAGTTAATATAGTTCCACCATTAGAATATCCATGCATATATAATACAGCTCCAATTGTTAAATTTAATAATGAAAAACTTAGTAATATAGGCCAAGGTGAAGGATCTACTAAATGATAAGGAAAGTATTGAAATTTATTTATGTTGATTTTCATTTATTTTATTTATTTATATTTATTTTTGTTTTTTTTGTTTAAGTATTGATATTAAAATTTTATATAATATTTTTATTTTTTAATATTATTTTAATATTATCAGATAATTATTATTTTTTACATAAAGATGTTTTATTATATTTATTATATATATTTTTTTAATGACTTAATTAAAATTTATTATTTTAAATTCTATTCTTTAATAATTTATTTATATTTTATTATTATTTTTATTTATTGGTGTATTAATATATTAATCAATTTAGATTGTATTATTATTAAATATTATTACTTTATTTATTATATTTATATATTTTTATTGTATGGTATCTAGTAGATTATTATTTTATTATTACTATTTATATATTATATTTATATAATTCAATATATAATTTTATATTATAAATTAATTATATATTTAATAATTTTTATTTAATTATTTTATATAATTTATTATATAAAGAAAATAAAAAATAAAAACAAGTAACAATAAAAATTTAATATAATTTACTTAAAACATAATTAAAGATGTTTTATTCGAATTGCTTAAACTCTATCCTCTTTTATAAATTTAAAAATTTTAAATAGATAAAGTATTTAATGAGAGTACTTTTTATTTTTAACATTAGATAAAATAAATTTAATTAATACATCTTATATGAAAAGAAAATTTTAATAATAAAAAATTAAAGTAAATTTTACTCACTCTTTAATTTACAATAGTAGAAAATAATAAATATATTTATTTTCTAACCTTATAGTTAATTCTTTTTTAACAAACAATAAACACGAATAAGTAGATAATTTTAATTAAAAGTGTTAAGATATGATATTTCTTTCATTATTAATATTAATAGTGGCTAAGGCTCTACCTTTACTTAATAAAAATATATCTTCTATTTATTTTACAAGAATATCAGCTATAATATTCATATATGCAGGAGTATTATCTTTAAATACTCTTTATATTCAGTCCATTGGATCAGGTATAGGTATATATAGTGGATTATTTCATATAACACAAGTATCTCAATTAATAGAATTCTTTTTATTAATAATAGGTTCTTTCATATTAATAGCTTGGCCTATTTTACCTAAAAAAATGTTAAATTATAATTATTCAACTGATTATTCTTTAATAGTTTTATTTAGTACTTTAGGGTCTTCTTTATTAATCTCTAGTTCAGATTTAGTATCTATGTATTTAAGTATAGAATTACAATCTTTTGGATTATATGTATTATCTACTTTATATAGAGATTCTGAATCTTCCACTTCAGCAGGTTTAAAATACTTTTTATTAGGTGGATTATCTTCTTGTATCATTTTATTAGGTTCAGGAATAATATATTCTTATACTGGACTAACAAAATTTGATTCTTTATATAGTTTAATCTCTGTATCTGATTATAATTATATAATACAAGGTCTAAGTTTAGGATTAATTTTAATAATAGTAGGATTCTTATTTAAAATATCTGCTGCACCATTACATAATTGGTCTCCTGATGTATATGATCAAACACCTACAATAGTTACTATATGGTTAACTGTAATGCCTAAAATAGCTATCATAATGTTATTATTAGAATTACATACTCAAATAGAATTTATAGGAGGATTAACTAATATAACAATAAATACAAATGGATATGCAGAATTATTAAATACACTAACTTCTATAAGTACTTCTACAATTGAACCAAATAATATAATAAATAATATATCTGTATCAATATTATCTCCTTTAAATAAAATAATGGCAGAGAATAGTATCTATCTATTAAAAAATTTATTATTAATAAGTTCATTATTATCTTTAATAATAGGAACAGTAGTAGGATTAATTCAAACAAAAATAAAAAGATTATTAGCTTATAGTACTATTTCTCATATTGGATTTATGTTATTAGTTTTAGCTATAAATACTGAACAATCTATAGATTCATTATTATTTTATCTTATTCAATATACAATCACTAATTTAAATGTATTTTTAATTTTAATAGGATTAAGTTATGTAATTAATCATTCATTAGCTAAAGGAGGATATCTTGAAAATCAAATAAAATTATTTAAAAATAATCCAAATCCAATACAAGATATAAAATATCTATCTCAATTAAATGGAATATTCTTTTCACAACCTTTATTAAGTGTAAGTTTATCTATTTGTCTGTTTTCTATGGCAGGTATTCCTCCACTAATAGGATTCTTTTCTAAACAATTTGTTTTATATTCAGCAGTACAAAATGGATATTATTTTTTATCTGTAGTAGCAATAATTGCTAGTGTAATTAGTGCCTCATATTATTTAAAAATAATAAAAAATCTTCATGATGACAGTTTAATAAATGATAATATAATGAAAGAAAAAGAATTGGATACATCTAATTTTATACAATATTCACAAGAAGAAAAAATATCAGATAAAAATACAATAAATATAATAAATATAGAAAAAGAAATAAAAAATGAAACATCTGAAACATTATTATCTAATTTCCATAGTTTTTTAATCTCTAGTTTAACTTTATCAATATTATTATTTATTTTAAAACCTTCTTTAATCTTAAATAGTACACAATTACTATCTTTATCTATATTTAATTTTTAATGTTTTTAATGAATAATTTATTTTTTCTATTTATATTTGTACCTTTATTAGCTTTTATTTTACTAGGTTTAAATGTTTTATTAGCACAACATAAACCTGATGAATCTAAAGTATCTGCTTATGAATGTGGATTTAGTCCTGTTTATGGACAAACTAGATCTACTTTCCAAATTCATTTTTATATTGTTGCTATGTTATTTTTAATTTTTGATCTTGAAATTTTATTATTATTCCCAATTGCAGTTACTCTTTATCAAGTATCTATTTTTGGATTTTCTATTGCAATTATATTCTTTATTGTTTTAACGATAGGTTTTGTTCTAGAAATAGGATCTGGAGCTATAGCTTTAAGTAACTTTAATCAACCAACGAAAAAATAATATAATTAATATTAATTCATTTCATTATATTATTTATATTTTATAAACTAAATACTTATCCCTATTTATATAAATATCACAATATATATTTATATCTCAAATAAAAATAAATAAATTATATTATAAAAAAATGTTAAATTATAATTCTAATAATAATAATATAAACTAATATAAAATAATATTAATTATGATTTAAATTAATAAAAATAAAAATAAATATTAATTATAATTCTAGTATAATAACACAGAAAATGATTATACGTAATAAAAAAAAAAATAATAAAATAATTTTTTAAAAGTCTTAAATTTATAAATATACTTATGTTACACAATTTTATTTTATCACCTTTAAGTCAATTTGAAGTATCAAGTTTAATAGGACTAAATGCTCCAATACTTGGTTATTTAAATATTACTTTAACTAATTTAGCATTATATACTTGTTTTATATTATTAATTGTATTAGGAATACACTTAAATGGAAATAATGATTCTAAATTAATACCAAATAAATGGTCAATTTCATTAGAAACATCTTTTGCTAGTTTAAGTTCAATGGTAAGAGAACAAATAGGTTCACAAAGTGAAATTTATTTACCTTTTATTTATTCATTATTTTTCTTTATATTAATTGGAAATTTAATTTCTAATGTTCCTTATTCTTTTGCTGTAACAGCTAGTGGAGTAGTAGCTTTAGGTTTAAGTTTTACTATTTTTATTGGTGTAACTATTTTATCTTTTTCAATACATGGTGTAAAATTTTTTTCTTTCTTTTTACCAGCTGGAACTCCATTAGGTTTAGTTCCTTTATTAGTTTTAATTGAATTAGTTTCATATTTAGCAAGATCTGTTTCATTAGGTGTTCGATTATTTGCTAATATTGTAGCAGGTCACACTTTATTAAAAATCTTATCAACATATTTATATAAATTATTTTCAGGTAGTTTAATAGTAGCTATAATCACTTTAATACCATTCATTATCTTTTTAGGATTAATAGGTTTAGAATTAGCTGTATCTCTTATCCAAGCCTTTGTTTTCACTTTATTAGTTTGTTCTTATTTAAGAGATGCTATTGAATTACATTAAATTTTTAAATAATAAATTAGATAGATTAAAATTTTAAAAAATAAATAATAATAAACAATAATAAATAATATATAATAAAAATATATTGTATTATAAATATAATCCCCTTGTTTCCAAGACTATTGATAATATTTAATCTAAAATATTAAGTATAATTTGTTAAAAATATATGCACATAAATTAAAAATAAAAGGTATAAATACAAGTAGTATAACTAAATAATAAACCAAAACAAAAAATAAATAAAGACTTCATCTTAAAAATTAGTATAATTGGAAAAGTGAATAATTTAGAATTTAAAAAGAAAATAAAATGAAAGTATTAGAAGAAATATTCAATAAATTATATTATACTACAAATATATTAACTTAATTATTTTAGTTTAAATCACGGACATCAGGTTAAAATTAAAATACCTTAAACTCCTATTACTATACCTCACATGAATTTTTTAATAAATATAAAAAGGATCTCTTATATTTTAAGGATTTATACCCCATGATTGAAGAATACTATAATTTATATCAATTACAGAATCTTTATTTTGTATAAGTAGACATATTTATTTATTTAATTAATTATAATATTTAAATATTAATTATAATTAAATACATATGGATTTATAATGTCTTGATTTAGATTGAATTAATATTTTATTATTTACTAAATGTTTTTTGTTTTTAATGTTAAATTTTTGTTATATGATGCCATTTAAAATATATGAAAATGTAGTCTACACAAATTCCATCTTTACATAAAAAAATTAGATGATAATCATGATAAACAAATTAATCATGAAAAGACCAAACTAATAAATAAAGTGAATAATAAATTTAATAAACTAGATGAGAGATATTATAAGTTAATGAAAATACGAGTAATCAGAGTTGAACTGATGATCCCTACTTGGAAGGTAGGTGTTATAACCACTTAACTATATTCGTAAAATTTATTTATTTTATTTTTGTTTATATTATATAATATATTTATATATTCAATTTTTGCTTTAATGACTCTTTTATTTTATATATTTATTATTAAATATAGTTTATTTTTAATTCTTTTAGACATCTTATTGGACTCGAACCAATAAACGGTTGCTTCGAAGGCAAATGCTTTACCAATTTAAGCTAAAGATGTAAAAAATATTTATTTTTATTTTGTTGTTATATTTTAGATTATTATATATTATTATTTTTGAAGTATATATTATTTTTTATATTAAAAATATATTTTTTTTTTAATATTTGTTATGTAAGTTACGTGTCATATGTGAAAGATTAGAAATTTAAAATTAATATAATTAAATATATAAATGTTAATTATATATCAAAACAAAATAATTATCATTAACTACGAGTAAAGAGACTTGAACTCTTACAAATTAAATCATGAGTACCTAAAACCCACCCGGCTACCAATTTCGGCATACTCGTTTAAAAATAAAACAGATTTAAATAAGATTTAGCTATAATTTTAATCTCTGGTTTTATATTCTTATTATTATATTATTATATTATTGTTTATTCTCTTTTAATATCACATTATTGTCATTATTAATCTAAAATATTTATTTTTTTAAATTACAAGAGTGAGGTGACTCGAACACCTACGAATGATTTTGGAGATCATGATACTAGCCAATTATACTACACTCTTTACTTTTAAAGCACTATTTAAAATAAATAGTGAGTATACAAGAATTTTAAAAGATATTTTTTATCTCCATAATTAGTTTAGATAAAAAACTAATTAATATTTTTTGTTTTTATTTTTTGTTTTTGTTTTTATTTATTATATTAATATTTAATTTTATATTATTTTTATTTGTTAAAATATTTTTTTTTTTTATATAATTTCTTTATTTTTAATTGTTATAATATTTTATAGGAGGGTAGGGATTAATTGTATAAATTGAATTAATTTTTTTTACTTAATTTAGTAATATAAGTTCTAATAACTTGTTGTAATGTAAATACAGGTAAAATATATTTAGAAAAAACATAAATTATAGTAAATAAAATAATAAATGCAAAAAATAATTGATTAAAAAAGAAAAATGGTATTAATTGAGGCATGATAATAATAAAATATTTATTTGCTCTAAAAAAAAAAAGAACTATCTCTGCCTATAAATTATAAGCGTTTATAGTATTAATGACTATAATCTAAATGAGATATTAAAGGTTTCTAATTTAATCGTATTTTAATTATTTTAGAAAGTATTAAAAAAAGTTTTTTTATATATAATAAAGAATGTTTCCTATTTATAATTTATATATAAAATAAGACTATCACTTAAAAATAAACCTTAAACTATTATAACAATTAAAAATATTAAACTATATACTAAAATATTTTATTTATCTATACTTTTTTAATTAACTATGTTAAACAAATTTAAAACTAATGCTTTTATCATAAAAAAGCTTATTACTATATTAGCATATCAGATTTTATATTAAGGAAATTAATTTTATTAAATTAATTTAGTCAATTTAAATTTAACCTTATCAAGAAATTCCAAAACTTTGGTTTTTATTAGTCTTAAATTAAGAAAAGAGTAGGAAATTTTAAATATTAAAGATTTTACTTAATATTAAATGAGGATATTTTCCTAAATATTTAACTATATCTAATACTAACTCTATATTAATTAAAAATCTTACACTTAAAACAAATATCAAGACACTAATTAAATAAACCATAAATAAATTTATTGTTAAATTATAAGTTAATATTGTTGTCATATTAGACAATAATTGAGTATCAGATACTACCACTTCACTAGATTCTAAGGGAGAATTTATTATAGAAGTTGTAACATTTTAATCATATTTTTCAGAATTATTTTATTTTTAAGAAGAGAATTTAATTTTATAGAATACGTCTCTATTAATCATATTCTAAATTTTTTTATTTAAGCAAAGCTTTATAATAACAGATCTGTTATAAAAATTGAAATTAAATAATAAAAGAGATTTTCAATTTAATAATATTACTACAATAATCCAAAAGATACTAATTAAAAAATAATTTTGGATAGAGACTTTATTATAATAAATAAAATATACTATATGTATAGAGATTATACCTAAACTAATTAATAATAAATTAATTATTATTATAAATAAATTTTGACTTATAAATATTTTTTTTGTGTACTAGTTTCTAATTCTCGATAAATTTTAATAATACTTAAATAGTGATACTTTAAAATAAAACTAATTAAAAAAAAATAAAATAAAATTACCTTGCTACAAGAGATTTATCTATAAATAACTATTAAAATTTATATCTATATGTTTATTTTAGAATTACTGTATATAAATCATAAGTATAAAGTTAGATATACTTATGACACTATATAATAATGATAATTTAAAATAAAAAATAACTATCTTTGATCGTTCCTCAGCAGTTCCTTTAATACTAATCTCTTTCAAATAAGTTAACTCTTTTTTAATATACTTAGAATAATTATCTGGAAGTATAAATTCTTTATTGATTTCATACATTTTTAAGATATATATTTTTATAATATAATATATAGCTACTAAAAAATTTAAAATACAAAATAATTTTAGAAAATATATAAGAAACACTCCTCCATAACTATAAATATCTTTTATAATTGTACTATTATAACCTATAACACCTAGAATAAAGATTGTTATATAGTAAAGAACTACATATTTTAATATTACTCTTAACCAAGATGGAAGTTTATTAAATAATAAAAACAAAGAACTACTACTTAATGTTGATGAAGAATCTACTAAACCACTGCTTTCTTCAATATTTATAATAACTTTATTTGCTCCACCTAAAGTAACTGCATTTATAGCCATAATAGAACCTACTATGGCTGGTGCTCCAAAAATCATAAAAAGTGATACTTCTTTTGAATTAGTACTACCCATAAGATTTACTATAGACGAACTATTATAAGCTGATTTTAAATATAAATTTACTACACTTCTATAAACAATCATTGATGTTATTAATGAACTTGCTACTCTCACATTAACATGATCTGAAATAAAATTAGATAAAGGTGAATTAATAACATCTAAACCTTTATTTATAAATTCATTTATAGTTATATCACCCAAATCACCTAACGGTTTATTAATTACCCCTAAAGTTGTACCTAAATTAGATTCTGACAGTATTGTGGATTTATTATTAGATAAAAATCGACTATAATCAACAATATTTGAAGAATTTAAAGGACTTTTGTCTGTAATAACTTCATTAATTAAATGCTTATTTGTTATTTTATCTCATAAATCATCATATTTTAAATTACCTATAGAAATTTCCTGTCTCCAACTATTATATCGATTTAATTCTTCTGACATAACTTCGTGGTTAATTTGTACATTAGACAATTTAGAATTAATTTCATTAATTAATGAATTTTTATCCCACATTAAAACTTCTTTACCTTTTGATACTAAACCAGTATTTACAGATTGATCTAATATTTGATCCAATTCTTCTTTACTAATCATTAATCTTTGACTTCTATTCATAATATATTTGTTATTATTTTATTATTATTTAAGAAGATATAATATTTTATACTGTTTAATATCTTAATTACAGTAGATGAATAATTTTACTATAA
>Ga0208982_1000010_pt1 | contig 25541 bp, 24 predicted proteins | sample MedBloCAOM1_O3_FD_187840 | JGI IMG/M metagenome (GOLD analysis project Ga0208982, IMG submission 187840) | Forest soil microbial communities from El Dorado National Forest, California, USA - Mediterranean Blodgett CA OM1_O3 (SPAdes) (version 2) | ecosystem: Environmental > Terrestrial > Soil >... | reverse complement strand
CGCCCGCTCGAAATTCAGCGGCGGCGGCGGCGATGAGGTCGCCCATTCCAGCGTCGACGCATTCCACGGGTTGTCACCTGCGGGTGGTCCGCGCCGCGCTGAACGGATGGCGTCGATAAAAAATACCAGAAATCCCGCTACGAGTATTACTGAACTGAGACTGACGAACATGTTGAGGCCATGCCAAGGCATGTCCGGCTGGTAGGTGTAGATCCGGCGCGGCATCCCCTGCAGTCCGAGGATATGCATCGGAAAGAACGTCAGATTGAAACCTATGAAGATCAGCCAGAAGGACCACTTGCCCGTGGTTTCACCCATCATCCGGCCGGTGATCTTGGGAAACCAGTAATAGGTCGCCCCGAGCAGCGGAAAAACCGCGCCGCCGATCAGCACGTAGTGAAAATGCGCGACCACGAAATAGGTGTCGTGGACCTGCGTGTCGAACGGCACCGAAGCGACCATCACGCCGGTCAACCCGCCAATTACGAACGTAGCAATGAAGCCGATCACGAACAGCAGCGGCGTCTTGAACACCGGCCGTCCATCCCACAATGTCGCCAGCCAGCAGAAGATCTGGACGCCCGCCGGAATCGCAATAGCCATGCTGGAGGCGGTGAAAAAGCTTTGGCCGAGCCGCGGCAGGCCGGTGACGAACATGTGGTGGACCCACAGTCCGAAGGCGAGAATAGCGGTCGCGATCAGGGCCATCACCAGCCCCAGATAGCCGAACACGGGCCGGCGCGCGAAGGTCGGAATCATGGTCGATACCATGCCGACCGCGGGTAGAAAGATGATGTAGACCTCAGGATGGCCGAAGAACCAGAACAGATGCTGCCACAGCAGCACATCGCCCCCTTCGGCGGGATTGAAGAAGTGCGTGCCGACCAGCCGGTCCAAGATCAGGCTGGTGCTTGCGATCATGATCGCCGGCATCGCCATGATGATGATGAACGAGGTGACAAGCATCGACCAGACGAACAGCGGCATGCGATCGAGTGACATGCCGGGAGCGCGCTGCTTGAATATTGTGACGACAAGCTCGACCGCGACGGCGAGCGCCGATACTTCAGTAAAGGTGATCATCTGCGCCCAGATATCGGCGCGCTTGCCGGCGGCGTATTGCGGGCCTGACAGCGGCACATAGGCAAACCAGCCGACGTCGGGGCCCATGTCCAGAGCAAATGCGATCCACAACAGCGCGCCGCCGGCCAGATACATCCAGTACGAAAACGCGTTCAGCCGCGGGAAGGCGATGTTGCGCGTTCCAACCATCAGGGGAATCAAATACACGGCCACCGCTTCCATCACAGGCACCGCGAACAGGAACATCATGTTCGCGCCATGCATGGTGAAAATCTGATTGTAGCGGTCGGGGCCGAGCACCCGCGCCTCCGGTTGTGCAAGCTGCAGGCGCATCAGGATGGCGAGAACGCCGCCCAATGCGAGAAATACAAAGGCGGTGAAAATATATCGCTTGCCGATGATCTTGTGGTCCACCGTGGCGAGTGAACCCCAAAGGCCCGGAGGCGTACGCCACGTTTCCGCCAGCGTGGCCTCAAGCGCCTGCGGCTCAAGGTCGGTGTCGCGTGGACCGTTGTTGGCGGAGCCATCTTTCATTTCAGACCCGCCAAATAGGCCGAGATGGCGCGCAGTTCATCCGGACTGAGCGCCACCATCGGCATGTTGTTCCCGGGTTTTAAGGTTTGCGGATCGGCGATCCACGCGGCAAGCGAGCCGCGGGTGGTTTCAAGCAGCCCGGCCGCAATGGTCTTGCGACTGCCGACGTGGGTAAGGTCGGGGCCGGTCGCTCCCCTGGCTGCGGTCCCGCGTATGGTGTGGCAGGCCGCGCATTGCCTGGACATAAACGCTTGCTGTCCAGCACGCGCCTCGTCGTCCGGCGCCGCAGAGGCGCCTTGCCGTTGCAGGCGCACCCATTCATCGAAGACGCCCTGTTCTTCAGCAACCACAAAGAACGCCATGTGGGCATGCTGCAAACCGCAGAATTCGGCACATTGGCCGCGATAGACGCCAGCACGCTCGGCACGGATCGTGAGTTCGTTCGGGCGTCCGGGGATAAGATCTTGCTTGCCGGCAAGGCTCGGGACCCAGAACGAATGAATGACATCCAGACCTTCCAATTGCAGGCGCACCTTGCGTCCGACCGGGATATGAATTTCGTTTGCGGTCTCAAAACGCTGGTCCGGCGTTGAACCGAAATATTCAATCCCCCACCACCATTGCAGGCCGCGCACCTTGATCGTCAGGTCGTCGCTGCCGGCCACGCTCAGCGCGCGCGTGGTGAAAAAGCTCAGGACGCTGAAAGCGGTAATGATTATTACGGTGGCTGCGACAGCGGCCCCCACGCTGATCGCCATCCGACCCTCGGTACTGGCCTTTACTGTAAGCGGGAACTCGCGCCGCCCGCGCTTGCGTGCCAGCGCCAGGATCAGCGCGATCATTACCAGCGCCCACACGATCGAGCAGACGATCACGATCAAAACAATGAGCTGCTTAAGGCTGATTGCTGACTCGCCATGGACGTCCAGCGCGGATTGCCATCCGCTGCAGCCCGCAAGCGTCAGGGACGATGCCATCACAAACGCCGCCGGCTTCAAACCCGGGATCACGGTGTAGGACCTTGGTCCGGACGAACCGGCGTCGGTCCCTGATCGAACAGTATCGCGGCCGGCGCACGGTTTTCCGATGGCCGCGTGTGCTTCTCGTCATTCCGGCTGGGGGCGCCGGTTTTTGCGCTGTAGGCGCCGATGGTCTGCACATAACCCGCTAGCTGCCAGATCTGCTCGGTCGTCATTTTGTCAGCAAACGCCGGCATTCCGTGGGGCCGGCCGTCGCGAATGGAGGCAAAGATCGATACCATTTCGGGACCGTAATTCCACCAGCCATCAAGGAAAGCCGGTCCAATCCCGCCCTGACCGTCCGAGTGACAGGTCTTGCAAGCAAACCAGGAATAGAGCCGCTTGCCCTGGCTCAGATTGAAGGCGTTCGACTCGTAGGGCTTGTCCAGCGCGAAATAGATGTCTGGCGGCGCACCGCTGATCCTGTTCGGCATCAGGGCAACCCTGTCGAGAGCTGCGGCCACGGGGGGATCCAGCCGAAGTTCACGTTCCTCCCGCTGGCATCCGGCCGCGGCGAGTACGACGCTGATCAACACCAGGAAATGCCGCATCTGAAATTCGCGAGAGGAGGAGCCGGACTCTACAAACCGGGGCCACGAGTTAGGTTCCATTTGCGAAATGTCGGATAGCCGACAGAGCCGGCTTGCGAACGAGATGCGATAGCTGATGCTGGAACGATTGTGGGCCGAACGCTTTGAAATCCATCACGCGGACCGCGCAATGAACCGTCCTCTTCAACATAACCTGCCCACCGCATCCATTGCAGTTGACGCGATTTGCACGGATCGGATGGGCGAGCGGTGCCTGATTTGCGTTGCAGAGGAAATTCCGATCGCCTTCCGCTACAACGGATTTCCTTACGCCGTAATGATGGCGACGCCGTGTGACCTTGAAGATTTTGCGATCGGCTTCTCGATTACGGAAGGCATCACTGAGCCAGCTTCGGATTTGCCGAATATCGCGGTCATCCCCTGCAAGGACGGCGTCTCGATCGACATTTTGCTCAATGGCCAGGACCTCAGTCGCTATCTTGCCACACGTCGCGTAAGGCAACTGCGTGGTCACACCAGCTGCGGCCTATGTGGCGTCGAAGATCTCGACGACATATCGCGCGCCCCTGCGCGAGTGCATGCAGGCGCTCCTCTCGAGACGGACCTGATTCTCCCTGCGCTCAACGCATTGAGATCATGGCAACCACTTAGTCGGCAGACGCGTGGCGCGCACGCTTCGGCATGGGTTGATCTCGATGGCAAGCTGCGGACCGTTCGGGAAGACGTCGGTAGGCATAACGCGCTCGACAAGCTGATAGGCGCTATGGTTCGCAGCAACAACACGCTCGGCTCCGGATTTTGTCTGATCACCAGCCGCTGCTCCTTCGAAATGGTTCAGAAAGCGGTGGCCGCTGGATTTCCGGCTCTCGTCTCGGCTGGAGCGCCGACAAGCCGTGCCATCCACCTCGCTGTCGCGGCAGGGCTGCAACTTTATTCGATCGGGCGCGATGGACAGCCGTTGCTGTTCACCTCCTCGGTGTCTCCGGAAGAGGACCAATGGCTCTGACAAGAAAATTAGCTCCTGACCTTGAGGTCAAGCCTTACGAGGCTGCATCTGGAGGCTGGGGATCGGTCAAGTCGCTCGTAAAGAGCCTGGGGCGGGACCACGTACCGTTTAGTGGCCCGCGCGTTCTGCTCAAGCAAAACAAGACCGATGGTTTCATGTGCGTCAGCTGCGCCTGGGCCAAGCCTGCGGATCCCCGCCTTTTTGAGTTCTGCGAGAACGGAGCAAAGGCGACGACGTGGGAAATCACCAGCAAGCGCGTCACCCCGGAATTCTTCGCGCAACACACGGTGGCCGACCTCGAAAAATGGGATGACCACCACCTCGAAGCTGCCGGACGCCTCACCCACCCGATGCGATGGGATTCTGCTACGGACAAATACGTGCCGGTCGAATGGGCTGAGGCTTTCGAGGACATCGGGCGCGAGTTGCGCGCCCTTCAGGCCGAAAGCACGGTGTTCTACACTTCCGGCCGCGCCTCGCTGGAGACAGCGTTCATGTATGGGTTGATGGCGCGCGCATATGGCAACAACAATCTTCCCGATAGTTCGAACATGTGCCACGAGACCACGTCCGTAGCACTCCCTGAGAGCATAGGTGTGCCGGTCGGCACCTGCACTCTCGACGACTTTGCCCATACCGACTGCATTTTTTTCTTCGGTCAGAATGTGGGGACATCCAGTCCGCGCATGCTGCATCAGCTGCAGGAGGCCGTGAAACGCGGCGTGCCGATTGTCACCTTCAATCCGCTTCGCGAGCGGGGGTTGGTTGAATTCGTGAATCCGCAGTCTCCGGCTGAAATGCTGGTCAAGCAGCCGACTAGGATCACATCGCAATATCATCAGCTCAAGATTGGCGGCGATACCGCAGCCATCATGGGCATAGCCAAGGTCATGTTCGAGTTCGACGAGAAAAATTCGCCGAATGGGAACGGATCGATCCTCAATCACGACTTCATCCGGGAACATACACACGGCTTTGAGGAGTTTGCCGCCGCCGTCAAAAATTGCAGCTGGCAAAAGATTGAGAGTCGGTCGGGATTAACGCGCGGCGCGCTCGAAGCGGCCGCCGTCGTTTATGCCCACGCCAAATCGGTGATGTTCATCTACGGCATGGGGCTAACGCAGCACAAGAAGGGCGTCGAGACCGTACAAACCATGGTCAATTTGGCGCTGATGCGGGGCAATATCGGTCGCCCGGGTGCAGGCATTTGCCCAGTCCGCGGTCATTCCAACGTGCAGGGGCAGCGGACCGTTGGAATCACCGAGAAGCCCGAGCAGGTGCCGGCAGAAAAGCTGAAGCAGTTGTTTGGCATCGAGACACCGAAACAAAAAGGCCTGAACACCGTCGAAGCTTGCGAAAAGATTCTCGAAGGCAAGGTGCGCGCGGTCGTCCTCCTCGGGGGAAATCTGGTTCGGGCGATCCCCGAGCATCGCTTGATGGAGCCGGCCTGGCGAAAGCTACGCCTCACCGTGCAGATACTGACCAAGTTGAACCGTACGGCTCTCGTACACGGGGAGGTATCCTATATCCTTCCCTGTCTCGGACGCATCGAAATCGACGTACAAAACAGCGGCGCGCAGGCTGTTTCGATGGAAGACAGTACGGGATGCATGCATGGCTCGCGCGGCCAGGTAAAACCGGCTGGCCCACATCTGCTTTCCGAACAGAAGATCGTCGCCGAACTCGCAAAGGCGGCCGCTCCTTCGGGCTCGACGATACCGTGGGACGAGTGGGTCGCCGACTACAGCAAAATCCGGGACGCAATCGCCGCGACCTATCCTGACATCTTCCACGATTTTAATGCGCGGATGTGGCAGCCGGGCGGTTTCCACCGCCCGATCGCTGCACGCAAGCGGGAGTGGAAAACCAAGACCGGCAAAGCCAATTTCATCACGCCAAAATCGCTGGCGACGGATATCGATACGCCGGAAGACCAGCGCGACGTGGTGCAGCTGATGACTTTACGCAGCAACGGACAGTTCAATACGACAGTGTACAACTACGACGACCGTTTCCGCGGCATTTATGGATCGCGCCATGTCGTGCTGATGCACCAAAACGACATCGATCGCTTCGGCCTCAAGGAGGGTGACTCTGTCGCGCTCAAGACCGCGGTCGATGACGGCGTTGATCGACAGGTGGATGGACTGCTGGTGGTTGCCTACAACATCCCCGAGGGCTGCATCGCCGGCTATTACCCCGAATGCAATCCGCTGCTGCCTCTGTGGCACCACGCGGAGGGGAGCATGACACCGGCCGCGAAATCAATTCCGGTTCGGGTACGACGAATGGAGCCCGCATGAATTATCCGAAACCGCCGTTCCCAAAGCAGCAGCAGCCGATGCCGGGAACAACCGATGCCATGAAGCCGCTGCCGGATCACGGTGAAACCTCCTACAAGGGCAGCGGCCGGCTGGCGGGCAAAAAGGCCGTGATCACCGGCGGCGACAGCGGTATCGGGCGCGCAGTCGCGATCGCCTTTGCCAGAGAAGGCGCAGATATTCTGATCTCGTATCTGGAGGAGGATAGTGACGCGCGAGAAACCGAACGCCACGTCAAGGACGCCGGTAGGAAGGCGGTTCTGATCTCTGGCGACCTGCAGCGGCCTGACCACTGCCGGGCCGTCATCGCAAAAGCCGTCTCTGAACTGGGCGGGGTGGATATTCTCGTCAACAACGCGGCACATCAGGCCACGTTCAAATCAATCGAAGATATTTCGGATGAGGAATGGGAATTGACTTTCAAGGTCAACATCCATGCGATGTTCTATCTCACCAAGGCCGCAGTGCCGCACATGAAGCCGGGAAGCTGCATCATCAATACGGCCTCAATCAATTCCGATGCTCCCAATCCAACCTTGCTGGCCTACGCGACGACCAAGGGAGCGATCCACAATTTCACCGCCGGGCTGGCGCAGATGCTGGCGGAGAAGGGCATTCGTGCCAACGCGGTTGCTCCGGGACCGATCTGGACGCCGCTTATTCCTTCAACGATGCCGGCCGAAACCGTTGAAAATTTCGGCAAACAAGTTCCGATGAAACGACCCGGGCAACCGGTCGAATTGGCAACGGCCTACGTCATGCTCGCTGATCCGCTTTCAAGCTACGTCTCTGGCGCCACCATCGCCGTCACCGGGGGCAAGCCGTTTCTGTGAGCTTTACCAGTCGTGCCGGTGTCCCGCCGCGCCGCTGCTTGCAACAGTTGCGGCTTTTCCCTGGAGATCCTCAATTAGAGCCTGTGCGCTTTCCTCCGTGTAGCGTTCACCCGATTTGTCTGGAATCTCCGCTGCAAGGCAAAGACGCCTGATCTGGTGGCGCTGCGCGTCGGTCATAGGCCTCTCGCTGTTGTGCATAGGCATGTCTGATCTCCTTGAGTCGCAACGGTCAACGTTCTCCCCCTGCAGCCGTTCCGCGAACGCGATCGGTGAGGACTGGATGAATCTCGTCACGGTTCTTTCCCTTTGCCCGCAGGACCCAATCCAACAGGCTGTTCCGCACGCGGGAACCACCGTCGCGGCACGCCGTTGCCGGTCACAGCTTCGCTGTGAAACACGTTCGCGCTCGTCCGCCGGCTTGGGAGAAAGCTCATGAAAGTCAGCGATTTTTTTGTCGGCCGGCTTCACCAATGGGGCGTGCGCCGAATTTATGGCTATCCGGGCGACGGCATCAACGGCGTGCTCGGTGCCTTGCAGCGTGCAAACTCGATCGAGTTTATTCAGGTCCGGCACGAGGAGATGGCGGCCTTCATGGCGGTGTCCCATGCCAAATTCACCGGTGAAATCGGCGTCTGTCTGTCGACCGGAGGACCGGGCGCCACGCACATGATCACAGGGCTTTATGATGCGAAACTTGACCACGTTCCTGTGCTCGCTATCTGCGGGCAGGCGGAAGCGACGGTGCGCGGCAGCAGCTATCAGCAAGAGTTAAATCTGGACCGGATGCTTTCCGACGTCGCCTGTTTTGTTCAGGAAGCATCTTCGCCTGCGCAAGTCCGGCACCTGATTGACCGCGCCATGCGGATCGCCATCGCCCGCAACGGCGTGTCGGCTGTCATTTTGCCCAAGGACATCCAGGACAGTGACTACGAAGAGCCAAAGGTGGCTCATGGCTTTACCCGATCCGGCGTCGGATATTCGCGTCCGAAAATCGTTCCGGAAGCGGCCGACCTCGAGAAGGCCGCGGCACTCCTGAACAGTGGCAACAAAGTAGCGATCCTAATTGGCGCCGGCGCGCGGGGCGCCTCCGGCGAACTTCTCGAAGCCGCCGATCTTCTCAGCGCAGGCATCGCCAAGGCACTCCTTGGCAAAGATGTTCTGCCCGACGATCTGCCTTATGTGACCGGGGCGATCGGCCTGCTTGGGACCGAGCCCAGTTGGAATCTGATGCAACAATGCGACTCGCTGCTGATGATCGGCACTGGCTTTCCCTGGGCAGAATTTCTTCCAAAGGATGAGAAAGTCCGGGCCGTTCAGATCGATATCGATCCCGCGATGCTGTCGCTTCGTTTTCCAGCGGAGGTCAATCTTCACGGCGATGCCGCCGAAACTCTGCGGCTGCTTATTCCAAAGTTGCAGCGAAAGACCGATCGAAGCTGGCGCGAGGGTATCGAGAAGAGCGTCGAAGCCTGGTGGAAAAAACTTGAGAGCCGGGCGAAAGCCGACGCCAATCCGGTCAATCCGCAGCGCGTGGTCTGGGAAATGTCGCCGTTGCTGCCTGCCAATGCCATTGTCACCAGCGACAGCGGATCCTGTGCAAACTGGTATGCGCGCGACTTTAAAGTCCAGCGCGGCCAATCGGCATCGTTGTCGGGCGGCCTGGCCTCGATGGGGGCGGCCGTACCTTACGCGATTGCTGCTAAATTCGCTCACCCGCACCGGCCCGTTGTTGCTCTCGTTGGCGACGGCGCTATGCAAATGAACAATATGGCCGAACTCATTACGGTTCAAAAATATTGGAAGCAGTGGGCAGACCCTCGGTGGATCGTGTGTGTGTTCAACAACGAAGATCTGAACGAGGTGACCTGGGAACAGCGAGTTATGGAGGGCGATCCGAAGTTCGTAGCTAGTCAGGTGATTCCGAATTTTGCCTATGCGCGCTTCGGCGAAATGCTGGGGTTCAAGGGTATCTTCGTCGACAAGCCCGGCGATCTTCATGGCGCGTGGCAGGAGGCGCTAGCCTGCGACCGGCCGGTCGTTCTTGAGGTGAAAACAGATCCCGACGTGGCGCCGCTGCCGCCGCACGTGACCTTGAAGGAAGCACGCGGCTTTATGGCTTCGATCGTCAAAGGAGATCCCTCGGCAGCGCACATTATCGCCGATACCGCCAGGCAGGTGCTCGGCAAAATTACTCACAGCGAGTGAGCTGCAAAAAGTCCCCGGCGCAGTGAGCGGGGACGAGGCTAGGGAGGTTGTCGGCGACTAGGCCGCACCTACGTTCAAGATTCTTCGTGAAAGATCGTTCCTCGATTTAACCGGCAGCGCGAGTTGTCTCGGAGCGCAAAAGTCCGGCCGATCCCTGAACGCATCACTATCCCTAATGCGTATTGGTATCGTGCCACTTTTCCAGATCGGGCTTTGAGTCGCCCGGCTTCTGATCCTTCTCAATCGGTCCTTTCCACGGCTCGTCGGTCTGCTTGGTCGACTTCCAGTCGGTCTTTTGGCGCGGATCGTCGTTTGGCTTTTCCTTGCTCATGTCTACCTCCTATCAGGCGGCAACTCACAAGCGAGTTAGCTGTTCCAGCACGTGAGGGGCCGCGAGGTCAGCGGCGAAGCACCAATTGCTCGATGTGACCGCAGCAGCCGCAGCGGTATTGAACCACTGCACGCCCTTTCGCATCAGGATCGCTTCGCTCGATGCTCATCGGCCGGTTGCAGCGAACGCATGTGATAAGGCAGGTTAAGAGGCATTTGCTTTCTCGTTCGGGTTCGATGATCGACATGGCGGGAAACTACATGCGTATTTCGAGATAAATGTGCTTTGGAAATCAGGTCTCAGACCTAGCAGCCATCGCCGCGCAAACGACGTTAGCGCTAATGGACCCGCCGACAAGGCAAATAAATTACCAGCTCCTATAACACGGAATGGCGACTTCCTGCTTTTCTGGAATTGATCACCGCTGCTGCCGCTATCGCAGCTTCCGTGAGCGCCTGAAGTGTACGTTCACCCCGTGTCGCGCGCTCCAGAATCTGTGCGGCTACCCGCTTGCGTGCTTCGTGGGTTGCCAGCTGTTTCGGAAATCGTTCGCTCGCCCTGTCGAGCGCGACCTCCATATTGGCAATAGTTCTATCGTCGAAGTCGTCAATAATCATTTTTTCCTCCAACCATGCGCTCCAGGATTTTCGCTCACAAATCCCTAGTCTGTCTGTCCGGTGGTTCACATTGCGAACCGCGCATTGGTAAAATTCACTTATTGCCGGCCTTGCGAACGTCACCTGCGGTGTCAATCCTTTCCAATCTTAGAGCACGCTTGAGGTCGGCTGCGACCTGAAGCTCTCCCGCCCGTTTCAAAGCCTGAGCGCGCTCCGGACCGGGTTTCATGCCGCGGGCCGTTTCGAGCGCGCGTTCGGCGCTGGCGTGCCAATCGTGAGGGTCGATTAAAAGGTGTTCAGATTGCATGGGTTGTACTCACGCGCGGAAATGTGGACATAGTGCGCCCGGCAATGAGCGCTTGTCGGTCCGGTGTCAGACATTTAGGCGCAAATGTTCGGTCGGTATCGTCCATCGGGGACCGACGTCCGGCCGGGGTGGGTAGTGATGTCCGTTTTCTTCTTCCGGATATGATCTTGCTCTTCCTAATCAGCAGTGATGGTTCCTGCGTGTTCAATATCCGCACGCCAGCAACCAACCTAATTGAGAGAATCTTTGCCCTTGCGGGTAGAGGCCGGGTCGTTCCGATTGGGTATCTTTTCGGATAGCATCATCAGCCTTGCTTCGAGTTGCAGGTTCTGGATTAGCACTGTTCTCAGTGCGAGCCGGATATCACCATCGGCACCCTCCAGAATTTGGTCGATAGCTACATCGTAGGGATCTCGGTCCAACCGGTCCTCCCTATCCTAGTCGATACGAACCGGATCGAACCACAGCGTCATCTGGTAGTCGATTGTCAGTTCCTCGCCCATTTTGATGTTACGTTTTGCGAACACATCGATAAACAGCTCATCGATATGACGCACAAAAATACAATTGGGCTCATATGAGTGGCTCAACAAACTGGTGTAACCGAGAGCAATCGCCGAGCGCCCACTATGCTTGTACAGGTCCTCCTCGACCGTATGGTGCTCCCACATGAAAACGTAGGTAAAAACAACCGTCTTATCGACAGCAAGGCGTTCCTCCGGCGGAATGATCAGAACCGGCGACCGCTCGACGAGACGCCCCGGTTCGATATCTTCCACCGCAACGATGCCTCTCCCCCGAAGTCCGAAATCTCTCACGGCTAAGGCAGCCCGACCCGCAGCTGAAGGCATTTCAGCGTGTCGAATTGTTTCGGCTTCAGGATTTTTGATGTGCGCCGTCATACCGTTCTGAACCATTCTGGGATTGGTTTGTTCCAGACAGGAACGGCAACGATACGAATGGGTTAAACGACCATGCAGCATGCAGGCAACCTAGAGTCGGATACCAGACTTAACGAATTAATCTCCTTCCTGAAGGGAGCGGAGTACAGTTTCGTTACGCCAACGCCGGCTACCCATTCCCGCATTAACGGGCGCGTGGGGAACGAGCAGGCGCGAAATTTGACGGATGTCTTTGGCTGGAGCCGGCCATTCTTGCCCTCCCTGCTTCCGAGCTCGGTGTTTGGTCTGTTGCGAGATAGCGTGGTTTTCGAGTGTGAGGCGGGGTGGAAAAGCTCGTTGCGGGCATCGACCCTGGATGGTGATCTCTTTTTACATTCGGCGTTTCCGACCGTCTCGCCCAATGCTGTATTTTTTGGGCCCGACACGTATCGATTTGCCAGAGCGATCAGAAATAATCTTGCGGCAGAACCGCGTCAGCTGGGCCGGGCACTCGATCTGGGATGTGGATCGGGCGCAGGAGGCATAGTACTCGCTAGGAATTCTCAATGTAATGAGCTTGTCCTTACGGACATCAACGAAATCGCGTTGCAAATGACCCGGTTGAATGCGCAAGCCGCCGGGGTGCCTAACGTCGATACCATACACAGTGATCTGTTCGCGAATGTCGACGGCGAGTTCGATATGATCGTCGCCAATCCTCCGTATCTCAACGACCCCCTACAGCGGGCCTATCGTCATGGCGGCGGTGAACTCGGAAGTGCGCTTTCGGTTCGTATAGCCCAGGCCGCAGAAGGCAGGCTCTCGCCGGGTGGAACGTTGCTGCTCTACACCGGTTCACCAATCGTCAGCGGCGTAGACCGACTGCTCCAGGCTGTTGAAGAAGAATTCGCGGGTCGCGGTCTGCAATGGTCTTACGAGGAAGTGGACCCCGACGTTTTTGGGGAAGAGTTGGAAACCGCAGCCTACGCCCATGTTGATCGGATAGCCGCAGTGGTGTTGACCGCCCGAAAGTCAGGAGTACCGGCATGTTAGATATTGTTCGCTCCCCCGCGGTGGACCGCGAGCGGGATTTACAGTTTCGACTTAATCGTCTCAATAACCTCCGCTTCAATCCGACCTTCCCGTCGCCACATTGGAAAGAACAACTCTCCGAGGTGGCCAGGCTCAGCCTCGTTGAGGGCGACTTCCTCGAGCGAAGCCGGCAAGCGATTGCGACGAGGGGCGCTGAAGCTCCGACAGATCCAAAGAATTTCATCGAATGGTTCGAGCGACTCAAAGAAGATGGCCCCGGACAAAACGATCGGCTGTTCCCTTGGCTCGCCGAAGAATGCTCTATGGACCAGATGAAATGGTTCTTGACGCAGGAGGTTGCCGGCGAAGCCGGTTTTGAGGACCTCACCGCGCTGACGCAGTTGAAGCTTCCAACTCGGCCAAAACTGGAACTTGCCCGCAATTACTGGGACGAAATGGGACGCGGGAATCCGAAGGCAATGCACGGTCCACTGCTGGCGGCTTTGGCACAGCATCTTGAGCTCGATCCGCTGCCTGAGACGACAGTCACCGAATCTCTCGCCTTGGCCAATACGATGGCTGGGCTCGCCGCTAATCGCCGTTATGCGTACCAATCAGTTGGCGCCCTTGGGGCGATTGAAATGACGGCTCCCGGCCGATCGGCCGCGACTTCCGCCGGCCTGAAACGGCTTGGCATAAAGGCCGGCAACCGACACTATTTCGCGCTGCATGCTATTCTTGATATCAAGCATTCGATGGCGTGGAACAGCGAGGCGATCGAGCCTCTCGTATCCGACAATCCCGCGGTAGCGGTGGCTATCGCCGAAGGTGCTTTGATGAGATTGGAATGTGGTGCGCGCTGTTTCGAACGGTACCGCAGCGAATTAGGACTTCTATAGGCCGCCATGCGCTTTTTAGGGATAGGCGACACCTGCGATCTCGGCGCTCTGTATATGAGGCTTTTGGCAGATGGCCATGAGGTGAAAGTGTCGGTCGCAGCGCCCCTGGCCCAAGGCACTATGGCCGGCCTGATCGAACATACATCTAATTGGGAGAACGACCTTGATTGGGTCAAAGCGGCCGGCGAGGCGGGCATTATCCTGTTCGAGAACGTCGCCGAGGCCCGCGGCGCACTGCAGGACCGGCTGCGCAAGGACGGTTTTAATGTGGTCGGCGGTAGCGCCTACGGCGATCGCCTTGAGAACGACAGGGCTTTTGCCCAGCGAGTTCTTGCCGACATTGGACTTCAAACGGCCAGTGTCGTGGAATTCAACGACATAGCGAGCGCGAGCAGATATATTGAGCAGCACCCCGCAAGATACGTCCTCAAGTTTAACGGCCCGAACTTCAGTTCGTACGACAATTATGTAGGCAGGCTGCACGATGGCGCTGACGTCCGTGCGCTTCTCCGCACGAAGTTTTTTTTCGAGGAGCAGGCGGAGGGACTCAGTTTTGTGCTGATGGAGCATGTCGACGGCGTCGAGATGGGGGTTGGCGCTTATTTCAATGGCGAAACCTTCATTGGCGAGGCTTGCCTCGATTGGGAGCACAAGAGATTTTTTCCTGGAAATCTGGGCGAGTTGACCGGCGAAATGGGTACCATCGCCACGTTCGACCGTTCGAGAACGTTTTTCGAACGCACGCTGAAGCGAATGACGCCGATGTTAGCCGCCGGCAGGTATTGCGGATACATCAATTTGAATACGATCGTGAACGATCGCGGTATCTGGCCGCTGGAATTCACCTGCCGTTTTGGCTATCCGGGCTTCGCCGTGCTGGGCCCGCTTCAGCAAACCCGATGGGGAGACCTGTTCGGCGCCATGATCAGCAGGCGAGGCAATCCGACAATGCTGACTGGATTTTGCGCGGCCATCGTGCTGACCACACCGCCGTTTCCCTACGACCGCGAAACCGTCGAGGAAGCTATCGTCGGACTACCTGTGATGTTCGATGGGGGACTCGTCGAACATGACCGGGATAGCCTGTATTACGGCGAAGTGGGTGTTGTGAATGGCCAACTCGTCACTTCGGGAATGTATGGATGGACCATGGTAGCGACTGGAGTAGCCGGCAGCATTGGCGAGGCGCGCTGTAAAGCTGCTGAACTCGCTGACAAGGTCATCGTTCCCAACGTCAGATATCGCCGCGACATCGGTACTGCTTTGGCCGGCGGAGACTTTGCGTTCGTAGAAAATCTTGGCTTGTTGGACCCGCCTTTGCGATAGGAGTAAACCCTGCAAGCCTCGGGCGTTTCCGAAGTATTGGTGGCACGCGATGTTCCGTCCTTCCCTGAACGGAGCCGGCGCGCCTGACGCGCGCCGTCTTCCGTCGTCCTTACGCCTCCTCGTTCATCGATTGCTCGATGGCAGCCGGCATTTTGGCGACCGACATTAGCGTACGGGCCAGCTGGTTAAGCAGCTGGTCGGCGTTCTCTTCTTCGGCCAGGGATTTCGACAGCAACGCGACTACAGCGCTGTGTCGGAGTTGCTGGGCAAGGTTCTTCGCGGTCGTATATCCGGACATCTCATAGTGCTCGACGCGCTGGGCGGCGCCGATCAGCGCAAGGTCGGCGGCGGCATCCTCTTTCGATTCACCTTTCCCAATCACCTCTTGGCCTTCTTCCACCAACCCCATCATGCCCTTGCAGGGTTTGGCCCGCGCGGTCACGCCCAGCAGCGAGAAACACTCATTGATTCGTTCGATCTGCTGCTCCGTTTCCAGGAGATGCTGCTCGAACAATTCGCGAAGCTGGTCGAATCGGGCGGCCTTCGCCATCTTGGGCAGCGCCTTGGTCAGCTGCTTCTCGGCATGCAGGATGTCGCGCAGTTCATCGACCAGCAATTCGTCGATACCGTCTGGCGCCGTTGGTGGCGAACTCTCGGTTTTGATGCCTGCGGAGGGTTCGGCGCCCGCCTGCTGCATAGCTGGCGATTCAACGAATTCCCAATCGCCACCCTCATTCCACGGGCCTCTGGTGTCGATTTCGCCCTCGTCGCCGACCCCCGTCGAGTCGTTGAAGAACTGGTTGACGAGACCGGGCGTCGGCGCGATTTTTCCGATCGAGAATGCGGGCTTCTTCATGCTTTCTAGGGCTGCCGCGAACGCCTTCATGTGGGTGATTTCCCGCGTCATCAGGAACTGCAGGGCATCCTTGGTCCCTGCATCGTCGCAGAAGTTGATGAGGCGCTCGTACACAATCTTGGCGCGGGCTTCTGCCGCGATGTTGCTCCGCAGATCGACGTCAAGCTCCCCGGTGATTTTGAGGTAGTCAGCGGTCCAGGGGTTGCCTTGGGAGTTGAACAGGTTGACGCCTCCCCCGCCTGCAATAGCAATCAAGGGGTCCACCTCGGCGGCCTCACGGTCGAACTTGGAGGGCTTTAAGTGCATCCGCGCCAGACAGCCGACCACTTCGAGATGACTGAGTTCCTCGGTGCCGATGTCCATCAACAAGTCCTTACGATCCGGATCTTCGCAGTTAAGGCCCTGGATCGAATACTGCATCGCAGCCGCCAACTCCCCATTGGCTCCGCCAAATTGCTCGAGCAGCATATTTCCGAAACGGACGCTCGGCTCATCGACGCGGACAGTAAACATCAGCTTTTTGACGTGGTGGTACATGATAAACGCCTCGCGAGGGAAAGAGGAAACAGGAACATCAAACTCACCTTGAGCAGTGTAGTTCCTGCCACGACAGCGCCGACGCGCATTTAGATTGATTGGCTCTGCCGCACGCTTCAGGGCGTCTCATGCTGTAGCTGCTCAAGAAGAAACGGCGGTGTGGATCGAGGAGAATGTCGGAAAGGTCACATAGCGGGAGCGTCGATAAGTCCCTCGTACTCGGCAGGAACTGGTTGGCTTCCTGAAGGTTCAACCCGCAAAGAACCAACAGACTCACAGCACCCCACCCTAGGTAAAATACTCATGAAAAATAATAAGAGCACCGTGGCTATGGTGTTTAGCGGCGGTTTGGGGCTCGCCGCGTATCATGCCGGCGCTTATCAAGCTTACGCAAAGCGATCTGCGCTGTTGAACTGGGTGGCTGGTTCCTCCGCTGGAGCCGTCACGGCGGCACTTATAGCTGGCAACCGGAGCGAAGACCGAATCGAACGCCTGCGCGCGTTCTGGAACCACCGCGCGATTGAGGCAGGTGCTCCGAGACCTTGGCGCCATCTGACCGGCTGGATGGGGGCGATCGGAACCAGAATTCTAGGAAGTGCGGGACATTTTTATCCGCGCATTCCTCCGTCAACTGCTTTCGCCTTTCACAGCCTTTACGATCTTGCTCCGATGAAGCAGCGTCTGTCGACTTTGATCGACTTCGACCGGCTCAATAGTGGCGAGGTACGTATCTGCGTTGCCGCCACCGATATTGAAACAGGAGAGCCTGTCATTTTCGATTCTGCCAATTGTCGAATTGAGATCGACCACCTGATGGCGAGTTGCGGTTTCCTGCCGGAGTTCGCACCTGTAGAGATCGACGGCCGGCTTCTTGGTGACGGTGGACTGTCTCTGAATGCGCCGTTCGACTCGATTCTACAATCCGATTTCGAGGGCGATCTGCTCTTGTATGTGATTGATCTTTATCCCTGCGATGGCGAGCGGCCCAACTCATTGGAAGCTGCGGCTGAACGAAAGAGCGACCTGATGTTCGGAAATCAAACTCTCGTCAGATTGAACTATTGCGTCGAGTTACGGAAGCTGAACAAAAAATTACGCTCTCACGATTTCCAGGACCACATCGTCGTATTGAGCTACCGCCCGGGATGGGAAGAGCCTGGGCCCGAGAAATCATTCGACTTGTCGTCTGACGCGGTTGCGCAGCGTTGGAGTGCGGGCGTTCTGGATATGGAGCACTCAGAGCATTTCCATAATACCGCCGAGATTGCGCTGGTCCGTAGAGATCGGGATGCAGGAAGCGACGGCGTAGCGCCGCCGTTGCGGCGAGCTAGGCCATGACGCGCCGCCGCAAATGATGATGTTTTTCTTCTCTTGAGTGTACAAATTTTGATCGAGCTTCGGAACGCGCGCCATCATCGATTGTTCTGACGATATTCTCACAGCGGAGCATCAATATGAGTTCAAAAGTTTGGTATGCGTTTGGTTTGGCGGTGGTCGCATTGCTGATCGGAACCGGGCTTTGGAGCAATCTGGGCAATGGCTCTTTGTCGGAAACAAATGCTGATGCTAACGCCCGTCACAGGTTGCCGGACCTTTGGGCACCCCGCGCGGAGGGAACGGCCAAATAACATCTTTTGGTTGAAACATTTAATTCCGATTCGACGAAAGACCGCCTCATGCGATGGACCACTCAAAACTCTCACCGAAAAAATCCATGTATCTGATAGAAATTTTCCTGCCGCTCGCGGACAACAGCGGATCCCGGTTTGCGCCAGCGTGTTTTGACAAGGTTCGGAAAACACTCACCGAGAAATTTGGCGGGTTGACAGCCTTCACGCGCGCGCCAGCCGAGGGGACCGAGACCCGGGGTGGACATCAACGTTCCGACGAGTTGATAGTCTTTGAAGTGATGACTGAACCACTCGATGAAGCGTGGTGGACGGACTACCGCAAGGTTCTCGACGCTGACTTCAGGCAGGATCGCATCCTGATCAGAGCGTCGAGTACCACGCTACTTTAAGAAGCTAAGACGCGGGGATTTTCACCGAGGTGCGCGCTGCGGCAGGCCGTGCAGTGTCGTTCCCACTTAAATGCGGGTCTCTCGATTTGCCCTCATCCCGTGATGGAAACGGTGACGGGGACTTCCGCGACGCGCGCCGCGGAAGCCAAACCCGCGCAGGTTTTTCGTCCGAATTCATCCAGCTCACCACACTTCTCAAGGTGAACCGGGATTGACGCTTGTCACGGGTCCGTCCGACGCGCGCTGACCTGTCGATCGCAAACAGTGCCGCACACCGAGCCGGGCGTCGAACACGCTGCGGAGATCCTCACCGCATCGGCGTGCTAAAACGACACCGGTCGATAACAGTGCTGAAGGAACAATCGGAAACTGAGATAATTGATCGACGTGTCAAAAGCTCATTAGCGGAGGACACCATGAGTGACACTCTGAGGCGGAACGGGCTGCGGCGTACCGCGCTGATGGGAACGGCGCTACTAGCGTTGGTTTGCATGGCATTGTTCGCGGTCGCCCGGCTTTTCGTCTCTTGAAAACTTTGATGCCCGGGAGTGGTTTGCCGGCAACCAGGTAGCGAGACTCAATGGCCTCAAAGGATGTTATCCGGTACTCGGCACGTCGGCCCTGCCAAGAACGTACTCGACCTGTTCTCGTACCGGATTTTTCCTCATCAGATCGAATAGCGCTCGGGGGTTCTTTTTCCAGAGTGCAATTTCGAGATACGTGACGTCGATCGTTCCATCGCGGAACGGATATCGGCCTTCGGCCTCAACGCCGTTCAAATCTTTCCAAGCCACTTGCATGTTCGTCGAGCATCCTTCGCGGTTTTAACTCCGAATAATCAAACGCAAAAAACCGCATTCGTTGCGGAAGGGTGCGGAGGACTTCCGCGGCATTCGGGCGATTAACGAAGCGTCGTCCATCGAAAGGAAGTCGCAGGGTTAAGCCGCTGACCGTTCAACCGATCGCAGCCGTTGTGTTTTGCCGCCCGGCGGATGTCGCGGGTGATGATCGAGATCGGAAAGCGCTTCCAAAATCTCGTCGATCGACACGATGCGCTTTGTGCCGGGCACGGCCCTCAGGGCCGGGCATGAGCTTATCGCGGCGGCGTCTGAAGCCCATGACGCCAGGATGGCCCGCTTTTCTGCCCGCGAGAGCGAGGCATCTGCCAGAACATCCCTCGGATGATCGAATACGGAACCGGGATGCAAGATGGCGTTCAGGTCGTAAACATTGTCGTCGAGGTTATGCTCCTGGTTGATCATTGCCGTCCTCCTGTCTCCTTTCGTTTTAGGACGAAAAATGAATTAGCAGGGCGTCAAAGAGTTTCAAGTACGCGGAAAAAAATTTTCGATGTGCGGGAGGGATGGAAGCCGAGGGCCGAGATGCTGCCGGCGGCTCGGTTCACGAAAACCCGACCGGCAGCCGGACGCTGTCGAGATGCGATCGAGCCGCCCTTCGGACGTTGCCGACGAGTTGGCTACTCCGGGTGTATGAGGTGCGACCGGAGTTGCGATGCAAAGGCTATCTACACTCGTAACGGCTGCTCAAGGAAACGAGGTGCATCGGGTGATCGCGCTACGGGCGACCTTAAGAGAGTCCCGGCGCGCTCAGCGTGGCCAACCGCCGGGCGAATGGCCGCCGGTTAGAATACAGAGTTCCAATCAACACTGTAAATCGCTGTGACGATAAGACCCGCGGCAAAAAAGCAGCCGATCATTATTTCTATTGGTACTGGTCCAATGTCCCTCATGCATGCGTAACTTCGAGAATTGACGCCAGTTCCACCTGGCTGTGACCCAACCGTCCTATTTGCTGTTTCTGACAGGCATTCCCGACGAGAGGAGCTTGGAGACCGTTTGCTCCCTCGCCGCGGGCACTTGGTAGTTTGGTAAGCGTCCATTTCTCGCACGTGGCTAGGCTTAAGCGTTTATTGGTTCCAATTCCAAGGCAGGAGTTCGTCGAGGCGGCTGGCGGGATGTCCGTCGGTCATGCGCTGCAGGACGTCTCTGAGCCATGCGAAGGGCTCGACGTTATTCAGCTTTTGCCTTGGAGAGTCAGAGAAGCCGGCGCTGCATGAGCTGCCACGCGACTTCCGATTAGGAATCAACCTTCTGAAGCTCGTCGATCCGCACCAGACCAGTTTGGCTCGTGAGGGTGAGAGTCTGATCACGGCTCTGCGCCTGCGCGACGCCGAATATCCTGTGATCGCCCGTGTCGTACAACGCGATCTGCTGACCATCATCCTGGATCGCCAGTCGCTTTGTATCCGGAAACACCGCGTAACGAAGCGCGTTCTGCGCGCCGACGGAACTCGGAGCGCCGAGACCGGCCGGCCACCATTGGTCGCTCCGCGAGGTCGAGCGGTAGCTGACTTCCCCGTCGCGTCCGTCGTCATTCCCTGGGTCGGATTGGGCATTCGCGAGATGCGAAGCGATCTCATCGCAGATTGCGCCGAGCTTTGCTTTGAGTTCATTGTTAAACATGTCGCCGACCATGGTCATTCCGGGCGACCATTGCGACATGCCGCCAAAGTCTGCGTGGCTGAACTGCGCCATCCGGCCGCCGCCGGAGCGCAGAGCGCGCAGCACGGTGCGCACGGCGTCCGCAGACACCCTATGCTTTATCGCAAGACGCGTGATCAAAGCTTCGTCCGTCATGTCTTTGGGTCCTGGTAGCTTTTTCAGGATGGCCAGCGTGGCCGCGTCGCTCCCTCCGACGCAGAACTTGTCTAGGGCGTTTCGAAACACCGGATTGCCAGACACCGCTTCAAACAGCGTCATCGACGAGCGGAACTTGATGTCATCCGGCCTTCCGAGAATTTGCTCGATGGAGCTGCCTTGGATGTTGCATACGACCTGCGTGCATTCCGAAGCCTCGGGCCAAGAATCGGGTGCGCCAGGTAGGCCACGGCTTCGTCGCGGGATGCGAGTGCATAGCGACGCGCCATCGCGCTGTGTCCTAGGCCGGCAACCTGCGGAAAGATGAACCACATCCAGTGGCTGCGTTTGCGACCGTTTTGAAGCTCGGACATCACCTCGGCATATACCGGCGCCTGGGCATCGACGAACCGTTGAAGTTCAAACGGGTCTGTCATCGGGAGACCAATTCTTGCAGCCGGTCGACAAGGGGGCGCTGCCCTTCAAGAATTTTGTTGCGGGCGACAGGGAGCGCGAACCATTCGGCGCGGTCGATCTCCGGAAACGTCTGGTTCCGCCCGCTCTTAGGCGGCCATATCATTTCAAAGGTGTTGCTTACGATGGTGTTCACATCGAGATCGGCCTCGACTGCGAACGCGTGAACACGTTTGCCGCCGCGCTGACGGATTTCGCCGAGCGGCCGAAGCGGTCCTGCGGGGGTTATCCCAAGTTCTTCCGCGAACTCGCGCCGCGCGACGTGTTCCGGCTCTTCTCCTGCCTCGATTTCTCCCTTCGGTATCGACCACGCTCCGTCGTCCCGGTTGCGCCAGAAAGGGCCGCCGGGGTGGACGAGCAGCACTTCAAGCCCCTGTTCGCCAACTCGGTACATCAAGATTCCGGCGCTAGACGCGGTCATGAGGTCACGGCTGGCCGGATCCACCGGCGGAGCCGTAAACCTGGCCGGTCGCGTAGCTGGCGTCCGCTGCGGCAAGCTGGACGTAAATCGAGCCGAGCTCGGCGGGCTGGCCCGCACGACCCATCGGCGTCTGGCTACCAAACTTCTCCAGCTTTTCCATGGTTGCGCCGCCCGAGACCTGCAGCGGTGTCCAGATCGGTCCGGGCGCGACCGCGTTGACACGTATCCCTTTCGACGCAAGCTGCTTCGCCAGCGACTTCACGTAGTTCATTGTCGCCGCCTTGGTTTGTGCGTAGTCGTAAAGATCGGGCGAGGGATCGTAGGCCTGCTCCGATGCCGTCCCGATGATGACGGAGCCGGGCTTGAGATGCGGGAGCGAGGCCTTGATGATCCAGAACGGCGCGTAGATGTTCGTCTTCATGGTCGCGTCGAAGTCTTCGGTGGTCACGTCCAGGATCGAGGCGCGGGTCTGTTGCCGGCCGGCATTGTTAACGACAATGTCGAGGCCGCCGAGCCCCTGAACTGCTCGCGCGACAAGATCCTGACAGAATTTCTCGTCCCTCAGATCACCGGGGATCGCAAGGCCAACACGGCCTTCGGCTCTGATCAGCGCGATCACTTCCTGCGCATCCGGCTCCTCGGTCGGAAAATAGTTGATGGCGACGTCAGCACCCTCGCGGGCGTAAGCGATAGCTGCGGCACGGCCCATGCCTGAATCGCCGCCGGTAATGAGTGCCTTGCGGCCGGCGAGGCGGCCGGAGCCGCGATAGCTCTCCTCGCCGTGATCCGGACGCGGATCCATCTTGCTCGCTAGCCCGGGCCACGGCTGCGATTGCTGCTTGTAGGGGGGCTTAGGATATTTATCGGCAGGATTTTGCAGTTCCTGGGCGGCCATTTCCGAATTTCCTTTAGCGAGCGATGGAGCTGCAGCGGCTGCGAGGCCGATGCCGGCTGAGCCGACGACGGTTCTTCGTGAAATTGTGGACTTTTCCGACATGATCGATGCTCCCTACAGGCACCGACAACGCCTTTGCAGGCGGAATTGTTTCTCACGAAATCAACGATCGGAGCGCCTTTTACTGGAATGATCGGTTACTTTGCGGTGCCGCCATCGTGGCGGGCAGGCCTCTCAGAGCGCGGTTAAGCCTGCAATCTGGATCGAAACACCGCGCTGGCAGTTAGTGGCATAAGCGCTCTCGCGCTGGGAGCGGTCCTATGGACGATCGGGTGCATCGCGAAGCCAGGAAGGACGCAGCCTTCGAAGGATATGTTCGCATACGAGGTGCGCGCGAACACAATCTGAAGAACGTTGACCTGAATATCCCACGGGACGCTTTCGTAGTATTTACCGGGGTGTCAGGCTCCGGGAAATCGTCACTGGCGTTCGGAACCCTCTACGCAGAAGCGCAGCGAAGATATCTTGAATCGGTCTCGCCTTATGCGAGGCGCCTATTCCACCAGATGGCCGTGCCAGAGGTCGATGAAATCGAAGGGCTGCCCCCGGCCGTGGCTTTGCAACAGCAACGGGGTTCGCCAACAACCAGATCGTCGGTCGGAAGCGTCACTACGCTCTCAAACTTGCTCCGTATGCTCTATTCGCGCGCCGGCGACTATCCGCGCGGCCAGCCTTTGCTCTACGCGGAATCCTTCTCTCCGAACACGGCCGAGGGCGCCTGCCCGAAATGCCATGGACTCGGGCGCGTGTATGAGGTGACCGAACAGTCGATGGTCCCCGATCCTTCGCTGACCATTCGCGAACGTGCGGTAGCGGCGTGGCCTACGGCATGGCATGGCCAGAACCTCCGCGATATTCTGACGACGCTGGGGTACGACGTCGACCAGCCGTGGCGTGAACTGCCGAAGAAGGATCGCGACTGGATCCTGTTTACGGAAGAGCAGCCTACGGTGCCGGTATATGCCGGTTACGACGCCGCCGAGGTGAAGCGGGCGCTCAAACGGAAGGAGGAACCGAGCTATCAGGGTACGTTCACCGGCGCCCGGCGCTACGTTCTGCAGACCTTCGCAAACACGCAGAGCCCGCTCATGAAGAGGCGGGTCGCTCAGTACATGATAAGCGACGAATGTCCGCTCTGCCGCGGCAAACGCCTTCGACGCGAGGCGTTGTCCGTCAAGTTCGCCGGGTTGGATATCGCAGAAATTTCGCGCCTGCCGCTAAAGCGTCTGGCGGAGCTTATCGAGCCGTTCTCTGCGGAAGACGGCGGTGCACGCAAGCGAGATCCGGTTCATCCGGAAAAGGCGATTGTAGTCAGACGGATTGCGCAGGACCTGGCCGCACGGCTCTCCGTGCTGCTCGACCTCGGGCTTGGCTACCTCAGTCTGGAACGGAGTACGCCGACGCTGTCGCCCGGCGAGTTGCAGCGGCTGCGGTTAGCGACGCAAGTTCGATCCAACTTGTTTGGAGTCGTTTACGTTCTCGATGAACCTTCAGCCGGACTGCATCCCGCGGACACCGAGTCGCTCTTGAGAGCGCTTGATCGTTTAAAAGCCTCGGGCAATTCCCTGTTCGTGGTGGAGCACGAACTCGACGTCATCAGGCATGCGGACTGGATTGTGGACGTCGGGCCCGGAGCCGGGGAGGCGGGCGGTTATATTCTTTACAGCGGCCCCCCGGACGGCCTGAGGCAAGTCGAGGCGTCGCAAACGAGGCGCCACCTGTTCCGGAAGACTGCTGCATCTCACCTAAGAGCTCGATCGCCGACCGGATGGCTGAAACTTCGAGGTGTCACGCGCAACAATCTCGACGGTCTCAATGTCGATCTGCCGCTAGGCGTGCTCACCAGCGTTACCGGCGTGTCCGGTTCGGGAAAATCCACCCTAATCAGCCAGTTTCTCGTCGAAGCCGTTTTGGAGAAATTGGGCCACCACGTCGAACCCGAAGAACAGGACGATCCGCTAGAGCAAATTGCCGTCGAAACGTTGGGCGGGGAAATCGTCGCCGGAATGGAGGGCGTCAAGCGGCTGGTGGTCGTTGATCAAAAACCGATCGGCCGGACGCCGCGCTCGAATCTTGCCACCTATACCGGCCTGTTCGATCATGTCCGAAAGCTGTTCGCAGCGACCAAGCTGGCGCGAACTCGTCGCTATGACGCCGGCAGATTTTCTTTCAACGTTGCCAAGGGACGCTGCGAGACGTGCCAGGGCGAAGGATTCGTATGCGTCGAACTGCTGTTTCTTCCGAGCGTCTACGCCCCCTGTCCGACCTGCCATGGTGCCCGGTTTAATGCCAAAACCTTAGAAATAAAGATACGCGATAAGTCGGTCGCCGACGTCCTCGGAATGACGGTCGATGCGGCATTTGAATTCTTCGCCGAAGATGCGCAGCTGCGGAGATCACTAGAGGTTATCCGGGAAGTCGGCTTGGGTTACATCCGGCTCGGGCAACCGGCGACGGAACTCTCCGGCGGCGAGGCGCAGCGGGTCAAGCTGGCCACCGAGCTGCAGCGCCGGTCGACGGGGCGGACCATCTACGTGCTCGACGAGCCGACCACCGGGCTGCACTTCGACGACATCCGCAAGCTGCTGGGCGTGCTCGGGCGGCTGGTCGACGGCGGCAACTCCGTCATCGTCATCGAGCACAACCTGGACGTCATCAAGACCGCCGACTGGGTCA
>Ga0208982_1000009_pt1 | contig 27172 bp, 38 predicted proteins | sample MedBloCAOM1_O3_FD_187840 | JGI IMG/M metagenome (GOLD analysis project Ga0208982, IMG submission 187840) | Forest soil microbial communities from El Dorado National Forest, California, USA - Mediterranean Blodgett CA OM1_O3 (SPAdes) (version 2) | ecosystem: Environmental > Terrestrial > Soil >... | reverse complement strand
GCCGGAGCCGTCGCCGGAGCCGTCGCCGTAGCCGGAGCCGTCGCCGTCGCCGTCGCCGTAGCCGTCGCCGTCGCCGTAGCCGTAGCCGGAGCCGTTATTTATTGCTAACATACCAATCTCCTAAGGAGTATAAATAATAAATTTATTTAACTGCTGTTCCACTGTATTTGAAGTTGGCAATATTTCGCAAACTTGCGTGACAATAATGTCATCTATAAAGTCTGATAATTTTCCGTCTTTAATTCCGTTATTAGCTATTTCGGACAGGGTAAACGCGCCTTCCCATCGCCAAATTCTGCGCGATTTACTTAGTCGTGCGCATAGATTTTTAGCGTCAAAATCCTTTAAATAGCCAACATGTACGCCAGCAGCATACGTACGAATTATTACAAAATTACCTAGTAGGTGAGAATAAATATTACTTTCCGCTTCAGAGATATCACCCTCTACCAGTTGTGCTATTTTTAATAAATTATCTAATTTACTCATGAACATTTATTCCTTATTTAAAATGTAATTAATATAATTGCCAGTATTACACTACTGGCAGAGTGTGCGTTGTGACGTCAGATTCTCTAGACCGCACCGACAGACGGAGGAGCTCTCAAACGTGCATTATGAGAGACTAGAATATGGCGCCAGTCTACGGACGATACTGGCAGAACGTAGATTGCTAAATAGTTAAAATTACAAGAAGTAACTATTTAGTACCGATTTATTGGCTGCTAAAGTAGGATTCGAACCTACGACCAACTCGTTAACAGCGAGCTGCTCTACCACTGAGCTATTTAGCAATTTGGTCAGGGCGGTAGGACTTGAACCTACGACATCTCGGTTCCAAACCGAGTACTCTACCAAACTGAGCTACACCCTGATAATTCGGTGATAGTATGCCGGTTTTATTGGGACGCTACCGGCAAAGCGCAATGAAGGGCGACCCTAAATAGCCCTCCCAATTCTTAAAAAGTAATATCATCATTAAAAGGAGCGCCTTCCTTGGCTTTAACTGGAGTATCAGATAAAGAAGTTGACTCATATTTTACAGGTTTAAAATATAATCGAGGCCACTCGTCACCTTTATCATCTTTTTCATACTTTAAATTTCCTTGAGCTGTACCATCTACATATCTCAAGAAATCAAATTTACCCTGCAAAAATAAAGATTTTGCTTTTTCATACTCTTCCCGAGTAGAGCAAACAGCTTTTAAAAACTCAATAATCTTAAAGTCAACCGATAGATAAAAGGTAAATTTACCTTTTTTATTAGCTGAATCGATTAACTCTAAAGAAACTATCACCTGATTCCTGCCGCCCTTAGACATTCCTTCTTGCATATTAACAATAAAAATATCCACTGGACCCTCCTGAAAATATCTATCTTTTTTATCAATTTCATCTATATTCATCCTTAGTTCAAACTCAAACATTTTTATCCTCCTTTTTATTTTTAAACATTACTTAATCTCCACTCGTTGATTTCTGATAAGTTCAGCGCCTTGCACCGAAAGACCTTTTGTTAAATATTCTTTTATCATCGTTTTATTTATCACATTCTGGGTTTTTGTTTTTATAAATTGCGTTGAGATAAGAGACTCATCAAATATAACCACAGAAGGAGGGCAGTCTTTTAACTTAATAGCGAATTCAGGATAAGCAAAGCTTTCTTTTTTAGCTATTTGCAATGCATCTATAACATTGAATTTCAAACTTTCAATTCTATTCTCTAAGGATGATTGTCTTTTTCTCATATTAGCTATAGCTTCTTCTATGCCATTTAATTCGACTTGCATATTTTTAATAACACATCCATATGCAAAACATTTTTCCTCTAAGGCTGAATCAATTTCTTTAAATTTATCGTAATCTATCTCACCCGTTTCATAAGATGCATCGATAATGGCTTGGTATTCTGTTTTTATTTGGTATAAATTCACGATCCAACTCCTTCTGGATAAGTTACATCTTCTTCTTTTTCCTCGGTTCCTTCGCAATTACATACGTAAGAATCACTTATTTTACTTTGAACAAACATGACTTTTTTATTTATTTTTTCTATTGCATTCATTTGAATTATAAAAAGTATCACCATTACCAGCATAATCCCTATCGCATACATCGATTTCATATTACCTCCTTGTAGAGGGCGCTGTTAACGCCCCTATTAAATTTAATTAAATTTTATCTTTCCATTTTACCATCGGCTGACACAAGTATCTTCCGTGGTACTTATCCTCCCATTGAGAAGCGCCACCTACCGGCTCATACCCTTTTTTAATCCAATCATTTACAAATGTTTCTAGCTCTCCAAAATAATCAGAAGCTATTATCTTGTAATGTTCAATTTTCTTTTCTTTCATATTCAATATCCTCTTTTTTATTAACGTATTTATTCGTCAGCATATTCATTTATTTTATTTATTACATACTGCAAATCATTAGGTACATATTTATCTTCAAACATTCCCATCGGAGATTTAGCAATAATGCTAGAATCACCTTGAGTTGCAAATAAATATTTTCCATCCACAATAAGAGAATGCATTACTGTTGTAAACATTCCCTCTACAGTTATTTTCTCATCAAGCATGCGTCCAATCGTTTTACATTTGGCTTTGCCATCTTCATTTTTATCGCTATGACATAAAACAAAACAATTTAAATCATTTCTAGCTGTAACCAATGCATTAATTACTTGCCATGCATGTTGACCAATTTCAGTAAATTTCCCAAAGCCTTTCTCATCAGCTCGAGACATATACTCATTACCCATTATATATTGCCAGTCATCTAATATAATTGTTTTTATATCTGGTCTTTCCTTACTTATTTTTTCTATTGCTTTTATTATTACCCTATAGTTATCGGAACTAAAATAATTAACCAATCTGTTACCGTCATTTTTATCGATGTATTTTATCTTTGCTCCCCTAAAAGGAAGAGGCTTATCAAGTACGGCAATAATAAATGTTTCATCTGGATTTAAATTTCTAATAGACGTGCTTTTTCCAGTTCCTGACTCACCTAATATTAACGTTGTATTAGCCATTATTTAAAATCCTTTTATTAAGATAATCATGCCACTCAAAAATAAACTACACGCTAAATTCATAGAAACAAAAAACACCAATTCTTCGATACTAAAAACAAAATTCTTTACTTTTTTTGCCATCATGATTAAACCTCCTTTGTAATCATGTTTATGAGTATAGTATACAATAAACTATATGTCAACACTTGGATTAAAATCTTTATCAATTTGGGAATTTAGCTCCCATGCTTTTACTGTTCCTTTAGTTGCTATATGAATTCTTTTAGCTAATTTCATTCCTACTGTAGATTTAACGCCTCGCGTTATTTCATATATGCGGGTAGAGGCGCAGCAGCATAATTCAGCAAGGGCGGCTCCATTTCCTGCATAGTCAAGTGCTTTTCTGAAAGCTAATTCAGCTGTTTTTTCTAATTTAAAATTATAAACTGGAGCACCATAATTACGTTTAAGGGGATGTTCTTCATAATATTGATTGACTATATTTTTCATTTGTTCTGCTCGAGCCCACGCATCGGCGGTTGCTTGTTTTTTTCCTTCGGTGGAAAAATCTTTAGGCATTAGAATATTTAGCATATGGGAAGTGAGAGTTAGGAGTGCGTCTACGGCTTCGATAGTTTTATCTTTTTTAAATTTAAATGGCTGAGTCATAATAGCTTATCTCTGTTGTTGTAAAAGTATGGTAAGCATTGTACACTACAACAGACGCAAAAAAAAGCCCTAGAGAAGTAGAAATTCTAGGGCCAAAAATAACGCGGAAAGGATGTAAACCGCGTTCCCGTCACGATATCTATAACAGGAAGTTATATAGTGTACAAAAAAATCAACAAAGTCAACATACCCAATCGCAGAGCAAAACTGCTCTTAGAGCTCATTCTAAAATTATCCATTAAGAAATCTTTTTGTTATGCTGGAACTGAAACGATTTCAAAAATTATGTGTTGTTCAATAAGAACTGTAGATCGCGCCATGCGTTACCTACGTCAAAATGAATATATTTTAGTCGAATATCAGCGAAGACAGGTGGCTTTAATTAGACCAAACTATGCTAAAATAGAGCAAATAGTAAACGAAATGGCGGATAAAAAGTGTGCTAAAAATCTTGATCTGCCAAATGTGGATAAGTCTGTGGATAAACCTGTGGATAAGTCAATTCTTGATCCGCCATTTTGTCGGATCAAGACCCCTCCTATATCACAAACTATAAAAACAAACTTTGTAGAGAGTTTGGGATCTACGATCGGAGAGAGCAGACAGCCATTTTTACATACAAAATTGCCGAACAGCCGAGACAGCCATCCCTCAAGGTACACCAAAATCGATCAAACACCCACCGCCATTCAATTAAAACAGTCAATCCCATACGCATGTAGCACCCTATATAAAAACGTTGCACCAAGAAGCTATAAATCGGAAATTGATGTTATTGCCAATATTATTAAATTTTACAACGAATGCACAGAAAGTAAACTATCTTACAACACTGGCGCAGCAATTTTAAGAAGTCATGTTGAGAAGGGTTTAACACTTGAAATTGGGATGATCATGATTCGGGACCGAATGTTTAAATTCAAACAAAAAGAATGTGATGAAAGAGATACTCGTCTTAAACGAATATTTAATTAGGTGTGTGTTTTTTAAATTAGGAAGGGTTATGTTCCACATGGAACAATCATAAATGTGTTAATTAAACAAATTAAAAAGTTAATTAACTTTTTAAAATACCATGATTAGAAAATTATCTTGGGTTCCAATTTTGAACATGAAAGTGAATGCGACTCAAAAACTCGCTCTGCGACTCGATTTATCGCATCATAATAGTTGTTTATCTTTATTTGGAGAAAATTGCCGCTAGAAATAAATAAACGGAATGGGCACCTGAAACAACAATTCATGCGAAGGAATAATCTGTAATATTAAACTTCCTGGTTTTTCAGGCGCTAACTTACAGTCATACCGCTCCTTGCATAGACTATCGTCCTTCCATGCGCCTGCATAGGTTAGGGTGTCGAAAAGTATTTTGTATAGGTTGTCTATGTCATGGAATCGGAGGTCTGGGGGTGAGAAATGGACTATGATTGAACACGGCTTATCGATGAACTCAAATTGATTTTCTTTTATTTGTTGTTTAATTAAGAGACCCGCGACCATTTTGTACTGTTTTCCTATAGGTTTTAAATAGGGTGAACACGTTTTAGGGTTGTACCCGTATAGCTTATTAAGGCTCGGAGGGAAAGGGAGTGTTAGTATCATAGGCTAAAAGTCTTATAGCGCCGCTTATCTTGCAATAGCGACATCTTGCCATAATCCATGAGCCTTTAATACCCCAATAACGCATATTATGGTTACAGTCCGGGCATATATAGTTAACTGTCATCCCTATCATTTAAACTCACATGCTGAATAAATAGAGACATTAAACGTTTTTGATGCAAAGAAAATCCTTTAAGGAGTGCATGGTCACCATAAATTTCTTCAATTAATTTTTTCGTTAGGGTATCCTCAGGCCACGCTGGTGGTTTTTTACCTTCTAACGCTTCGTGTATACTTCTTTTCCAATCATTTATATTCATTAAAGGCAGTCCTTTGTAGCTTTATAATTATTTATTATCCATGATAAAAATTCTTTTACTATAGCATCTTCATTGCAAGGTTGGAAAGTGACAATACTTACGTGCGCATCAATTCCCCATCCAAATTTTCCCATTAGATGAGAGGGAAGAGATTCATCTTCTTTTTTAACTCCGTTACCCAATATTAATGAAAATACCCAACCATGTTCTGCCGCCCGATCAGTAATTCTCACCCTTCGTATCTCAAGCAAATTAAATTTAATGCATAGCTTATCTAATTCAATTTGCAATTTATCTTGCATATTAATTTGTACTTGAGGTTCAAGTTCAGCAGGGGGGAATTTCATTACGGCTCCTTCTTATAAAAATCCGATTTTAAAAATAATGTTGGCATCGTATCGGCCCATCTCCCCCATTTTTCTCCCAAATCAGCGGCAGACATAAGACGTGTCACGCCTCTTGTTATAAACTGATTTATTTTACCTCCTTTTTTAAATTCATCGACGGCTAACTGTCCAAAATATCCTTTTCCATCTTCAAATAAAAAACCTATAACTTCATTTTCTTCCTTATGAAAATCATTCATTGTAATTCCCTTATTAATTGTATCTCTTCTAATTCTAGTACTTCCAGGTCTTGTAATAATATTGTTATAGCCGTCCCGTTTGATGGGGGGATTGTCGGCATTAATTTAGATAGAAGTAATTTCTTTTCATGGATTAGTTTAATTTTATATTTTATTTGTTTGTTATGTAAAAGTTTTTTAATGAAGTTCATTTTAATTCCTCTAGCATGCAGCTTACATTGTCCAATATAAAATTAAAAAATGCTCTAGCTACCCAATTTTTATTATAACCTCTGTCCGTTTCGATCGAAACGTGGCATTCTGTAGATGGATTGTCTGTGATCATGTAAAAATGTGTAAATCCACTTATTGGGTGTATATAGGCGTTAATACAAAAAATAAAATCATTGCTTACAGTTTGTTTTATATGGTTATTTATTAAATGATAGAGTGCGCCTTCTGTAAGGATGTCAGCAAAGTGATTTTTTGTATTTTTATCTAACGCTTTATTTAATTTTTCTCGTAATTTTTCATTATTCATACCGGTACCCCACTTGCCTTAATACAGTAGCTATAAGGTGAATGCACTTCTCCGGTACACTTGACCTTTAAGCTCACAGAAGAGAATGTTCTCATTAATTCTCTTAGAACAGGTTCAGGGCTTTCCCAGGCAGTCTCAAATGTTATTTGCGCCCCTCTTTTTGTGCTCCATTTACCAACGTTGTATGCATTCCACTTAGTTCCCCACTTGGCGGTCCTCCAGTCATACCAACCTATGTGCCCATATTGTTCGCGCAATATTTCACACTCTTCTTTTGACAGCATTACATCATATTCCTCGTCCATTCTAAAGTATTCTTCTCTTAATGTGGCTGGAGAGTATTTGCTGTATATATTCTCAAATATTGGCGGACATTCAATTATTTTATTAAAATCAAAAATAGATTTATTGCTTTCAACAAATTTTATCAGGGATAAAATGTTATTTTTGTTACCGGTAAAAGATAAATGGTTTTTTACATTATTCGGCATCTATTAATTCCTATATTATATTTACACGGGTACCACGCTAACAAAATTCCACCTCATTCCATTTTTAGCTTGTATCTGCTCTAATGGATGCAATAAATTAACCAAGCTATCATAGGCTTTCTTCTTAATTTTTATTTCAGCTGTCGGAGATAATTCACCAATGGACTCGATAATTTTTAAAGTATCTCGAGTAGACATTGTATATTTGGCTTTTTCGTAAGCTAATGTTTTTGGGTAGTTTATTTTGTAGCGGGTGAATGACATTTAATAAGTCCTTTTTTCTTCATCATCAAGAAATTTATCTGGGTACATAAATTTTTCTTGTGTTGATAACAATATATTCCCCATGTAGCTCGAAACATCAATTATATTTAAAGGCATATAATACGGTAATCCTTCATGTTCCTCACTGTAAGCGGCATATTTAACTTTAGCATTAGGGTCAAATGATTTGAGTATATTTATTAATTCATTTGCTGTCATTATTCGGAATTATCCCCCTGAAGTCTTAATAATTTAGAACAAGTCGGGCATATATTATCGCCATCTTTTATTGCTTTTTTAAGGTCGTTAAATTGATCTTGCCAAAATTTACAGACATATGTTAGTGATTCTATTTTATAATCAAGGTTAACTCGCTTTTCTCTCAATCTTTTTATTTCATTAAGCAATTCATCTTGATATTGATGAGCCATGCTCAATTCTTCTTGTAATTTTTTATTTTTAAACATTATTTAAATCTCCCTCCAATAAATCTAATGTCATTTTAAAATTCCTCTTTTTTCCATTTCATCGCATACTGCATTTGCTAATTTGTATATGGTTTTATCTGTAAATTCAAAACCAAACCCTGCTGTGTCCTCTCCAGAAAGCTTGCCTGATAACCCCATAGCTGATAACTCCATCTTACAGCCAGAGCAATCTGCGCCATCCCAAAACCAATCACATTTATTACATTTTCTGACTGTCATTTAAAGCGTCCTTCTGATTTGTATTTAGCAACTAAATTTTTTAATAAGGTGAGGGACTGTGTCAGCCCTTGCGCGTGAAAAACTTCATATTGACTTACATGCATCTCACTTTTTTCTCTAATTAAGCAGGCTAACTTTTCCGCGAAAGATGCTATATTGGAATTTTCTTCTTCATTTTTAATGCTTTCAGGAAGGGTGCAAATATAACTTTTCGTCTGCTCTATCTGTTTTTTTTGCTCAACAACCCTTTCCCGGCATTCAAGGCAATCTACACTATATATAATTACATTAAGATAATCATGCTCATCTTCATAATCTATTTCGCAGCAATTACATTAACGGTTTTTCATTTCAAATCCTTAGTGAATAGTCTTATCTATTTTTTCTATTTCATCCAATTCTTGAATAAGGACACTTCCCAGCTCCTTAAAAACCAAGTTCATTTTATCCGCTGGCTCTTCAAATTGTATTTTAATAAAATTATTATGCACTGACTCTAATTTATTAGCTAAGTTTATACAGTCTACTTCTATTTCTTCCCAAAAAGAATCGGGACAAGATGATTCCATCTTGAAAGATATCATCTCATAAAATGATTTATCTTTTTGAGTGTGCTCTATGAAAAATTGAGCCCACATCCTTAAAATAGTTAAATCTTGTAGGCCTATACTTAATTCTTTTTTAATCATATCCCTCAGTGCAAAATCAAGCTCTTGAAATTCTTTGGTGTAATCTTCCATTATATAACCCTTAGTTTATCATCGTCCGGTAATTGAATAGCGCAAATAAATCCATACATGGAAGCAGATGCCGTATCATTCTGCGTTACTATTATTGAATCATGTTCTTCTATATTTTTTGCTGATATCTCACAATAACGACGTACATCATTAAAATCAGTTAATGAAATGGACATAACTGTTTTCTCATTTTTATTCTTAACTAAAATTGTAAAGTATTTCATAATAATGTCCTCATGCATCCATTTTTTCTGTCTCGTGCACCTCTACTGCATCTCCTAAAAATTCTATTGTAGCTTCTATCATGTCTTTACCGGTTGCAAACAACGCTTCTTCAGAGTGAAGCCTACAAAAAATACTCCATAAGTCAACTTTTTTTAAGAATTTTTTTATTGTTAACTTCCCTTCTATTCCATTTTTTTTCATCAAAGAAGAAAGGCAGCATCTAACCAAATCATACTCTCTATTGTTAAATGTAATGGTTACACTTTTGTCATTGTTAATTACTTTTTTCATGTTAAATTTTTTCCTTTTAATATCCTATATAATCCCATGTATCATCTTCAATAACATCTATTGGAAAAGATGCCATGTAGTCAGTTTCTGAATCTTCTTCTCGATCGTTGGGCGCATAATAATCTAATTGATGGTCATCCATTTTTAATCATCTCCTAAATCATATTTCGGCAATAAACAGTCATTGTGGTTGCATAGCCAGCAGCCAATTATTCCCATCGCCACGAAAAAGAGCGATGCAAATCCCCATGCATAAGATGTGTAGGCAGCGGTCAGTCCGGACATTATTAAACTAACTGGAATCGTGAAAATGGAGCTTAGCGTTAATATAATTGCCGAGCCGGTTATAAATAATTTTTTCATCTAAATATCCCCTTTTTTGACACTTCTTTTAATTACGTTACATAATAAGTATAGTAGACAATATACTTTATGTCAACACATTTTAAGTAAATATTTTTAATTTGCAAATCTTTCCAGTAAAGAAAACGGAGTAAATCCTTATTTAATACGGGTTTTAGCCGAGTAAATGTTAATTATTCAAATGAGGATTGTTAAATGGGGAAAGTAAATAATTTAAAAATATTCCTTGACTTTAAGAATATTCTTACAATTTTGTAAGAAATGTCTTACACTGTGGTAAATAATTTACGCAGAGGATAAGACATGGGAGTTCCTTGTACTTACACTGAAGAAATGGGCGCTGAAATATGCGAGGTTATTTCAAAAACTCCAGACGGACTAAAGGTCTTATGTGAACGGTATGCTCATTGGCCTGATGATCAAACAATCTATACCTGGTTATTGAAATATCCGGCCTTTTCCTCGGCCTATACGCGTGCAAAATCTTCACAGGTTGAAGTGGAATTAGATAAAGTTAATACGATTATTAGAGACTTGAAAGCGTATGAGCATATGGACCCAGTTACAGGAAAAATATCGCTCGATAATGGCGTAATTAACGCCGCTAAACTTGAAATAGATTTTATTAAATGGAAAGCTTCCAAGCTAAAACGCAAGAAATACGGCGATCGCATCGAAGACGGCGAGGAAGAGCAAAAGTCCACCCTTAATATTCATCGAGTTGATGCTAAATGCGGAACAGAATAAATGGGTGATATTAATTATTATCCCGAAAAAACAGCCATCTTATTGCATAATGACCGCGAGTCGTTAGTAAAAATTGTAGATGGACATGTTGGGGGTGGTAAGTCGACCATGTGCTGCATGGAGTTCTTCCAAGTTATGCTCGAAGTGCCCGTGTGCGCGGATGGGATAAGACGCGCTAAAGGCTTAATATTGCGTAACACCTATTCTGAATTGGAGCTAACTACACTCGCCACGTGGCTACAATGGTTTCCTGAATCTATGTTTGGACGCCTGTATAGAAAATCTCCTTTTCACCACGTGATGCGATTCAAAGATGACAAGGGTGCCTACTGTGAGTTTGATGTGTATTTTGTTTCTATGGATAAGCCAGATGACTTAAAGAAAGTATTATCTTTAGAGCTAACCGTCTTTTACTTCAATGAAGTACGAGAAGTGTCTCGAAGCGTAATTATCGGGCTTATCACTCGCTTAACTGGAAGATACCCCTCTAAACCTATGTTAGGGCTGCCTGAAGATTATGAAGGAAGATTGTATTATCAGTGCCTAATCGCTGATACCAACGCGCCTAACATACGCCATTGGCTAAAAGAAGTGGAAGATAATCCACCCCCAGGATGGAAGTTTTATCGGCAACCGCCTGCAATGATTCCGGCATTGGAAGATCAAGAACCCGACGTAGTAAATGGACTTGGAAGATGGGTAATTAACCCTGAAAGAGAAAACAAAAAAGGTTCTACCGCGTACGGTATTATTAATATGGCACGCTCCCTTGATGATGAGCGATTTAGAGTAGACGTGTTAAGCGAATATGGAAGCAATTTTGATGGAAAGCCGGTTCATCCAGAGTACAATTCGAGCATCCATTATGCTCGTGATGATATTGAGCCAGTTAATGGCTGCCCTATTTATCTTGGATGGGACTTCGGGGCAACTCCTGCTGTCGTCGTGTGGCAATTGGTTGGGGGCGTGTTAAATCTAATCGATAATTGGCAAGCAGAATGGTCAGATATAGCAACTTTTGTTGACTCTGTATTTCTTCCTATGTGGCAAACCAAATATGCACAATGGCATCTTGGCGGAAATTATGTCAGCACAGGCGACCCCGCAGGAAAATCAATTACTTCTCACGAAATTCGCACCCTAAACGAGAAAGGAATTAAAACTTATCCTGGACAAACTAATGACCCAGCTACAAGACGCGCCGCTTTGTCTCAATGGTTAAATAGAAACGTACATGGTAAGGCTGCTGTTAAGATATCTCGTCATTGTGATTTCATGAATGAAGCTTATGCAGGTGGCTACATGTATAAACGAATAAATGTATTTAGTAACGGAAACGTAAAGTTTCATTTGGTTCCGGAAAAAAACGATTATTCACATAGCGCTGAGGCCGGCGAATATGCACTCCTGCCTCTTTATAACGCTGCCGAAAATAAACCCGCCTTATCTCTGCAAGCAACTCGCAGTAGCGATGGCGTAGTGCAATATGGTTGGAGTTAAAAATGGAACATTATGATTACGATGACGGCGAAATTTGGAATATGGAAGATGGCGAGATAGCCAAATATGCATTTAAGTTTGCAGAAAACTGGTTTCAATATGCTAATGAAGCCATTCAAAACGCCCGAGATAACATTGAGTTTATTTATGTTGACCAGTGGGACTCCCGGACTCGCTCAGAAAGAAATATGGCGGGCAAGCCGTGCTATAGCAATAATATTATTATGCCTATTCAGCGTAAACTTGTTGCGGAACAACGGCATTCCGCCCCAGGCGTAAACGTTATTCCTACAAGCGCAGACGTCCCCAAAGAGATAGCTGGAATATACGATGGACTACTTAATCAAATCGCTTATACCTCCAATGCAGATGAAGTGATTGCTAAATGTTTCTCCGACCAATTAGACGCAGGATGGGGCGCTTTACTGGTAGATGAAGAACAGGAAAATGAAGATAGTTTATATAATGTTTTATGTTATCCCTACATTATGGATATATTACGTTGTGGATGGGACCCGGCAGCGCAAACGCCAAATAAAACGGATGGTGCAGCTTGTTTTATCTATACCATCATGTCAAAAAAAGAATTTAATCGTAAATGGCCTGAACTAAAAATGTCAGCCGACCAAGAAAGTATTTCTAGCGGCATTTTAGAGAAGATGGTAGATAGCGACAGCGTCATGCTATTAAATATTTGGTGCCGGGAATATTACACTGAAGAAATGGTCATCTTAGAAAATGGCTCTCAATTTTCTTCCAAAGCATTTAATAAACTTAAGAAAAAAGCCCACGAACTTGATGCAAATAATAAGCTCAGAATGAACGACTTGCATTCTCAGTTACGCTCTGCTGGCATGCCGGAAGAAATGTTACCAACCTTTGAGCCCGAATATATTCCAAAAGTATTGAAAAGACAGGTACGAACTAAATCCAGAATATTACAGTTCTTGGTAACAAAGCATCATGTGTTAGAGCGAAGAAAGTTTAATCCTAAAATTAAAAAACTTCCTTTGGTTTATGTTCCGGGTGAAACAAAAACAATTGAAGGCAAAGTAGTGCCAATTACATTTGCCGGCGTTGCTCACACAGCTCAAAAAGGGGCTAATTATTGCTTCTCAGAAATTATCAATGGCATCAGAAAAACATTTTCACCTAAACTGATAGCTACCAAAGCTAACATGGCCGCAGATTCAAAAGTATGGAACAATCCAGATTTGGCCCAACAGCTCCCCTTTACCCCGGACCCAAATGCACCTGGGTTTGTTCCTCATATTATTTCTCCACCCCCATTTAATACATCCCTGCTAACAATCATGCAGCAGTGCCAAGCTGACGTGCGTGCCACACTGGGGCGTAATGATGAAAACATGGGTGACCAATCCAACACAACCAGCGGTAAAGGAATTAGTTACCGCCAATTTGCCGGCGATTTATCAATGGGGGCTTATTCCGATAACCTACTTAAAGGTGTTGGCGAGCTTGCCAGATGTGGAGTCGAGCGTATTCCTCACACATATGATGGCGAAAGAACCTTAATGCTAAGAGGTAAAAACGGAAAGATTACTTACCAGAAAGTTAATACGCCGCAGTATGAGATGGATGAGCATGGAAATATGGCGCTGGAGAATGACTTATCTAAGGGAGAATTCGACATTGAAGTTAAAGGTGGCGCTAGCTTTATCTCTCAGAAGTTTGCCATTATCGAATTACTTATGCAGTTTGTTAGAATGGACCCAATGCAACTTGGCCCTCTTTCATATGACCTTATTGCAGAGCTTTATCCTATCGCCGACGCTAATACGTTAGTTAATCGTATTAAGTCCATGGTTACTCCGCCTCAGATTATTGAAGAAGAAAATGGGGAGCCAGTTAAACCACAACCTCCAACTCCTCAAGAACAGGCGATGCAAATGGAATCTAAGGCCGACATGATTACTGCTGCAGCTAAATTAATGACAGCCAAAGCGGCGATGCAACAGGCTAATTTAGATAATGAAACCAAGAAAATGGAAATGCAAAAAGACATGCAAATGGCAAAAATGGAATATGCCGAAACAGTGATGGACATGAAGACGCGTAATTTAGAAAGTTTTGCAGAGATGGAAACAGCCGCAATTAATGCGCAAGACCGTCAGGCAGAAAGGGAAAGTAAAGAGGCCATTAAAGCGCTAGAAGCTGAAAATAAAATCTTTACTGAGTTGATAAAGCTAGACTAATGTACTACTATAGGAATAGATATATATGCAAGATGAAAACGACATCGATTTCGAAATGCCAGAAGACGACTCTGACCATTCTGATTACGATGATGTCCTAAGTGAAATATCTCCAGACGAAGACCACGATGATGACGAAAGTCACGATGATGAGTCAGGCGAGGATGATTCAACTAATGAGACCGTTTCACAGCAAACGAAAAAGCCCAGTCGGTGGAAACGTAAAGTTAACTACCTAACTGAGCAAAAGTTGCGTGCTGAGCAATTAGCCCGCGAGCGTGAAATGGTCTTAGTCCAAAAAATGGCTGAGCTCGAGACGAAAGACAAGTTTATACAAAGTCTTTTCCAATCAGCTACCGGCGAACCACAAACTAATACCAACTTTACGCAACAAGATGCATTCGCGGCATCTGCGCCTTCTGTTGCTACAAAAGCTATTAATTCTGAAGATATTGACCGCATAGTTAAGGAAAGAACTCAAAAGTTTCTTACTGAAAGTATGCAAGCTCAAGCTAAGAATGAAAAGCTGGCGAATAAATGGAATCCACAGATTGCGCGAATGCGTAAAGAACTGGAGAAAGAGCCTGCAAAGGCTAATGCATTTATTGACTGGTTCAGCAATTATATTGCGGACGTCGACAGCGATTCTACAAAGCGCGCCCTTTTGGGGGTGGCGGGAGACCTGGAATACGCTGCTGAGACCATCTATACCGTTGGTAAACATCCACAGTTCAAAAATTTACCTTTAGAGGACCAGATACCGGCTATGTTAAAACTACATGCCGATATCGCCGCTAAACGTAAAAAAACAACTGGTGCTGATAAAAGTATAGAGCGTCCACGCGGCAGCGGCTCCCCAGCTAAAAACTGGAAAGAGATGTCAGTCGAAGACCACGTCAAGCAAAAGCTTATGGGTAAAAAGTAACGCCCATTCCTCTATCTTTTATCAGTAAAACGATTTTTACTAATTTAAGATAGAGGTATTATCATGCCATTTTCAACAGCTAATAATAGTTTTCAGGTAAGTAATCTGATTGCTAAACAAATGTTTCCTTCATTTATTAACGCTCTTGGTATGTCAGGCTTAGCGAAGTCTTATATGGGCTTCAATAACAATGCATCCGCTGGCGATTCACGTCGTTTCATTTATCCACAACAATTATCTACTTACGACGGTTTATCTGTAGATTTAACTACCCAAAATAACAATATCTTTGTGCGTGAACAAACTATCACTTTAGATATTCAAAAAACAACTCCGTTTTCAATGACCGCTGAACAAATGTCATTCTTCTCAATGACAGAAAATGATGCTGAATTCGATGCGTATTATATGACATCAGCTGCTCGTTCGATTGGTAACCAAGTTGATTCATCCTTTATTGACCGCTGCGAAATGTATTGGTCAGATGCGGTTGGCGATCCAACTCAGCCTATTTCAGGCCAAGCGAGCATGGCTCTTTATGATAGCCAGTTTTCTAACATGGGGCTGCGTCAAATTAATGGCGGAAACGATAGATATGTTGTTTTCCATCCAGACTCCATTAACTCATTACAGTTAGCTTACCCAAGCTACTTTAACGAAGGTATGTCAACCCCAATCATGCTGAATTCCCGTCGTGAAAATATTTATGGCATGAAGGTAGGCGAAGATGTGCTGATGAAAATGCATACCAATGGTACTTTCGCTGCATCTGGTAACGTAACTGTTGCTACAACAGTTCCTTTGACTACCACAATTAATGACGCGTTCACATTAGTAAGCTTAAGTGGATTTACTGCTAATGCGACAGGCGTATTAAACAAAGGCGATTTAATTTCCTTTATCATCGGCACCACCCCAGTGCGCGCATTAAATCCTGATTCATACCAGCCTTATAATAACGCGAAGAAATTCTACGTTATGGGCTCTCCAAATGGTTCGGGCGGTTTCAATGCATCGGTTGACGCAGATGGTTCGGGTAATGCGCAAATTGCCGTTTTTGCCCCTATCGTTGCAAACCCTGCTGATAACTATAGAAACGTTAGCGCTCAAGTGACGAGCGGTGCGATTGTTAGCCTGTTTGGTGGCGCGAGTACCGTTTACCGTAAAAGTTTCGGCTTTATACGCGATGGGTTCTTCGCTGCTAACCCTCCTGTTGCTACTTTCCCAAATCCATCAATCGCTGCGAATCAAAAATACAGCGCATTCCCAACTGAAATGGTATTGCAAATGAAAGTGCCAGGTTCCGACTTGCCATTATCTCTGAACGTTGCTTCTCAGGGTGATATCGGTCTGTTCAATAACCAGTGGACAGTAAGAACTATTGCAGCCGCGTTACCGTTAAATGGTTATGGATTTACGATTGCAAGCGCAACTTAAGGCAAAAGAATGGCGTTTACCGTATTTTGGAAAGATGGTGCAGTTCAGTATCACACTCAACAAGAGTACCAGCTTGATTGGATGCGTAAACGCTATCTGAAGGCAAACCCGGAGACTGCACCCGAACTGCTTTCGCAGTCTCCGGAACCTTTCAGTAACAAAAGGAAAGTGAAAAAACGTGGGCGATTTAAATAGTTCGACATTTATTGGTGAAATTATCGCGCAAGCTTATCGTTTGGCGGGAATTACCCGTGAAAATGTAGTGCTTACTGGCTCGCAAGCCAATACAGGCCTTTTTTTACTTAATAATTTATTAGCAGCATGGGGAGAAAGCGGTACTTACTGCTTTTTCGTAAATAGCCTAACGTTTGAAGCTATTGGGAACTCGCTAGATTACCTAATTGGCAATAGCACCGCATTTGACGTCGACGCTCAGCCATTTAGCCAAATTTATAGCCTTACCTATGATGTAGGCAATATTACTTACACACCAAAATATATTACACCTAAAGATTTCAATTCTATTGTTTTTAAAAGTATTACAAATTATCCAGCATGCTGGACATATGAAGTTTTCAAAGATTACACCCTATTAAGATTATATCCACGCACTCAAGGTGGAAATCAAACCATTAAGATTGTAGGAAAACAGCGTTTGGGAAATGTAACCCTATTCCAAAATAGCGATAATGTTCCGCGCTATGCTTTTAACCCATTGATTTATGCATTAGCAGAATTGGTCTCTGACTTTGAAGGTGGCCAATTACCTAGAGATTTTTCATCCAAACTTACGCGTTATATGACCATGCTAGAAAGTAGCAACCAATTTGATTTCGAAGTAAATCAGGGTGATGCTTTTCAAGAGTGCAATCCGCTAGGAGGGGGTCGAAATTATGGCCGCTAGCGGGGGCTCTAATCAATCAATTGAAGTAGGTTTTATTGGGGGTTCCAATATTCAGCGCTCTTCTCAATTTGATAGCCAGCAGGCCATTAACTGCTATCCACTTTATGACAGTGTAAAGCAACAGCAAGTTCAATATCCTTATGCAGGCAGCCAAGAAATTCTAACCTTCAGCACAGCAAATCCAGCTGCGGTAGGAAGAAAGCGTGGCGCTCTAGCTGTGGGTCCAATCTCTGTTTGGGTGATAGGCGATGAATTTTTTGTGATGACAACGTCCTTCTCCCCTTCGTCTGTGGGAACGATTGGCTCCAATACGGGCCCCGTTTCTATGTGTTCAGGCGGAGATTACATTCTTATTGTGGACGGCACAGGGGGATGGACATATAAAATATCTACGGGTGATTTCGATCCAGTAACCGACGCCGCCTTTCCGGTTTCTCCCACTACCTGCACTGAGCAACAAGGTTATTTTCTAGTAAACAATGATGGTACTCAAGAACTTTATCAGAGCCCGCCTTACGATCCAACTGTATGGAACGTATTTAACGCTGTTGTTGTAAACTTTAGGTCGTGCACATCCGCATTTCCTCTTCTATCTTTACGCTCATGTAACGGAAGAATATTTGCCTTTACTAGTGGTTTCACTCAAGTTTATGCGAATGCAGGAAAAGTGGGATTTACATTTAGACCAGACCAAAACTTAATATTTGGATATGGGGCCCTTAATGACCAATCTACGGTACAAAGCGTGGGTGGAAACGAAGGAAAAGAGCAACCAGAATTTATTATTTTCATCAGCGTTACGAATGACGGCACCAAGAAAGTGATGATGACGTCTGGAAATCCGCCTCGCGTTATTAGTACGCCAAGCATCGATTATCGAATCAATCAATTAAATAATCCTGATAATGCAGAAGCTTTTATTTGGACGGAGAACGGTCAAACTTTTTGGGTATGTAGCTGGACAATTGACGACCTAACTATTGTTTATAACATGACAAGCGGTGTATGGTTTGATATTCAAAATGGAAATATGCACCGGTATTTTGCAACTGCTTTTTGTTTCTTCAATAATAAAGCGCTGGCTCTATGTTACAACGATAATAAACTTTATGAATTAACTGAAAGTTTATTTACCGAGCGTGGTGACCCTCGTCCACTTATTAGAATCACACCTGAAATTAAAGCCCCTCAATTTAGAAATATTGTAGGTAAAATTCTAGATATATATTTTCAACAAGGCGATGCGCCCTCCGGTAATTTATTTCCCAATGCGCCATTTTATGTTTATGGAGCAGAGCCAGAAGTATTTTTATATATTTCTCTTGATGGTGGAAGAACTTTTCAAGAACCTATTCGCGGACGGCTTGCACGGATTGGTGTTTATAATTTTTCTACTCGATTTACCAGCTTGGGTACGTATCATTCATGGACATTTAAATTGATTATTAGAGCGCCTGTGCCAGTCTATATTACTGGCTCGCAATTTCAAATTGATATTGTGGAGGCCACGCGATGACAGATGAAACTATTGTTCAAAACATCTCAAACCCTCCTAATTGGTCAACCGTTGCAGACGAACAAGGAGTGGCATCTATTGATTATCAGCGATTATTTAGCTCGTTGCATGCCAATTCAAATTCACTAATTAATCGCGCACAAGAATATATATTGAGAAATCCTGACTTTAATGTTCTATCAAGCAATATGTATGCACCGGTTACGCAAGCAAGTACAGATTTAACTGAGATATTTAGCAAGTGGTTTGTCAGTAACGGGACGGGCAATACATTTACCTTAACGCCCACGGCTTATACCGGAACGCAACGCTCCGCTTCGGGCTCTATTAACTACTTAAATGTACAAGTTCCTGTATTAGCGACGCCATTATCGCTGCTGAATCAAAACTTTTCTACCACGGGCCAGTTTCGTTCCGACTCGTTAAGCGGCCAGCTAATAAGCTTATCTGCCATTATCAGAAATAATAATACGGGGCAGTTGAAATCACCTGCATGTAGTTTTTCAGCCAATACACCAGGAATTGGCATGACGAATGGTGGGGGAATTTATTTGCAGAAGGCATTTAATTTTATTAATACTGATATTCAAATGCCCGATTTTGGCGATACTGATTTAGGGTCAAATCCTTATACACAATTTCAATTCAATATTGACAATGCTTATTCTGAAAGTTTGGATTTCGATATTTTTTATTTAAAAGCGGAACTATCAGATTTAAGTACCCCGTTAGTAGTTAATCATATTTTAGAAACAATCACGTGCAACACGTTGACATGAGGTAAGAGATGGGTATTTTCAGCCAAAAAAGTAATGCGAACAAATATGCTGAACAAGGATATGACCGCGCTCAGCAGTCATTAAGTCCTTATACGCAAAATGCCGGTCAAGATTTTGATTGGGGTCGTAATACGCTTTACGGAATGATGGGAAAATACGGTCAACTTCCTGATTATCACAAAAAGTTTTATGACTACATGAATCTCTCTCCCGTCGACATGTTAAATCATGTTATGGGTCAATACGAAGAAAGTCCCATGGCTCAATATCAACAGCAATTTGCAACATCTGCAGCTGATAATCAAATGAATGCGCAGGGGATGGGTGGTTCTGCTAACCAGGAACTTATCGACTCTGAAATCGGAAATATCATCGGCTCTCAAGATATGCAGCAATTTTTAAGTAATGTATTAGGCAGCTTTGATGTTCAGCATGAATTATTTGGCGATTACAACAAGCAGGGTGCAAGTTTAGCAAAGATGTTCCAAAGCATGTTAGGTACTGAGTATGGTGCGTCTAAAGAGATGTCAGGAAATGCTATGCGTACGGGACAAATGGAGGTTAATTCTGCCGACCGCAATTCAGCCAATCATCAACGAGGCCTCACTAATATGTTGCACTCTTTGATGCGCATTCCTGGCGACGTCTATTTTATGGATAGGTTATTTAGCAAACCAAAAGGAACTAAATAATGACACGATACGGTAATTCATTTTTAGAACCTTTTGTTCAGGCTAGTAGATTAGACCACCAGCGTGAAATGGAGGGCAATCAAAAGCGCCGACTAGACCAGGGAGATAGGCGTCTGGCTGATACTGAGGCAATGCAAGCTGAACGCATACAGCAGATTAGGGCGTCTATTGCTCGCATGCGCCAGGCTACCGCCAATATGGCAAATAATGGCGGCCTAAATCCTCGGCAACAATTGTCGCAACAAAGATTTGTGCAGCAACAAAAAAATAGTGGAGAGCCTTTTGTTCAGGCTACGGCATCTGGGCGTCCCGGTTTATATATTAAACTTCGTCCTGACCAACAATCTAAAGCTCAGGCTTCTATTACTGCTTACCCACAGTTAGAGGAAGCTGTTGAGCAAATTACTCAAGGAATTGAATATTCAGGAACCAATTTTAAAGGGGACATGAATAAATTAATTGATGCAGCCTCAGCTTATGCTATGAATGAAGCAACTCCGAAACAAATTGCAGTATTAAGCAAATCAGGCATTGCATTAGATGCAATAACACGAGCTGCGGAAACCGCCAGCCTTGTTATGAACCAGGGAAAGACAAACGAAACTATGCATAGAAATATCGAGTTATTTGCTCCCCGAAAGGGTGATACAGCGGAAGTATATGCTAATAGAGTAGCCGCTACGCTAGGTGATTTTAAAGATAGATTTTTACAATCTCAATATCACCTAGGAAAGGGGGAGCCTTTAATTGCTGTTGGAAGAGATGATGCCGACGAAAATGCTTCCAGGGAAGATATGCAAACTTTTATTGCAAACAATATGGGTAAATCATTTGGATTTAGAGATTCTAACAGGGTTAAATCTCCTGCAAATTCTAGAAGCCCCACAATAAAAGACCACTCTTCTTACCAGGAAATTTATTCGCCTACAGATAAGGAAGTGGTGGCGGCCGCTAGGAAAAAAGGCGTTTCTCCCGAAGTAATGTCAAGAATATTAAATGAGGCTAATAATGCCTAGATTAACTGTCGACCAAATGATTGAAACTTACGATAAATCCAAAACAAATACTGGTGCGAAACGCCTTTCTGCAGATGAAATGGTGGCGCTTTATGATAAACAGATAGAAAAAAATAATTATAAAAAATATGATGATTTAATTGAAAGGACCAATCCTAATGTTGCCGCTATAAAAGCAGGGCTAGGTGAAAGTATTGGGGCATTGGGACGACTTGGATCTAGCTTGGGCCTTCCAGACTGGATTAAAGATTCAGCTGAAAAGTTAGAAAAGAGCATGGGGCTAGATTATGAAAAAACTGACCCCGGCATATCTCAAATGGCCACTAAAGAATTTGCAAACATGCTTCCTGCAATGGCTTTGGGCGGTGGCGCTGAAATGGCTATTGGCAAAGGTCTGGGGATGGCCGCAGAAGGCGCATCAAAATTATTACCTAAAGCAGTTGAAACGTTGCGTGGTTTAATAAACAAAAACAAAGCCACTAAATATGGCTCAGCTCTTGCTAAAACTATTCCGGGGGGGGCTGCCTTTGGAGCAGCCACCACCTCTCCCGGAGAAGATGTTAGCGAAGGATTAACCATCGGAAGTCTTGTATCCCCAATTGGAAAAGCGGGAGCGGATGTGGTGGGGGCAACCGTAAAAGGCGCTACTAAACATAACGCTATTAAGAAAATAGCTGATTTCTTTGGGGGTGATGTAGAAGAGCTTGAGCAAGTTATAAAGGATGCTAAAGGGACGACGCCCATGGCTGGGATGGCCCTTCAAAACCCTAACGTACATAAACTTGAGATGAACACGCTGCCAACAGTTCCTGGATTTTCCAAGGACGCGGCTAAAAAGATTCAACAAATGGGTTCTATGCTCGGGAAACAAGCTAATCAGTTATTTGAAAAACTTACTAACAAAATGGACAAAAGCGAAGTATCTAATTTTCTAGAAAACTCCGTTGTGAATCATGTTGATACGTTGGAAGAGGAAAATAGACATCTATATTCAATGGTAAGCGAGATTGCTGATAATAATAATTTAGATTTAAAAGTCAGTAAGAAAAATTTATTAAGAAATGCTGGGTTAGAAAAAAATGATATTGAAAGAATGAAAAGAGCTGTCGGTATTAATAAACGCGGCGAAGCCTCTGGTATGTTGGAAGATATATTGGGAGCAGATAAAAAGCCATTATCATTTCGAGATGCTATTTTTGCTAAGTCTGATTTAAACGATTTAGCGTTTAAAGCCAAGCATGACAATGATAGAAAAATGCGCGGACTTTATTCAAAACTTGCTAGCTCATTAGAAAAAGATATCCAAGAAGGTCTGGATAAAGCTGATGCTGCTGGCATTCCCGAATTGCGTCAGGCATATGAAGACGCCAATAAATTTTATAAAGAAAATATCGTTCCAATAAAAGATAGAAAAATAGCTGGAATAGTGAATGGCGTTACCGATAGCAATACTATTACTGATACTTTTTTACCAAACAAAGGTATTGGGAGGATTAACTTATTATCTAAGTTTTTAAAAAATGCCCCTGATAGTAAGAAAGCTTTATTGACTGACAAATTAAGTAGCTCGGTAGAGCAAAATGCATTAGGTGAAAGTTATATAAATCCAGGAAAATTAAATGTTATTTTAAAGAACATTGGGAATTATCGAATGAACATGCTTGTTGATAATCCTGAGATGTTAAAAGAAATTAAACGCTTTCAAAATAATATGACTAATGGCTACGAGTCTCTTCTCGCCATGCTAAATCCTAAAACCGGGTATGCAAACGTAGCGAATCAAAACATATTTGAATCAACTAACGCGATGAATGATTTATTGAAGGACGCCATGTCTGGTAATAAATCGAATGTTGCCGCCAAGCTTTTATCATGGGCTCAGACAGTTGCGAATGGTAAGGCAGTTAACGATCCAGAATTACTTCAAAAAATTATCGGTCTTAAAAAAGGCCAGCAAGTTGACATGGGCATTCCATATGCGGCCGCTCAAAAATTACAAGAATCATCCGGACCATTAGCCAAATTATTAATTGGCTTACTAAATCAATCTCAGGGGAATGAATAAATGACTATTAGTTATGTATTAGGCGAAAATCCGTTTATCTATGTGCCAACCCGGACAGGACTTCCAAACGCTGGCGGATTTTTTGTTACCGTTGATACGGTTACAGGAGCGCCGAAGCCAGTTTATTTAGATCAAAACAATCTTAATCCGGCCCCAAACCCCCTCCCATTAAATCAAGCGGGTATAACTAATTATCCTATTTATTGGGAGATTGATAGCACAGGAAATCTTTATACATTAAACATACTCGACTTTACCGGTGAGCTTATTTATTCAATACCTAACTATCCTACAACTTCTGGGGGTGGTGGCAGCTCTATTACTTATCAAAGTCTAGATAATTATGGGCGAAACGAACAATTTACTTTCTGGAGTATCGACACCAATTTCTCTGATACAGACCTTCCTGTTGGTACAACTGAAATAGCTGACGACTGGTTTTATGAGAGAGGAACCACAAACGCAATATTGAGCATACAGCGATATACATATAACGCGGGCGCTAATATAGTTCCAAATTCACCTCCTTATGCGCTGTTATATACCGTTACGTCTGCCGGAGCTGATGTTAACTCAAATTATATTTATCAAACATATGAAAATGTTCAGTCATTTAATGACCAGATAATTACGGCATCAATTTATATTTATGCATTAAATGCGTCTGGCTCATCGGTTGTTAACTTAAGGCTTATTCAGAATTTTGGAGTGGGCGGTAGCACAACGGTTGATATCAATATTGGAACCTATAATACCACCGATGTTCCATTGCAATATGCAACTACCTTTACTGTTCCTAGTGTAGGCGGAAAAACAATTGGCCCAGGAAGTTATGTCGCTATTGTTTATCAAGCAGACTCAACGCTAACGCAGCAAACTATTTTTGCTGATTATTCGCTCCAAGAAAAGACTGGTAGTGGCATTAATTATCCATATATAACCATTAATGAACAGTATGTAAAAATATTGCCGGAAGAACTTGCTGGACATGCTCCAACTCAAGGAACCACATTAATCGGGATGAGCGTTCCTGAAGATGTAAATGCAGTAGTTCATGATGAAACGTTACAGGAATATTTAGATTTACAAGCGCAATATGGTTCGCAAGAAAGCGCGTTAATCGGATGGGATTTTTTAACTAATCCAAGACAATTTGGCGCTACGATTGCCACCGTCCCAAATGCAACCTATATTGCAGACCAAACTATTTTACTAAGTGATGGAGACGGAATTGTTACACAATCAAGCACAATTGGCTCTCCATTAAATCTTACAATAGTCGTGGCTGATAAAAAATTCGGTATATTCCAAATTATCGAAGATTTAAATTGTGAAAACTTAAATAAATATCTTGTGTCATTGTGTGCGGTATTAACGACATCAACCACACCCCATACATTCAAAATGGCAGTTTTAGCTAGCAATACGTCGTCTGCTTCTGTTCCTAGAAATGCAGTGACCTCATGGAATGTAGCCGGAACTAATCCATCACTAAACTCGGCATGGACATACGCATCTGCTGTTGCAGATTTTATTCCTGATGATACAGATTTAAACTTTAATGTATTAAACGCCCAGGACTTACCTTCGGCTACCTGTTACGGTGTTTTTATTTGGTGTGATTCTGCTGATATGGGAATAGCATCCTCAGTTAATTTCTGGAACTCATCGCTAGTTAGAAATCAAACTGCATCCTTAGCACCAAATGAAGACATTGGTATCGTATTAGATAAATGTAGACGTTATGTTGTTCGCTCTTATGGATTAGGAGTACCTGCGGGCTTTATCACACAAACGGAAGGATACAGTTTCCCTGTTTATTCTTATTCGGGAATAGGGGCGACTACTTATCCTCACACGGGGCCTATTTCTTCCAGTACAAACGCAACGGCGCTAACCATTTTTCTTCCTCAAGAAATGTATGGCATTCCTGTCACAACTATATACAGCTCTTATACCGGAGCTGTCAGCACAGCTTACATTTTATTTGTTAATGCAAGCGCGCCAATCAGCGCTGGCACTCACGATGTGACTGCATTTCAAGTGGGGGGCGGCGTAAATACTATTTCTGTTGGATTGGGCGCAGGTGCATTAACTTTTCCAAATGGAACCACTTTACCATATGCGCCTACTGTTTATTTTGACTTTGTCGCAACATCTTTATTAGGAGCTTAGAAAATGCCTTTACAAATTCCAATGAATGGTAATCAATTATTGTGGACCCCCGATCCACGCTCGATTCAAGTCCCAGTATATAGCTTTCCTGTGGTGGTTAATGAGGCGTTCTATGTGAACCAAGCAAATTCAAATACTAACTCGCAAGTGAGATGTCGTGGGTTTAATACGATTGTTGATTTAACCATGGATACTTCGTTTGATTATTTGGCTGAGAATGGCCAAGTGCTCACATGGACGATTGGTCATAACGGACTTGTTCCTCTCTCTTGTTGGGGAGTTTCACGTATAGGTGCCGGCATTACCAACATGGAGTGGTTCGTATGATTTTTTCATGGGCACCCACAGTCTGGTCATCACCACCGGACGGGGGCGGTAGCGCTCCTCCCCCTGATGATAATTTTGAATTTTTGGATGGACAGGATTTTCTATTATTAAATGGTCAGAATTTTGAATTGCTGGGGTAAAATATAATGGGCATGAATATTAATCAAATCGTAAATGTAGCCGGCTCTTTACTAGCTACAGATAAATTGTATCTGGGTCGATCGCCATTCGATTTAACCGATGATTACGTTATTACCGGGCAGCAATTTATTACTCAATTTGTAAACGCTGTTAGCGCTCCAACGGATGGTGCAATAGCGGTATTTTCTGGTACATCAGGTCACCTCCTGTCTTATGGCGGCGTGCCTGGCATGGCAAATGGTGTGGCTACTTTAGATAGCGGTGGCTTAGTTCCAGCCTCACAAATACCACCCCTGACTATTAACAATACGTATGTTGTCGCCAACCAAGCCGCGCGACTAGCTTTAAGTGCAAATGTAGGTGATGTTGCCGTACAAACCGATACAAATACGACGTACATTTTGCAACAGCTTCCGCCCAGCACAAATGCCAACTGGATTGTAATTGCATCTCCTGGTGGTACCGTCAGCATGGTGAGCGTTGTGAGTGCAAATGGGGTCTCAGCTTCTGTTGCTAATCCCACTACAACACCCGCTCTAACTTTTACCTTGGGCGCCATCACGCCCAACAGTGTTGCAGCGGTGGGAACGGTAACCGGAAGTAACTTGAGCGGCACAAATACAGGCGACCAGACAATTGGGCTGATGGGGGATGTTATCGGTTCAGGCACCGGAACATTTACTGCAACCATCGCAGCTAACGCCGTAACCTACGCTAAATTTCAGCAAGTAGCATCTTCATCTTTGGTTGGAAATGCAACAGGTTCGTTGGGTAATGCGGCTGCAATTACCTTGGGTGCAGGGCTTGCTTTCTCTGGCAGCACGCTTGTCGCCACAGGCAGCGGTGGCACCGTCACGAGTGTGAGCGTGGCAACAGCAAATGGTTTTAGCGGTACCGTGGCTAACCCAACAACAACCCCTGCTATA
>Ga0208982_1000008_pt1 | contig 27452 bp, 58 predicted proteins | sample MedBloCAOM1_O3_FD_187840 | JGI IMG/M metagenome (GOLD analysis project Ga0208982, IMG submission 187840) | Forest soil microbial communities from El Dorado National Forest, California, USA - Mediterranean Blodgett CA OM1_O3 (SPAdes) (version 2) | ecosystem: Environmental > Terrestrial > Soil >... | reverse complement strand
CCGCCGGAAGACACTGATCTGTTCGCCCGGCGAGGCTTCCCACGCTTCGCCGGTACGCCCGCCGCCTTCATGCCACGTCGGCGGATCCCACTGCCCAGCCCCGCTATGGATGCCGTCTTCGTGCAGGTGCCAACGGATGAAACGCGCATCGCCTGAGCCTGGTTCCCCGCTCTCGCGGTTGAAGACGCAGACAACGAAGGCCGTCGGTGAACTCAGGTCGAAGCTATGCGGCCGGTGATGGCGCGCCCACTTGCGATCTACGCTGCGATCGCAGCGCCTGGAGGAGCAGCCCGGCCGATGCGCGGATTGATCCTTGCCCTTGCCGGGTAGACTCCGCAAATGCTTTGGACCATCCTTGTAGTGCTGCTGATCGTGTTCATCGTGTTCGCGATCCTGCGCGTACGCTGAGCCTGAGAAGGCCAGCAGAGCCGCTGTAGCGGCCAGTGCGATACGGGGGATAGGAAACCTCCATCTCCGCTTCGAGCGGGCTTAGAAGCCGCTCCTGGATACGCCTTGTGAATGAGCCCGAGGCGTCGTCGGCTTAATCGCCGGAGCGGGGCAGACTACTCAAGGTCAAAGTCGTCCCCCTCGACCAGATCAAACCAGCCCTCCAGCCAGAGATCATTTAGTTCCTCGGCACAAACACCGCCGTAGGGTGGCTCGGCGGGCCAGCCTTGATCCCTGCCTCGTATGCGGCAGCCCGTTTCAGGGCGTGCTCTATAACGCTCTCCAATATCTCAGTCCTTTAGCGGTTTCCAACGCTCCGGCGGTTCCCGAAGTCCTCCCGCAACCTGCTCGGCCTCCAACCCGCGGACTATCTGGAGCCTCGTCAGAAGCACAGGAGCGGGCCTCTGACGGCCTGAGCGGGCAAAGGTTCCGGGTAGTGGGCAGCGGAGCACTTCGGGCTTACAGCGCGTCCTAGGGGCCTTCAGGACGTAGGAGATGCGCTCGTTCAACAGGCGGGCTTCCTCCTCGACGATTGGGTTGCGCAAGACCCAGAGCAGAAGCCGCACACTGGAGCTGCCGATACGCAGCACGATCGAGGGAGCGGGAGCGAAAGTTTTCGCCAGCTTCTCAGAGACGGACCCGCTGATCCAGCTCCAGAGCATCGTGGATTGATAGACGAACTCCGCAATGCGGGGCAGTCCGATCGCTACCTCGGAGCTGTGCTCCAGGTCGTTGTAGGCCGCTATACGAGCCAGACGTTCTCCTGTGCGGGGAAGATCCGAGCAGGGCAGGCGATGCGTCGGGTTCGGTCTGCCGTCGAAGAACACCGGTAGCTCGCCATCTCCGTGATAGCCGAGGTGCCAGGAGAGTTGGTGGATTGCCTGGGTTGGGGAAATCGGGAGTTGAGTCATTTATCCCACCCGTAACGCAGAAAAGCCCCAGGGGTGGCACCTGATTGCTTCAACGCCAAATCAACAAGCTTTCGAGCGCTCCATGAACGCTTACGGCCAAGCTCGGTCTCGATAGTCGAGCCGTCCTTGGCCGTGAGAATCGCCAGCATTGTCTTCCCGTCGTTTCTTAGGCGCACATGTTCGACGATCATATGAACACGTCGAGGGAGATTGAGTCGTCAAGAGGAAGTCCATCGAGCCAGTTCGCAAATTCTCGCCTTCGTTCACAGACGGGTGGCCTCCCTTTCGCCATAAGATCCTCAGCGGCTTTAGGCGAGCACGAGCGAACCTGCCAGCAGTTCGGACCCCGCACCAGCTCGAAACGTCCATCCCTAGAGCGCGCATAGCCTGGACGTATTCCCGTGAGTGGTCTGATCTCGGTCTTCATTTCAGTCCCAGCCTCCTCTTGATCGCGGAAGTATCCTCAGCACTCGTCTGAGCGCCCTCTAGAGCCGCCTGAGCGTGCCCGTGAAGGCTACGCAGGAAGAACAACGCATCCTCTTGGCCGAGGCGGTGAGCGGCTTTTAGGTAGGAACCGAAGAGATCCCCTGTGCCCTCGCACTGAAGACAGTCGCGGCCTTCCTCGTGTTTGCCCGAGCCCGAGCAGTACGGGCAAAACCGTACGACCATCCACCAGCTCAGCGGCAAGTCCTGCACTGCTACCCCGTTCCTCTAGACCTGCGGCAGAGTACGACAGGGCGGGGACGATTCCTGCACGAGAAGCCGCTATTGCCGTGGAAAAGGGGCGATGTGTGCGCTGACAAACCCAGCGGTGCTACGACGATCCGGGCGGCGGCCCGAGTGTCAGCCCGGGCCGCCTGATTCGTAGCTAGATCGGAACCGAAGCGGCTCTCATCCTTCCAGCCGTTCCGGCGCACGAAGGGCCAGCCGGTCCTGGGTCCATGATCGTGACAATCCTCGCAAGCTTCTAGAGCCTGTGTCAGCGGGCGGCTTCGAGGGCGCTAGATCAAAGGAACAAGCCGATGTACTTCGAGATCGTCAAAACGAACGCCGGGTGGCATGGCCGCATCCGGGGTGGCAACAACGAGACCGTATTCGTAACGCAGGTCTACACGGCTAGGGCGACCGCGCTCAACGCCTGCTACGTGGTTCAGACTGGCGCCAGCGCCGCGAAGATCTACGAAGTGACCGAGTAGGTCAGTCGCGTAGCTGAACGACCTCCACGGGCGGCAGCTCCGCCGCGTGTTTGAGGATGCAGTCCCAGCTACAGAAGTGCAGCGTACGGTCAGCATCTTCCTCGACAGTCAGATAGGCCATGCCGGGGCGGGTGTTGACCGTTCGCGTATGCGCGTCGCACTCGCGCCAGTCGCAGTAAAAGATGCGCTCGATGCTCATAGACCCTCCCGGGATTCGACCGGCAGGGCGATTTGCCTGCCGTTTGGGTTTGTCAGCGCACACATCGCCCGTTTCTTGATCTTCTTGTCTCGGTGAACGACGATCCAATCGGCCTTACCCGCGATGGGCAGCCAGACATCGTCATCGGTCCCCTCCGCAGGTGCGTCGGGGCCACCCGCGTAGAGCACGTCGTCGCGCACCGACGCAATAGCCACGCGCACCGCAAGGGGCACGCTTGCGTCGATGTAGAAGGTGTCTATGCCGCCTTCTGGCGATGCTCCCATTCAAGCGCCGCCGTGATGTCACTGGGGGCAAGCCCCCAGGACCGCGCGGCCTCATCGTTGGATTCGCCAGCGTCGATCGACTCGGCGACAGACTCCGTGCGAATGCCACGGATCTGGGGCATCCCGAACGCGATGTCCGGGTCAATGGCGACGGGCGATTCCTTGCCAGCGGGCCAGTATCGCTGTGCGGCACCACCCGCATCGAAATCCACACGGTCGAGGAACTGAATAGCGGCGGGAGCAAGCTCCATCTGGCCGCCCTCGAACTCGACCAGGTACATCGAGGATGGCAAGTCCACCTGATGCTGGATTTCGTAGACCAGCTTGCGTGCCGCATGGTCGATGAGCGGCCGCCAATGCGCGAGCGGGTATGGCATCCCGGTGCGCTCGCGCATCTCTGCGATGAAGGGCCGCATGCGCTGCAACGGGACGTTCTTCTGTCGATAGCCGCGCAGAAGCCCCGCCTCGACGAACTCGCCCCAAGTCACGTCGGCACCAGTTCGTTCAGGTCGAATCACCGGCAGGTAGTCCACGTCGCCGCGCCGTGCGCCCTCAAGCCACCAGCGCAGGGTGGCGGCGGGCAGGTCGAGCAAGCGCGCGGCTTCTGCGTACGAGTACATCGGACGGTCGAGGGTTGAGACCTTGGCCATCGCTCCCATCCTAATCTGCTCACAAGCGTCGGGCTTTGCAGGGGGTTTCAAGACGTTGGAACGCGATCCTGCCGCCCGGTACGCTAGATCCCGATGACCAAGCAAGACCCAGACGAGCGTTTCCAAGTGGAGGGCGACCCGGAGGACGCGCTACGCGACCTGATGGCGGTTGATCCACGCGAGATCAACGCCGAAGAACTTGCCGAAAAGCATGGCGTCCAGGGCCTAGCGCTCCGCAACATGATCCGCGCCTTCGCGCTTGTTCCCGGCCATGGGTGGCACGACCCGTATCGCATCGACGCGGCTGCTGAGGCCCGGATCGTGAGTCATCCCGCCTTTCGAGCGCTGCCTAGGCGCTGACCGCCCAGTAATCCGGCTCTCCGAATCGGCCGATCGCGCCTGGGTTTGTCAGCGCACACATCGCCGGAAAAGGCGAAGCCCCGTCTCCCTCGACGGGGCTTCGCATGGTCCAAGCGCTGCAAGCGCGTGCGCGTCGGAGACTACTCAGTCGGCACCTGCACGTCGAGCGCAATGATTCTCGCTACGTGCCGCTGCTCGGTGTCTGAGACCGTCTGAGTAGCGGAGTCGTGCGTGTCTACGGTACCTACGTCCTTGATGACGGCGGTCCCGGAGAAGTGGATTGTCTGCCCCTTCTTGAAGGCCGTGCCCTGAGCGAGCGCTACCTTTCCGCCCGAGAGCTTCAGAGAGCCGTGCGTAGGTGGCTTGCCTCCGAGCTTTGCGTAGGGCATCTCTATGCCGCTGACGATGATCTCGGCGCTTACAGCCTTGTTTTCCTCGTCGCGCTTCTCGGCAGCCTCGGAGTCCGCAGCGGGGTCCTCGTGACTCGAAGGCAAGCCTGCCTCCTGCTTCAGGGCCTCCAGCTTGACAGCCAACTCGTTAGCCCGCTCGTCGTGCGGGACCGCTAGGTCCTCTCGTTCCCGCCCGTACTGGTGTTCTGCCTCCGCCCGCTCCTGCCCGATTTCCTCTTCGAGCTCGTGAACCTGGACCTCGATGCTCGACTGCGTAGCTGTCGGCATAACAACTCCTTTCCTCGTTAGTAGAGCAAGCATCCTTCCCAACCGCGCAGACGGCTAGATTGCGCCCCGGCACTCCCTGCGGCCTACCCCGCCGCCTCCCTGCCACCCGCACGCTTACGCTGGAAGGGAGAGCAGCGTGCGGGATCAGAAGGTCCGCTGCTCCTGGCTCGTTAGATGCCAACCGGGACATAGGCCGCAGTCGTATACCGCCGCCATCTGCCTCCAGCCCTTGCGGCGTGCGTCCTTCAAGGCGCGTTTAGCAGCCTTCTTGGAGACGTAGCCGTTCTTGCCTGTCGGGCAGCCGTAGACTTTGCCCAGCGCAACATCCGCACCACCCTTGCTCTCGCGCTGTCCGAACATGAAGCGCTGTTTGTCGGATTTCATGTCCGCTCCGCAGCCGTTATCGCCACGGCCAGTGCGCTCCAGCAGTCGCCCTTCAGCCCGTAGAGCGGACCCGGCGTAGCCTTCAGGCCTACCGCCTTACGCTTGCCTCCGTAGCGATCTATGAGGGCCTGGCGAATGTTGGAGTCTTTGGCTTTCGGGGAGCCGCAGAGGTGCAGCTTGACGTCCTTGCGATAGACGGGCATGACGGGTGCCCAATCCTCAGTGCGCTCGATGAAGTGTCCAGCTTCCCACCGCTCGATAAAGCGCCCCGCCCACATGCACGTCTCGAAGACCTCTGCGCCAACCGGCATTCCGTAGCTAGCGATCATCTCCATTGCCATACGGTCGGAGGCATCAAGCAGATTGAGATCAATGACCTCATCGTTTGATCCCTTCGCCCACTCCACCGGCGCGTTTTCCTGGGTGTCGTAGAGCACGTAGGCTGATTCCTCGCTGCCCGGGTCAATCGCCAGCAGTCTCATACGACCCCGTAGCGACGATCAACCCACCAGTCCAACCCGATCTCCCTCATCAGCCCTAGAAACGCCTGAGGAAGGGCTGTAGGGGGCACTGAGAGGACGTAGTTATCGAACCAGGTGTGGTGCAATCGGCAGGCCGGAACCCAAGTCCGCTCGTCAGGGATTAGGGCCTCGTGACCTTCACGTCTTAGAAGCTGGCGGGTTACGAGATGAGCCCTGTCCATCCGTCCTTCACAGGCGCGCCCCTTGGTGGGAGGCGTGAACGGACGCAGCCAGCAATATGCGTGATGCCTCACCGCTCCTGCTCATTGGGTGCCGCCAACAAGTCGACCTGCTCGCGGTTGGCAGCCTTGTGCTCGGTTGCGAAGGGAGCTAGGACCGCGAACGCCTCCCGCCATGCATCCCTCTGCGAAGGGCCACCGACGTATTCGCTGTCGCGCATGACTCCAACGGCTCGATCGATAGCCGCTTGACGCCCTACGTCTTGATGTGGGTGCCGAACGGCGTCGTCGTGCCGGGCAAGAGCAGCGTCTACTCGGCGACGCAGGATTGCGATGCGCTCATCGGTAAAGCTCCGCGCCGCGAGGAAGTTGCCAACTGTCTCCAGAAGTTGCCACGCCTCCCGTTCCCCACCATCCTCATCGGGTAGTTCGATCACGACGGCCTCGGTTCGCCTTTGAGAGCTGAGAGCACGTTCGCCAGGATCTGCTTCGCCATCAGTTTGGAATCGAGTGCAAACTGCTCCGGCGTAAGGGTCGTGTGTCGGCGGAGCGGATCGCCATTGAGCATGTCTTCCACGCGCTGCCTCGCCTCAGCCGCATCTCCATTGTTGAACGCGACTCGCCACGCCTCCGGCCGCTCCCCACCATCCTGTAGGGGCTCGGACCCGGCCTGAATCGTTCGCGGCGATGAGTAGTAGCGCGCACCGTCGAGCAGCGCGAAGCCTTGACCCTTTGGCACCAGCACGTCCTCGCGGTCCGGCACGGGAGCCTCGTACCAAAGCTCGAAGTCGTCGGGGATGCCTGCAGCCCGGCGAAGCCGTGTGCCCGTCGTGAGCCGCCTGTTGAAGTCGTAGTGCTGGCCGTCGATCCACACGCGCACGGGCTTGCATGCCTCCCACTCACCCATCTCCAGGGTGCTCTCGTGGCTCGTGCGGAACGCCGTCGATCGCCTGCGCCAAATCAGCGCCCGACACCGCTTCGCGACCGTCCGGTTCGGCGCTGTACCGTCGTGGCTCCGGGTGCTCGACCGAAGTTGTCGTGTTCGATTCCTTCTCGCCAGGCTCGACACTTTGCTCCGGGTGCTCAGCCGCCAGTGTCGGGCAATCCCCACGATGTGTTTCGACTAGCGCGCCTCCGCAGTCTCGGGTCGGCTGTTCGCCGCAAACCTTGCATTCGAGATCTGGCTCCGAGTGCTCGGAGGAGGCGGCGGCGTACGCGGCGTCGAAAAAGTGGCGATCGTGAGAAGTCACGTCCTCGCCGTAGGGCTCGCAGGCTGCTTTCCATGCCGCCTCGCGGCGCTCGTCGCTCATCGGATGGCCTTTCGAACGGGCAGCCGCCGCCTCATGGCACTCGCGCAGGACCGGAATGCACGCCGTCGTATTGCCCGCCGACGGATTCCGCCGCCGAGAGCAGTCGGTCAAGCGCCTCGGTCGGCACGTAGACGCACTCTCGAATCGTGCCCGGCTCGTCCGTCTCCGTCGCTCCGTCCATTACGTCACTCTCCTCGGCTCGTGAGCGGCGGCGTGACAGAGCGGGCATAGCCAGCGAACGTCGAGCTGCCGCGAGTAGTTGTCATGGTGGGCGTGAATCGAACCCCCCGCACCACAGTCATCGCACGCTTCCGGCCGCACAAGCCGTCCACTTGCCACGGCCCGATACACCGCTAGATGCGCAACGCGCTTCTCAGCATTTTGCTTGATCCAGCGCCGATTGCGACGATAGTTAGCGTCCCTGTGACGCGCCGTCGAGGCCGCTACCGCCGCTCGATGACAGACCTTGCACGCGCTCTGTCGGCCATCAGGGCTTGCGCGGTAGCGGTGGAACTCCTCAAGAGATAGAACCGATCCGCATTTACGGCAGCGCTTTGTCTCAGCAGCCATTCGCTGCCTCCTTAGATCGCATAGCGCTATGGACACGTTCGAGAGCTGGCTCACGCTTTGGGTGGTGGTAGGTGCGCTCGAAGACCTTCGTATAAGGCCGCCCCTCGCGGTCTTCGTGACCTAGCTGGAGGGCGATATCGAGCGGGCTCGCACCCTGTTCGTGCAGCCAAGTAGCGGCGAAGTGCTTCAGCGAATGAAAGCCGAACGGAAAGTCCCCCCGCACCTCAGCCCAACGCAGCTGCACCATGCGCCCGTACAGACGGCGGTGCTGGTAGATGCCTCGGGCCTCGCTCTGGACGAAGACGTGCGGCGAGCGGGCACTACCGTTGGCGACCTGCCATAGATGGCGCTCGCGCAGCTCGAACTGCTTGCGCATCGCTTCCAGGGCTCTCCCGGCAAGGACGATCGAGCGTGTTTTGTCGCCCTTCTCGCAGACCGTCATGCGTTCGCCGCCTAGATCCACATGGCTGCGCCTGAGAGCCATCAGACCGCCCTCTCGTGCCCCTGTGTAGGCCGCTACCTCGATCATGTGCGCGAAGGAAGGGAAGCCCTGCTCGTGGCAGCGGGCGATGATCTGCTCTAGCTGCTCGGCGGTGGGCGGTCCCGGTTTGGGCTTGGTATTACGGGGCATCGTGACGAGCTTCCAGATGTTCAACGGCACGACGTACATCCGCACCGCGTAGTCCCAGGCGGTGACCAGATAACGGGCCTGTATCGGCTGCTTTAGCGTCCAAGCCTGTGCCTCCATCGGTGTGATCTCGTGCATGTAGCGCTGGCCGTAGGCGCGTCTGAAGGCCCCTAGAAGGCTGGCCTGCTGATAGCGGGTCCACTCGCAGCGCTCGTCGGGGAAGAGGTAGCGGAAGGAGTGCAGCCAAGCGTCTACGCGGATCGGGACCACACGTAGACCGGGGGCGACTTCCTCAAAGCGGGTCCGCTTGATGACCCTGGCGCGTTGCTTGGCGCGGTCTTGGTCTTTGTAGAAGCTGGCCGGGAGCATCAGTTGTCCCTCCCCACCGGAAAGTTCTCGGGGGTTCTCGCGCCTGGGAGCACACGGAGCGCATCGGCTATACGAAATAGGCGTCGGGCCTCCATCGCCAGTCCATTAGCAAGGGCAACATCGCCCCGACGTTCCATTACGGCTGCTTCATGCTGATCAAGTTGAATCTCGGTGAGATTCATGCCAGCTTCAACCCCCGCTCGTCCGGCTCTTTGACCTTCAGCACATGCCCGTAAGCCGCCTCCTTGTCGAGCACACGGAAGCAGTCCTCGCGTCTAAGGGCGTCCAGCGGCTCGATACCGGCCTGCTCCAGGGCAGCAAAGAGGACCGTGCGGGTCCAAGACCGCTTAGGCACCTTGACCGTGGCTATGTCGTCCCAGGAGGAACCCTCTACGTCCTGGCGGTGGCGTTGGACGACGTACTCAGCTAGCTCCTCATCCATTACGTTCTTCATCCTGGGATCTTGAACTGTTGGCGTTGCCTCGTTCTCGTCAGCCATTTGCCGCCTCCTGTTCAAGCTCCTCCGCCGAAAGCCGCACGTCCACAAAGTTCGTGCTGGTTTTCGTAGTGACGTAATCCGAGCGCTCGTGACGTTCCCCGTGTTCTACTGCCGCTAGGAGGCCGTCCTTGTCTACTTCCTGCTTGTCGCTGACGACGAAGCGGGCTACTTTGTCGGCTCCGAAGCGGATCTCGATGTCGCTCTCTTTGCAGAACGCCTTGACGACTGCACGCTTCTGCCGGTTCAATGTTCCCTCGCGGTCGGCTACTTCGAGCGTTTCTCTGGCGTGGTCCACGTCCTGAATTGCACCGCGATACTCGCGCAGCTCGGCAGGGATCGGACACTCGCTTGGAGCGGGGCACTCCGCACACCCAGCATCGGAGATGATTGCGGGCCAGTCTCCGCCCTCTACAGAGCCCTCTAGGCGCTTTAGAAGGCTTGTTAGGGATTCCAGGCCCTCCTGCAGCTCCAAGGGCGTTAGAGCGGGTCCTGGCTCGTCTCGGTAGTCGGGGCGGCGGAGCATCTGACCCGCTCTGTCCCCATTCTGAATCTCGATGGCGGGGTAGACGAACTCGGCTATTACGTCGCGGGGACCTTTGGGAAGCGGTCCAAGTGCGTAGATCTTCTGCAGAGTGCCATCTCCGCAGTTGCAGGCGCTACCTACTTCGAGATAGGCCAGAGATCCACAGGCGTCGCAGATGGTCTCCCCCGGTTCTCCTTCATCAAGCTTTCGCCCGTATGTCACCGCCAGTGCATAAAGCAGCAACTGGAACGCATTGACGATCCGCGAGCCGTCGGTGCGCTTGCGGGAGATCGAGTCGAGCGAGACGGCTCCTTTGCCAGTCTTGAAATCGGCTATGTAAAGCCCCTCCGCCCGATCTTCGGCGAAGTCCACCTTGCAGCGGACCTGCCAGCCCGCTATCTCCAACACATACAGCGTCTCGCAGGCCACGACGTTAGAGGGCTCCAGCGTCCACTGAGAGGCCCAGCGGTAGGTGAGCTCGCGGAGTGCGTCGTGTTCCTCCAGCGGCACCGCAAACTCGCCTAGAACCTCCGAGAGCACGTCTCGGACGATTTCAGGCGGGATTATCTGCTCGCTGTTCTCGACTGCCAGCTTTATGGACCACTCGAAAATCGCGTGGGCTGCGCTACCTCTGACCATTGCGTCGGTTTGGGCCTCACCTTTGTAGAGCGCGTAGAGATAGGCCGAGCGGGGGCAGCGGGCCATGTGCCGCAGGAGGGTTTGGCTGACCCGCTTGTCGAGCTTGCGATCCTCGGGGAGGTGGACGGGGGCGAAGCGGCTCATTGCTCCTGCTCGGTGGTAGAGGGCGTGTCCGTGCCCTGCTCGGCGGTCAGGATCGCTTTGTCCCCCTCCGTCAGTGGCGTGTGATCGTCAGGCATCGCAAGCTCGTCGGGTGCGCAGAGCGGACAGGACCTGCCCGGCGTCGTATCGCTGCACGGCAACACGCGCCATTTCCTGCACTCGATCCAGGATTGCTCCCTTTTTGCGGTTGCCGCTCGGCCCTTGCGTGGCGTCGGCGATTTCCTGCAGCACATTTCTCAGCCCTGGCGCTCCCTCAGTGGTGGAGGGGGCGGGGTCGGTGAGCCCTAGGGCGGCGCGGGCCTCGATCGCCTTGAGCTTCGCTGCCGCCGAGTCCAGTGCCGGATGCCCCTGATCGGGCTTGCCAAAGATCATCGCCAGTCGTACGGCCCGACACTCCTTAGGGGTTAGGAGCAGCGCCCGCTCTCGCTCGGAGTAGAAGGCGTGTGCGGACTTGAAGCCACGCCGCGCACCAGCAGCCGCGCCCGAACCTTCGCCAACCTCGTGGTATGCCTCGCGTGCCGCGTCACTGGCGCGCTCAAGCGCGTTCAAGGCCTCCTCTGTCAGTGGCGTTGGATCAGACACCGGCAAGCCTTTCGCACGCTCGCAGGAACGCCTCAGACGTCTCCGGGAAGGCGTGTGACCTCAGCGTCTCGCCATCGCACGGCCAGTGCGGCGGCTGAGCCCAATTGCACGGCCCGCGCCCGCGAAGGTGGTAGTAGCCGCTGGGCAGTCTCTTGACCGCAATTTCCGTCGTCTCCCGGCTCTGTACGTCAGACACGGCGGGCCTCGCGCGCTAGATCAAGCTCGACCCCGCAGCCGGGAACGCGGCACCGAAAGAGCAAGGGCCTGAAGCGCGGATCGTCGCACGGGTACTCGGCGTACTCGCGCGATTCGTGGCCGCAGGCTCGAAGCTCACTTGCCCGATCCTCGGCGCGCTGCTCTTGACGGAGAAGGTAGCCAGCGGCCATCAGATCGTCTCCGGCGCTCGGCTCTGTACGGGAGGCATCAGGCGGCACCGTCAACTTCCGTCGCCTCGATGTCACCGACGGACACCGTGACTGCGGAGTCGGGGAGATCGGCCCAGCCGTCCATCTGCGAGAGGCGCATGTCCTGACCGACCAAGTTGATCGCGAGATGTTCGACGAGCTCTTGCTTGCTGCCGAAGGGCTTGCCTTCAAATGGCTCGCCACGGCTCAGGTCGAGCACCTGCTGATCGTTGACCTGGATCGTGCCCAGAATCTCGACTACGACGGGGAAGATGTCAGCCATCAGCCCCGCTCCCCCCGTTCTCGACATATCGGACGGCCGTGTAGTGGCCGCGACTGCAAACGTAGATCGGCAATTGCTCGCCGTCCGTCGAGTGGCCAAGTAGAGATATGCCCGCAGCCGCGCAACCGCCAGTGGCGCAGCTCGGCATGGCAGGGAACGGCAGCGTGCCGCGCCCGTCACATTGAGGACATCCGGGTACGACGTAGCCGTGGCAAACGCCGCATGTGACAAAGCGGGGTAGCTCAATCACGGGTGCCTCGACGCGCTGTTTGACCCCGATGTTCACGCCACGGCCCTCACAGGCTCTATAGAGAGGCGGATCATCGTGTCCACTCCGCCAACCGAGCCTCGGAGTACCTGCGCCGCACAAGGGCCTTACGAGACTGCCTAGCTGCATATATGCGGGCTAGGAGGAAGGTGGCGCTGAAGCCGATCGGGATGCCGATTAGGAGATAGGCAAAGAGGGGCATCAGACGGGCGCTCCATCCACAGGCGGGTTCGCTTCCTCGATCAGCCCCTTGATCTTGCGCCCCTGAGCGATCGTCGGGATCTGCCCCTCCTCGATACCCACCTTCGTTCCAAGCTCGACAAGATCCAGCCCCGCCTCAGCAGCAGCATGTGCCATTCGTGCCATTGCATCGTCGGGCATCGGGCGGTTGGGATCGCGGGCCTCGCGCTGGCGCTGTTGGGATTCCTGGCGGGCCTTGACTGCGCGGTTGCCGTCATCGTCTTCGTCAGCGGTGATCCCTAGGACAGCGGTCAACGCATAGCGACGAGCGTATGTAATGGCTGCGCCTTGGCCTTGCGGGTCATCCTTGGCAGCAAGCAGAAGCATTTCGCCTTCGAGGCTTTCATCTTTAGCCGTGCCAGCGAGGGCCGTTTTGAACGTCAACTGATACCGCAGCACCGCAGTCTCGTTCTCCGGGCGGTAGCCAGGCCGAGTGGTCCAAACAAGCCCGTTGCGGTTGAGCACGGGCAACACCGCATCCATCAAGGCATCGAGCGTCACGAATTTACTGCCGAAGTGAGGATTGCTCCCACTCTTGCTGACCTTCGGCAATTCCCCCTGTACGCGCAGAATCGCCTCGTAGAGGGTCTTGGGTGCGGTCTGCTCTTCCGCGACGTCCTGGGGCTGTTGAGCGGGCTTAGAGGCGGTCATTTGGCGTTCCTGAAGGAGTTGTAGTTTTCAAGCGGGACTTTCTGCCCCGCGCCAATCCCTACATAGCAACCGCCCAGGAAGTGATACGAAGACGGCCGATGAAGCTGCCGGGCGGCCAAAGCGCATTCGTGGGATTCAACAGTTGCGACAACTCCCCCGATGGCGCTCACTACCACAGCAGCAACCACGACTCCAATGAGCAGTATGTAGCGCCCCTTCCACATTCCGTATCGGTCTTTTACCTGAATCCGCACCTAAACCACCCCGTCCGTAACACGCCGCATCGCACGTCGCGCCTCGACCAGCGCAACCGAAGCCTGTGCCGCTACCTGCTCGGCATGTAGGAGACAGGCCTTGGCTTCGGTGTTGGCCTTGGTAGCGGTCTGGAAGTCGCAAAGGATGGCGGCTTGATGCTGCTCCTGAGATGTACGTTGCCAGATCCTCTCGGCTTCATGCAACGGCACTCCGCCGTAGATGGCCTTTCCCTCGACGCTAGCCGTTCGCTGCTCATCCCATGAGGGAGGCGGCTGCTGCGATCTACCGAACACGTCTACCCCGTTTCGCTCGTTGTCGATAGCTTCGACGCTTGAGCACGTTACACCTTCAGGAGTAGGAACGCAAGTCTTCGGGAGTACGCGGGCCTATTCTTCACGCAGACTGCGAAGATTCTTCGGGAGTTAGCGCTTCTTTGTCAGGCTCTTGAAGGCCATATCCTCGGCCTTGTCTCCTGGCATGCGGGCGTCTGCGGCGTTCTCGACGTCTTTGGGCGGTTTCTTTTTCCGCTTGCCCTTTGTCATCACGACGAGCGGGGAGCCGGTGTTGCTCGTGGTGGTCATGCCTTCGGCGGCCATCAGATGTACCGATGCACGGCCATCACGTCAGAGCGATAGCGCCAGGGGAGCAAGAGTGGACCGCGCTCGGATCCGTGGCTGATGACGAGCCCGCCACCCGTGTAAAGCGCCGTGTGCTCGCCCGAACCGCCTGAGCCGTAGATGATCGCGTCACCGGGGATCGGGCTGGAGACGCGCCTGCCGTGCGTCAGCATCGTGCCCGTGAAGCCCGCCCGCCAGTGCTGGCCGTTGACGACATCTGTATGTCCTAGATGCAGGTGCAGCCCGTTCCACAGGCACCACGTCACAAAGGCGGAGCAGTCAGCGAAGTTCGGGTACTGGCCCTTGGAAGCGTCCCTATGCCGATCTATGCCCTGCCAGCGGGAGGCTGTCTGCGTGTAGTGGATGACCGAGGCGTGATGCAGGCCCAGAACCGCTGCTTGCAGGGTCCAGTTGACCGCCTGCTTGGTGTGATGACGAGAGAGCCCGGATACGCTCATGGTGCTGCCGGGGCCGGTGCGTCACCAGTCGCGTAGGCGACGTGTGGGCCGTCTACGTGGTCTGGAGAGGCCTGGACCTGAGCCACGTTCGCCTGGGCTTCAGCGGCCAGGGAAGCGAGCTCTGCGGGGATGTCTGCGGTGAGGCCCCCTACGGCATCGGCTTTAGGTAGATGCGCGGCCTGGTACATGCGCCCCAGGGCCGTGAGGATCGGAGCTGCAAAGGCAATGATCGCGGCGGGTTTGTTGGCCCCGCTGAGGAGTGCCTGATTGTGTTCGGCGGACTGGACGATCGCCAGAACACCAGCGGCGAGCGTGCCCACCAGGCCTAGCTGAGTGCCGAGTCCGATGGAGACCTGCGAGGAAGTTTTCATGGCGGGCATGTTCCCCGCCAGTGCGGATGCCTCAGTGTTTACCGCCGCTACGCGACGTGCGTTCCTTGGCGTAGGCCAGGCAGTCGGGGTGCATGATCGCGATGGCTTCGACGAACAGGGCGGCAAGGGGTGCGGCGAGCAGCCCTCGTTCGTGCTGTTCTACGCGCTTGGAGCGGACTTCCTTTGCGATTTGGCTATCGCCTATGCCCAGGATCCCTTTCAGCTTGGCGTTGCGTGCGTTGGATTCTTCGCAGGAGGCGAGGATCGAGTTCAGCCGGGAGCCCTTGATTTCCGCGATGCGGTGCTTGTTCTCGCGTCCCAGGTTGGCCGTTTCGTTCTGCAAGACGATCGACCATACGCCGAGCCCCATCAGGATCACAAAGAACAGCGCCAGCGTGCGACTCAGCCGCCCCAGCAGTTTGTCCAAGCGCTTGAAGTCCTGTTCAGCCATCATTGCCGTTTTGGCGCTTCTGGAAGGTTACGCGATAGCCCTGCACGCGGCCGAGGGTATAGAGCGAGACGCCCGCACCGAAGATCATCGGGGATGCGCGGTTGGTGATCGCCCAAAAGGCGACTGCCCCTAGAACGATCAGAATCCCAAGCACTTGAGGCACGAGCGGAGGGAGGGAGAGGTTGCCGTACATCCATAGAACCCGGCGAGCATCGTGACAGATGTGGCTACCAGAAGTGCAGGGCGTGCCCCAGGGCCACCGTGACGCCGCCTCCAAGCACACCTCCAGCCGCTATCGCTCTGCGCTCCCAGCGGCTGGAGCGCTTTTCGTGATCCTCCGCCAGCTCGGTATCCCACTCGTGCTTGCCCTGCGCTAGGGCTTGTTGCAGGGCTACGTCTTTCTCCAGGTCTGTGACCCGCCCGTTGGTGCGTTTGGTCTCGTGGCGGATTTCGCTGAGGACTTCGTCTTGAGAGTCCAGGCGGCGTTCGATCGATTTGCGGTTGTCCTTCAGCCACTCCGCGAAGACCTGGAAGGAGCGTTGAGCTGCGCCGCGGGGCAGATCCGCTATGCGGTCCTCCTCCTCAGCCATGCGACGTTCTCGCAGAACCTCGGCGGCTATTAGCTCGCCCATTTCTGTAGCCTTTTATTCTGCTCATAGGAATTTCTGGTTCCTGTGGGTCGGCCCGGCGGCGGTCCTTCGCCGTGCGCCGGGCACCTGTTTCTTCTATTCCGGGCTGATCCTCGCAGACACTCCGGGGTCCGAGAATAGTCAAGGGCTTGGGATATCCCGGAAAACTTCGCTGGAAGGTTGGGATATCCCCCTAGAACGACAATCGACCGCTTCTTTCGAGGCGGTCGATTGGCTTGGCTCTCCCTATGGAGGGAGTATGCTCAGCGGGTGCTTAAACCCAACGCGCAGTTTAGCTGACAGTGCCCCGGTCCGTTGACCCGGTTCCGACGTGTGCCGTGTGCAGCGTCTCGACTGGCCCTGATGAGGCCGAGGTTTGCTTCTCAGTAGCGCTCGGATGCCTGATCTGCCTGGCGTGTATCGAAGGCACTCCAGACCTCGAAGCCGAGATGATTGCCTTGGAGGCGACTCTCGGCTGAGCGTTGCCCGTACCCGGCGCGGTGATACGCCGGAGACGAAGGCCTCCTACGTCGTGAACGGCACGACTGAGACAGGCAAGCACTGAGCGGGGAACCCGTCCCCGCAGGAGCAAGGATGCGAAGCCTTAAGGGGATGTGGGGTGAGGACAGGTGCGGAGGCGAATTTGGACCCGTGGTCCGCCATTACTTAGAGGACTTATGGCTTTCCTCCTACGGCAACAACAGCACTAAAGGCGGAATGGAATGCGCGCGGGTGCGCGCGAGAGCGAAACGAAAGGGAATGCGATGAGCATCAAGGACAAACTGGATCAGGAGTACGCGGAGTCGTGGAAGCCGACGGAGGCGGGAGAAGAGCTGATCGGCAAGGTCGTGGAGTTCGGTCAGCGAACGACCGAGTGGGGCACCCATCGAATCATCACGGTCGAAACCGAAGACGGTACGCAGAAAGCCTTCCACGCTTTCCATATGGTCGCCAAGGAGCAACTGGAGTCAGCGGCTCCGGCCCTGGGCGATGAAATTGGCATCCGCTATCTCGGACGTAAGAGCAGCGCTGCGAGCGCCAGCGGCTACGAGAACTACAAGATCGTGGTCGACCACCCGCCGGGCTGGTCGCCGCCCATGCAAGCTGTACCGAGCCAGCCAGAGGCTCCCCTGCAGCCTGCCGAGGATGATGCTGGAGTGCCGTTCTGATGCTCGCGCCGGTAAAGGAGCGTGATCAGCGGTTGAGCGGGGAGGAGGATGGCCTGAAACACAGCTATCCCGGAGCCGTTGACAAGGGGCGTATGCCGGTTCCCGGTGATGTTGCTCGCTGCGGCTACGTAAAACGCTCTCCTACGGGGTCTCCGGGTCAGTGGGGCACCGCCGGAGTCTGCATCGTCTGCGAACGATTGAAGTTCGGCTAGCGCATACGTCCGTGAAGGTCGCCATGATCCCCGCCAATGGCGACCTTCACGGTTGAACGACTCGACCTCTTCCCCAACGGGACCGTCGTCAAGGCCTACCCGCGCAACGCTTTCCATCAGGGGCAGAGCGGAGCGCCAACGGCAGCTGCTACCGCCGAAGCAACGATGTCCTCGGGCAAAGCCGAACTCACGGGCTTGGTCGAAGGCGCGCCCTACGTCGCCTACGCCAACGTCGGCAACCTGGACACCTACCTTGAAATCCGCTCTGCGACGGTAGCCGCGAGCGCCCTCACGCAGCCTTCGATCGCCAGACCGAGTACGCACAAACTGCTCGGCTGGTCCTTCGACCCCGATCTAGCTTCCGGCGCGAAGATCCTCGAAACCGCCGGAACGCTGCACGCTGTGAAGGTCTTCGTCCCCGAAGCCTGCAAAATCTCCAACATCCATATGTGGATGACCACCAAAGGCGCGACGCTCACGGCGCTGGAAAACGGTCTAGGACTTTTCCAGGAAAGCACCCGCAAACTGCTCGGCAACATCGCCATCGCGGAACTCATCACCGCTTGGGAAGGCGCAACCGGCGAAATCAAACTCCCACTGGTCGAAGCCGTCAACGTCTCGGCCGGACACTCCATCGTCGGTGCCTACTTCAAAGGCACCACGGCCCCGACCTTCGCCACCGCCGCCCCGACGATCGGCGTGCTCAACGCCAACGTCGCCACCACGAACTCCCGCTTCTTCACAGGCGATACGGGCCTAACGACTGCCCTGCCGAACCCGATCACCGCTTCGATGGTCGCTTCCTCGCAGGCCTTTTGGGTCGGCTTCTCCTGATGGCGGTCACGATCTACCGCTCAGACCGCTACCCCGTAGGCACGAGCGTAGGCGCATATCCAAGGCCCAACAGGGTCCGCGAAGCTCATCCCTCGGGAACAGCAGCGGAAACCAACGTCGTAGCAGCAGACGGCTCTCTAGGCCCCTATACGACCCTCACGAAAGACCGCCCCTACGTCCTCTACGCCGAAGTCGAAGGCGCACACCGCTACGTCGAAATCGAGGACTCAAGCTTCACGCCGCCAGCACCGGGGCTGATCGAACGCATTACGGCCCGCCGGGAAGCGCTCGGCATAAGGTAGCGGGATGGCGTCAGTTGTCGCCCATCCTGATCCGCAGACGTTCCCTGTCGGCACGGCCCTAAAGCTCTACGCCAAGCCCACGACGCCTTGGGCTGAAAGCGGTGCCCCTCCGGGCTCGATCCTCAGCGAAGCCACTGTTCTCACCGGCTCGCCCTCTAGCTCCGTCACCTTCACGGGCGTCACCGAAGGCTCGGAGTACATCGCCTGGGCCGCAGGCTCGGCATATCTGAAGTTCAAGGTCGAAGTAGCAGCGGCCGGTACGGGGATCTCCAAAGCCGAAGCGGAAACGCTGATCGCTGAAAAAGCCGTCAGCACCGAATCCCCTGCCTTCACGGGCACGCCGACGGCTCCTACCGCCTCAGCCAACACCAAAACCACCCAACTCGGCACGACGGCCTTCACGACAGACGCTGTAGCGGTTGAGAAAACGGCTAGGGAATCAGCCGACTCGACGTTGACGACAAACGTAGCCACGGCTAAAACCGAAGTTGGAAGCGAGAAATCAGCCCGCGAATCTGCGGACTCGACGCTCACAACGAACGTCGCTACCGCCAAAACCGAAGTAGGCACGGAGAAAACGGCCAGGGAAAGCGCCGACTCCACGCTCACCACCAATGTCGCAACGGCGAAAACGGAAGTCGGAACCGAGAAAAGCCGGGCGGAAACCGCCGAGGCGCTGAAGGCCGCTAAGGCCTCGAATCTCTCCGACCTCGCCAGCGCCTCTACTTCCCGCACAAATCTTGGCCTCGGCAGCGTCGCAACGCTCACCACGGCCGAAGTCAAGACCGCCACGCGACAGGTCATCAGACGCACAGTCTCGATCGGTGCCAGTGCCGTCCCGCCCAACGAAGTCATCCTCGATGAGTACGTCAAAATCGAATCGGGCGAAATCCGCAAGATCCTCTGGGTCGAGGTACATACGACCAGCGGCACGATCAAAGTCAAAATCGGGCGCGGGGAAGCTGGCGAAACCGAAATCTCCGCCTACAACGCCTTGGAAGCGACCAGCTCGATCAAAATCACTTCCTCGACTACCTCCCTCTCCGACAAAGACCGCCTGAGGATCACGCTCAGCGCAGGGTCAACGCCCAAAGGTCTCTGGATCACCTGGGGAGAAGAAGTTGTAGCGCCGTGACGCTCGTAGTCGGCCAGGAATCTGAAGGCAACGGAGCTTCCGAAGTGCTGAGCAACGAACGCGGAATCGCTATCCGCTTCGAAGCGTTGGCAACACTCACCGTAGAAACGCTCAAGTACAAGACCGGCTCAAGTACTAACGGCACGGCCGCCTCGGTGCGCCTCGGCATCCTCAACGACGCTACTACGGTCCCGGGGGCCACGCTGATCGGTAGCGAAGGCGTCATCACGGGGACGCCGGTCAAAGAAACGGTCTTTGAAGCCACGGGCATCGGAGCTGCGCTCACCGCCTCCAGCAAATACTGGCTGGTGGTGCTCCCCGTCGGCGGAACTACCCGCCTGAAGCTGAGCGTCGGGATCACTTCCAGCGCGATCCCCGAAACCTCGGGCAAAGGCGCGACTATCGCCCAATTGAAAAACTGGGCTACGGGTCTGCAGGGGCCTGCGTTCATTGCCGGTACGGATGTTGGTGCGGCAACGCTGGTAGTCCCTACGATGGTGGTCTGATGGCCTCAGCGTTGAATCTGACGGCCTCTCCGAACTTCCCGCAAGGCACGAGCATCGGTGCCTACCCGCGGCGCTTCTGGGCAGGCAAAGCCCCGGAACCAGGCGAAGCAGGCAGAGGGACTCCCGCTGCTACCGCCGTGGTCGATTCTCACGGCTACGCCCTGTTCTCGGGCCTTGAATCAGGCGAAACCTTCTACTGCGGAGCGCTCGTCAGCGGGATATGGCAATGGAAGACCGCCCAGACCCCCGCACCCGAAGGGACAGGCGGGGAAGGCGGCTCAGGAACCGTCACGAGCGTCAACGGTGTCAGCCCCAGCGAAGCCGGAGCGGTTGCGCTCCCGGGGCTGAATAACCCCAACGGCGAACTGCCCTCGAAGGTCGTCACCTCGGCCATAGTCTCGCTTGGAAGCACGCTCACGGGGAGCGTCGCCCTCGATCTGGGCCAGGGCCACATCTTCAAGGGCACGATGACCGGCAATGTGGTGCTTCAGAAACCAACCAACTTCGCAGGCACGGCCCGTCTGTACTTCGAAGTCGAGCTCGAAGGCAAACACGCGATTGATACGAGCTTCCTAAAAGGCTGGCGCTACGGCGGCCCTCCGGACCTGACCGGCACCGTCTCCCCGACCAACCTCCAGTTCTACACCGACGACGGTACGAACTTCTATGGCCTCGGTGTGGACGGCATACCCTCCTACTATGCCCGCCTAGGCTCCATCTTGGGGGGGCAGTTTGCGGTCTTGAACGAAAGCACAGGCGCGTTGGACGGTGCTACTCCACCCACGGGGGTATCGCCTAGTGCCCTGGCAGCGGCGATAGCCGCGCTTGGGCTTCCTGTCTTTGAAAGCCAGCACAACTCCTTCGCGCTCACCGACGAAAGCGGCGTGAGTCATTACGAATTGTTCCCCGAACGAGTGCTGCTGCTTGCTCAGGGGCGCTTGAAGTTGGGTGCCACGGCGACAAGCACGAAAACGCTCCCGCTAGTCGTCGATGTCTTTTACCGCATCACGAAAAAAGCGATCACGCTGACGCTCCCTACGGGCGTCGTCTGCCTCGGCGGGAATCTGCTGATCCTCGCTAACGACTCAGAAGGCGCGGTCAAAGTCACCGGCCCCTTCAACCCTGAATCGGAAGCCACGTCAACAAAGGAACTGGACCCCGGCGAAACGGTCTGGTACATGTGCGACGAAGGTGCGATCCACTGGCGTCCCGTAGCTCGCTTTAGCCAGGGAGGCGACCCGCGAGCTCCGCAGATCAACACGACGGGCAAAACTAGTAACCAGATCACGAAAGCCTACGAAGAAGCCTTCTCCCCTGAAAAACCTCCGCTCGAAGGTTCGTTGCTCGTAGACAACACCAATCACCTGCTGCTGGAGTACAACAAAGCGACCGCCAAGTGGTTCAAGAGTGCCGCTCTGACTGAAATCACCTGATGCTGACGCTCGGTAAACGTCGCCGAAGGGGGACTAGCGTAGCTGTACCAGAAGGCAGCGGCGGCGGTAGCGGTGGACCGCGCGCCGTACTCTCTTGGGGCAGTGCTAAGCGGGGTGTATTGGCTCTTGGATATGAAATCTTCGGCGGCTTTACTCCTTACCCGCAGGCTGTTGTCGGGGTTGATCGGGTTGTTCAGGCCGGGGGATCCTCCTCAAATAGCGCCTTTGTGCGCGAAGACGGCTCGCTTCTTGTAGCGGGCGAAAATGAAGGGGCCGGAGGAGCGGGCAACGGGCGAGCCGACGTGAACGTGCTCACGCCTGAACTGATCGCGGGCGGTGTGCCGCTCTACCGCAAAGAAGAACTGATAGCCCGCAAACGTCCTAGCGGTAAATGGACCCAGCCCGACGGTCCGATCGGTCCTTCGCTGACGGGTGCCAGGCGTGTTGTCGCCATAGCTGGCGCTAACGGCAATACCATGTTTGCTCTGTTGGCTAGCGGCGAGGTCGTGGGCTGGGGTTCGGGTACCGAAGGCGTGCTCGGCAACGGTAACCCGAACAACCAGGCCGCTGCTCCGGTGCTGTACGAGCCCGAAGGGATCTGGCCGCAGTTCGCGCCGTGGTTCGTGCAGACGGGTGGGCCGGCGCTTGTCCCTGTGATCTCCGCCGAAGTCGCTACGGCTAACGAAATCGCCGCGATCAGCGAAGCGACGGCTAACGCAATCAAGGCTGAAGCGGAAGCCAAACGGATCACTGGCATAAAGGCGCTGGCTCTCGGGGAGAAATGCGGTTTCCTGCTTGGTAACGACGGAGAGGTCTACCGCACCGGCCAAGTAGCGGGCGATAACACCGAATATCTCTATGCCACTCGGGATGATGCATGGTTCAAAGCGAAACCAGGGGCTGGCAAAAAGGCCGTCGCGATTGTTGCGAGTCGCTACGGCTACCTAGTACTGCTCGAAGACAAAACGGTCCGCTACGTGGGCGTCAACCACTCGGGTACTTGGGGCAACGGGAGCACGGTAGAAATCAGCAACGTCCGCGAAGTCACTGATCCAGGCCTATCCAAAGTACTTGCCATTGCGAAGGGCGAATACTTCTGCATGGTGCTCAAAGACGATGGCAATGTTTGGGTCTGGGGCGGTAACGAAGAAGGGCAGCTTGGCATGGGGCTGTCTAAAGCCGAAGTCTTCTATGCGCCTAAACAGGTCACGACGCTGACTCAGGCTGCCCTTGGCGGCAAGTACGTGATTGCGATCTCAGCAGGGGGCGTCAAACAGGGCTCAGGGGCCAACAACGGCGATACGGCTATTGCGCTGATCTCTGACGGCACTGTTCGTACCTGGGGAAGCAGCTGGGGCTTTGGGGATGAGGCAGCCGAAAAGTATGTGCCCTGGGGCGCAGTCGGGGACGGGACGACGGAAACTGTGGGACGCGCTGATAACACGCATAAAGCGCCGGTGCAGCCCCTTATGCCCAACGGTACGCCAGTCGTAAATGTCGTCGGGATTCATGCGACCTGCACGCATATGCTCGTCATCCAGGAACCGGCTACGCCTGGGCTGCCCACCCTCTCGGCCACCCTCGCGGGCAAAGTCGCCACGATTCGTTGGATTCCTATTGCGGGGACGCTCTCAACAATGCTTGCGCCCGAAGGCTGGAAAGTCGTGCTCAAGGGTCCCACGAAACCAACGAGCGGGCTTCTCTCGGCCGCTACGACGAGCTGGACGTCTCCTGAACTTTCCTCCGGCGAATATGAAGGTCAGGTCGAAGAAAAGAGCAAAACGGAAAAACTGACCGTCAAAGGCGGTACACCGCATTGGAAAGCGACTGCGGGCAAACTCACGATCTCTTGGGATGCCGCCGTTGTTGCCCAGCCACCCGGCTTCGCTCAGATCATCGAGGTACAGCGCACGGCTACCTACCTGGACAAAAGCGGCAAAGCTGTAAAGGAACCATGGCGGCGCATCACGCCGGAAGCACCTGGCAATCTACGGACCGCGACCTTCACGCTCCCGAGCCCCTCTGCCCATGAATTCGGCGCGCAGGATATGGAAGAGGTTGATGCGCGTGTCAGCAGCAATGCCGAAGGCCCGTTCGGGACACGCAAATTCCGGTTTATCGTGCCTTAGCTCCCCCTTCCCACTCCTGTTTACCGTGTGTCTCCAGGCCCGCGAAGTCGTTCGGAGGAAGGATGGGACCCGCGACATATCTAGTCGCGAGGACTGGGGGATTGGCTAGCTGCTCAAGTGCCTTTGCAGCTGATTCCAAAGCCGCTGTGAGATCGTCAAGGCGCTCCAGGAGTTGCGGATCAACGGGCGGCCCGCTCATCGTTCCCACCTCGAAGCCAATCCCACCATGCCCGCCATCAGCACCCGCCATCCTTCCCGCCGCCTCAAAGGCCGCACAAGACGCTCTACATGTGCCGCTAGCTGAATCAGGCTCAGCCAGAGGGCTACTGCTGCGGTTGCGGCTAGGTCGCGGGTCACTGGAGCCTCCCATGCTCGCGGAGGAGGTTCTCGATGACGGGTTCCAGCTCCTCAATCTCCGTTTCGAGCGCAGACTTCGGCAAGTTCGTGCCGTCTAGTTCGGGAAACAGTAGGCGCGCCTTTTCGAGGATGTCCAGCACCGCCTCTAGCTCGATGACCTCAACGTGCTCCCCTGCCGTCATCGACGGCCCATTGGATTCAAGGGCTGCCGCACACGGCGTATAAGTACGACTCGATGCCCGCAGGTCCCATGTCCTGATCAGCTCCGCTTGGTTGTTCATCGCTCCTCACTTTCTTCATCCGCTGATCGCAGATCATCAACGTTGTGGTCTAGGCGTTCAAGGATTTGGCGGTCGGACTCGGCTTCGAGCGTGTCGATAGAGCGGTGTAGCTGGGTGCTGATGTGCTCTTGGAACATCGCTTCATCGCACCACGGGCACTCCCCCGCCGCCGAGTGCGCAACCGGATCGCCTGTGCAGACCCGCCTACCGCCCCACCGCTGAGCCTGTCGTACCTCCGAAGGACGGATGCGAGGGCGCGTCATGGTTTCTGGAACTTGTCGAAGTCGAACACTTCGTAGGGCTGGTGATTCGTACCCGTATCGACAGGGCGCACGATCCCGCAAGAGCGGCACACCTGCAGTCCCTGTTCCTCTGGCGGGTTCCAACGATGCCCTCCGCTCGTGTTGACGCAAAGCGGGAACGTCAGGATCACAGTCCGCTCGCGGTTTGGCAGTCGTAGCTTCACGTCGTCCTCCTCATCGTCCCGCCAGAGCCACGTAAACCGCCCTCTCGCAGGAATTGAGTGCTTGGCTAGGGGGTTAGATGGCCTGTAGCGGGCCAGAAGGCTCATACGACGCGTCCGTGCTCGCGGAGGAAGTTGTCGATTTCCCTAAAGGAGGCTCCGAACTCCTCCCGAGCGGACTTAGCTATTGAAGTCGTCGCCATTGCGATCCGCATAGCCGAGTCCGCCTGATGCAGCATGTCCAGGATGGGCTCAAGCTCAATGACCTTCCGTGGACCTCCAATGTCCTTGTGCTCGACGCTGCGCCACGACATGTCCGTCATGCGCCAGAGGGTCCAAATCCTAATCCCGCTCATCGCCCCGCCTCCCGCTCCAACAGCACTTCAAACTCCTCCAGTCCCGCCTCCACGTACAGCACATCCAGCATTTCCGCCTCGCCTACGAGATGCAGCTCCGAGCGGGTCTGCGAGGTCTCGGCTTCTTCTAGCTCGTGTGTGCGGCGTGTAAGGGCCGCAGCAGCCTCTAGCGGGTCGCAGCCAAGGCGCTCCATCTCCAGTCTGCGGTGTCGCTCCTGAGCCTCCCGGATCGTGGTGTCGAGGCCTTTCTGCGTGTAGCGCTTGCGGCTCATTGCACCTTCTCCTCGTGGCGTCGCTGACGGGCTGCCTGTAGGCGCTTGGTAACGCGATGTGGGTAGAGCGTGTCCAGGGACGTGTCCCGCCGGCCTATATGTGCAGACTCTCGTTGCCCGCACTGCCAGCACTGGGCCTCGCCGTCCGGAAAACGGAACTCTGGAGATGTCCGGAATGGGCAGACTGTCGTCATTGCACCTTCTCCTCGTGTGTAGGGGCGACAGCCTCGTCAGCGGAGCCCTTGTCTAGGAAGTGCTGGCGAAGGACTGCGTTGATCCAGCGAACGCGCGGTACGAGCCCGCGGCGCTTCTCGATTAGTGGCCATAGATCATCGTCAATGGCTAGGTTTATCTGTCTACTCATGTACTCGACTGTACACGGGATTGGATAGCTCGTCAAGCGTTTGCTTGCAGCACGCCGCACAACTCGTCACAATCCCGCCAACATGGGCTGGGGAGAACGCAAGTACACCGATGAGCAGAAAGAAGCGGTGATCTTCGCCAAGAACGTACGCCGTTTCACAGGCAAGGCGATCGCGAACCTGGCCGCTAAAGGTGAGTTGGAGAGCCCGACAGGGGCCGAGATGGAGCCCTTTTCGATGCCGCCCAACACGATCTACTCCCTAGCCCGCAAGGCGCTCGCCAAGAGCCATAAAACGATGGCCTCAGAGCTCGTCAACAAGCCTCCCGCTGATGCGAATGAGGCGATCCGCCAACGTCTTGTCGAGATCGCAGACCGCAAGACCAAATACCTCGTAGATCAAGCCCGCCGCAAGCCCAAGGAGATCGACACCCTGGAGACCACGAGGCTAGCCCGCATGGCGCGAGAGGTAGCTGCATTGCCCGCTTACGGCCTTAGGGCACCGCAACCAGGCAGACCAAGCACCGGAGCACCAGAGGGCGAGAGCGTAGCGAGGAACAACGAGGCAGCCGCGATCTACGCCGCAGCGAAGGGGGGCCAAGTCGAGCCCGCCCAGAGCGACCCAATCCCTGACCCGCCCGGAGAGACCATCCAATGGACTCCAGAGCAAGAGGCACTAGCCAAGAGACTAAGCGCAGGCCATCAGGGCGTGGTGGAGAGCACGGCTAATGGGCTGAGGATGGATCAGGGCGAGGCAGCTGAGCTGGGCGATGGTGATGATGATGAGGGTCCCGGTACACGCGCCAGGGATCAGCTAGCTCATATGCTGCCCTCTGTCTGAGAAGCCCATTCAGAGGTATGGATCGTGTATCTCTCCTCATCTATCTCATCACGCATTGACCATCGTATCCAGGTGGCCGTAATGGACTTGGCGAATACGAAAGGGCCTAAAAGCCCGGATTCATTGGGTTTTAGGCCCTTCGACCCCCCTACACCCCCTGAGAGCGTTCGATGGGACCCGCGACATATCTAGTCTTCGGTACCTCGCATCAGAATCACAATCTCAACCCCGCTATCTCCGCCCAGATACGCGGTTGACAGGCTCTCCTGATTCAGCTAGGATCGTTCTCATGGATAGTGATTCAGGAAGTGATTCAAATGGCGCTCCTGGTGATTCACGAGGCCAAGTGATTCACGATTTCAAGATGATGCGAGAAGGTTTCGGGGTCAGTCAGCGGGACCTTGCCGAGCGGACTCAGATTCCCCAGGCGACGCTCAGCCGGATCGAGGCGTTTACCAAGCAGCCGACGCTCGATCAGATCGTACGCATCACGACGGCTCTTGGAGCGGACGTCACCGAGCAGCCGATCTACAAGGAGGTCGTGCGCAAGCACCAGGCGAGGCCGGGTATCAGGCGGGCCTTTATCTGCCTTACCTGCCACCGCCGCGTCTTCCTCTCCGACGAGCCCGCTGTCTTTGTTCCAGAGTGCGCCGAACACGGTCGCATGGTGCGCCAGGCCAACATGCCCTATCAGGGGCAATCCACTGAACCTGATCCGAAGGCGTGTTGGCCGGAGCCGGGAGAGGGCGTTGCAAAGCGCGATGCGGCGATGCGCGATTGGCAGGCCAAGCATGGTTGAGATCGAATTTTGCCGCGCAGCTAGGCCATCAGCTGTTTTCGATCACTACGAGTTCGGCGATCCGCAACCGCGTTTCGCTAGATGGGTGGGGGAAGATGGCCCCACTGAGCTTCGGGAGGCGATTACTGTCTATGTGCGGTGTGAGCGGGAGGCAGGGCATTCGGGGCCGCACCTAGCACGGGGTGGTGGGACGTGGCCATGAGCACCGATACAACGCAGTCGATTAGGGCATGGACGTTGGAAGGCGCGATGAGGCTGGATTGCCTTGTGGTGATCCGGGAACCG
>Ga0208982_1000007_pt1 | contig 27472 bp, 25 predicted proteins | sample MedBloCAOM1_O3_FD_187840 | JGI IMG/M metagenome (GOLD analysis project Ga0208982, IMG submission 187840) | Forest soil microbial communities from El Dorado National Forest, California, USA - Mediterranean Blodgett CA OM1_O3 (SPAdes) (version 2) | ecosystem: Environmental > Terrestrial > Soil >... | reverse complement strand
AAGGAGGTTCGCCATGCCGAAAGATAAAGAAGGTCACGGTGTCGTTCTGGACGATAAGGGCCAGGAACAACCCGCCGACAAGGAGCGTGCTCAGAACGCCTCCAAGACCGAGAAGGGCAAGATGCCGCCGCAGAAAGTAAGAAAGGACGAGTAGGTTTCAGGCCGTTACGTCGCGCTTGGCTACGGTTGCATCCGCCACGCCGATCTTGGTCGATTTTATACGACGTCCATCAGGGGGCCGATTGCGAGGCTGGCCTCGATCAGCGGCCACGGCGGGTCCTACATCCTTGATGGGATTTTAGTGTTGCGCTCCCCGATCGCCTGGAAAGATCGCCGGGCGGCCCGAAATTTCTCTGTCCCTCAATCAGCGGTCTATGTCCGCCCTTCAATCAGCGGTCTATGTCCGCTTGCTGACAGAAGCACTTATACGGAACTTGCCGATGTTCCGATGATTAGCTCGTGGCCGCCACATCTCGCGCCGCCTGCGAAGGGATGCCGATGCCTGCTCCGCCCGTCTTTTTTGATCCTTCCGTCGAAACCATCGCAGAGGACGAAGCGGAGACGCTTGAGCAGCTTACCGCAACGCTGCTTAGGATTTCCGATGTCGTGTTCGCGGATTCTCGCCATGCCTTCCGTAGCGTGCACGCCAAGTCGCACGGTATCATAGAGGGCGAACTGGAGATTCTTCCGAATCTTGCGACCGATTTGGCCCAAGGTCTCTTTGCGAAGAATTCAATATATCCCGTGGTCATGCGGCTTTCGACGATTGCCGGCGACATGCTCGAGGACGGCGTCTCCATTCCGCGAGCGATCGCATTCAAGGTCATTGGCGTGGACGGAGATCGTCTTGCCGGGTCGGAGACCGACCGGACCCAGGACTTCCTGATGGCGGACGGTCCGGTCTTCTCCGCCCCTACCGCGAAGAAGTTTCTGGCCAGCCTCAAGCTGCTCGCCAAGACCACCGACAAGGCGCCGGGTCTCAAGAAAGCTCTATCGTCCGTGCTGCGCGGCGTCGAAGCTGGCCTTGAGAGCGTTGGCAGCGAAAGCGCCACTCTGAAGACCTTGGGCGGTCATCCCAACAATCACATTCTCGGGGCGACCTTTCACAGCCAGGCCCCGATACGGTACGGCGATTATATCGCAAAAATGGGCCTCTTCCCCGTTTCGCCCGAGTTGATCGCGTTGAAAGAGAAGATGGTCGATGTCGGCCACGACCCCGACGCCCTCCGGACGGCCGTCCGCAACTATTTCGAGACTGGCGGCGGGACTTGGGAATTACGCGCCCAATTGTGCACGGACCTGAAAGCGATGCCCGTCGAGGACGCCTCGGTAAAGTGGCCGGAAGACCTCAGTCCCTATCGCACGGTCGCGCGGATCACCGCGACCTCGCAGGACACCTGGTCGTCCGATAAGGTCCGGCGCGTCGACGACGGGATGTCGTTCAGTCCCTGGCACGGTTTGGCGGCCCACCAGCCGCTGGGATCTGTGATGCGTGCCCGCAAGGAGACCTACCGGGCCTCCGCCAAGTTTCGGGGCGAAAGAAACGGGTGCCCGATGCACGAGCCTCGGGACTGAAGCGTTCAGCCCGAGCCATTCAGCGTTGGAAGTCCAAATGTACTGGAACGAGTCACCTTTGGAGCGGTTCTACGTCGGTTGGAAAACCAAACCGAGGTCCCATTGTCCAATTCCACCGCTGCCTTGACCATACCGATCGTCCTGACGATCAACGGCACACGACACGAATTGTCGCTGCCCCCGTGGGTCACGCTTCTTGATCTTCTGCGCGAGCGACTGCATCTCTCCGGCGCCAAGAAGGGCTGCGATCAGGGACAATGCGGAGCCTGCACGGTCCTCATCGACGGCCATCGCATCAATTCTTGCCTGGTGTTGGCAGTTTCCCGGGACGGGGCTGAAATCACCACGATCGAAGGGCTCGCAAACGCAGGCGAGCTTCACCCTCTGCAGGCAGCTTTCATCGAGCACGACGCCTTCCAATGTGGCTATTGCACGCCGGGTCAAATTTGCTCGGCGGTTGGACTGCTGCACGAAGCACACGCCGGCTCCAGGCAAGAGATTCGCGAACAGATGAGCGGCAACATCTGCCGGTGCGGCGCCTACACCAACATCGCAGACGCCATCCAGGAAGTTCTTGAGGGCGGAGCCGTAAGCAGAGAGGCTGCGGAATGAACCGCTTTGATTATGTAAGAGCCAATTCCGTCGCCGATGCCATCGCGGCCTTGGCGGGTTCACCCAACAGCAAGTTTCTTGCGGGTGGAACCAACCTCGTCGATCTGATGAAGTACGACGTCGCCAGGCCTTCTCGCATCGTCGACATCAATCGGCTTCCATTGAAGGAAATCAATGAAACGGTGGCCGGCGGACTCAGAATCGGCGCTCTTGCGACGAACAGCGACGTCGCATGGAACCCCCAAGTCGCGAAGCGCTACCCTTTACTCTCGAGTGCGATCCTCGCCGGCGCTTCGGCGCAGCTCCGGAACGCGGCGACGACCGGCGGTAACCTGCTGCAGCGTACGCGTTGTTATTATTTCTACGATAGCTCCACGCATTGCAACAAACGTTTACCGGGCTCGGGTTGCGGCGCTATCGGCGGCGTCAACCGAATCCACGCGATTCTCGGCAGCAGCGACGCATGCATCGCGGTGCATCCGTCCGACATGTGCGTCGCGCTGGCGGCGCTTGACGCCGAAGTCGAAGTCGAGGGTCCAAAGGGAAAGCGCCTCATCCCGTTCGCCTTGTTTCATCGATTGCCGGATCAAACTCCGGAGCAGGATAATACGTTGGAGCTCGGTGAACTGATCACCGCGGTCGTTCTGCCTGCCGGCGATTTCGGGCCGCATCACACCTACATCAAGATCCGCGACCGGTTGTCCTACGCCTTCGCGCTGATCTCGGTGGCGGCCGCTCTGAAAACAGAGGACGGGATCATCTCGGAAGTACGACTTGCGATGGGTGGCGTCGCTCACAAGCCTTGGCGGGATCGGGCCCTGGAAGAGGTATTGCGCGGCAAGCCGCCAACCGAAGCCAACTTTGCGGGGTTCGCACGAGACTTCCTTCGCAAAGCCCAGGGCCGCGGACAGAACGACTTCAAGATCGAACTCGGCCGCCGCACGATCGTCCGTGCGCTAATGCAAGCCGCGCGCGGCACACCGCAGAACCAATCCGACAAAGTCGTTCGTTAGGAAGCGAGATAGTGGAAGCATTTCAGACAAAAGGCCACGAGATCGGCCGACCTACGAACCGGGTCGAGGGCGAGTTGAAGGTTACGGGCCGCGCCCAGTACGCCGCGGAATACCCGGCTCCCGATCTGCTCTATGGCGTAATCGTGTCCGCGACCGTCGCGGCCGGCCGCATCACGAACCTGGAAGTTGCCGAGGCTTCAGCCGTCGCCGGCGTTGTTCGCATATTCACTCACGAAAACCGCGGAAAAGCGGCGTGGCTCGACCGCAAGTGGCGTGACGAGGTCGCGCCGCCCGGTCACCCGTTCCGCCCTCTGCATTCGGATCGAATCCTGTTCGACGGCCAGCCGATCGCCTTGGTTGTCGCCGACAGCTTCGAAGCGGCCCGGGATGCTGCTTCCCTCGTTCGCGCGCACTACGAAATCGAGCCGCACTGCACCGAATTGGAAGCAAGACGGTCCGAAGCCTACGATCCGCCGGAGAAGCGCAGCGGAATTCCCCCTCCTCCTGCGCCTCGCGGCGAGGCGCAGCGCGCATTCGACGATGGGCCTCATCGCCTATCGTCGGAATACAGGATCAGCGCCGAACACCATAACCCAATGGAGTTGTTCGGAACGACGTGCGTCTTCGAGGGACCGGGAAAGTTGACGATCTACGAAAAAACGCAGGGGTCCCAGAACAGCCAGGGCTTCGTGACATCAGTATTTGGGCTGAAATCCAAAAACGTCCGGGTCATCAACCATTACGTCGGAGGCGCTTTCGGGTCTGGTCTTCGACCCCAACAGCAATTGTTTTTCGCCGTGATGGCCAGTCTCGAGCTCAAGCGCTCGGTGCGCGTAACGTTGACGCGGTCGCAAATGTTCTACATCGGATATCGACCCGATACGTATCACGCGATCGCCTTGGCTGCCGATGAGACGGGTCGTCTCACGTCGATCATGCACGACGCCGTAGCGGCCACTTCGCACTACGAGGACTACCAGGAAGCGGTCGTGAACTGGTCGGGCATGATGTATCACTGCGACAACGTCAAGCTCAGCTACAATCTCGTCAAGTTGAATACGGCGACCCCCTGCGACATGCGCGCACCGGGCGCGGCCGTCGGCGTCAACGCACTCGAATGTGCCATCGACGAACTTAGTCACCAGATCAACGTCGATCCCGTCGAATTTCGCACCGTCAATTTCGCATCGATGGACGAAAATACCGGCAAGATGTTCACGTCGAAGGCGCTGCTGTCCTGCTATCGGGAAGGGGCCGCCGCGATAGGCTGGGGGCGCAGGTCAGCGACGCCGCGCTCGCGCAAGGACGGCCATGAATTGATCGGACTGGGGATGGCCACCGGGATGTGGGATGCGTTCCTGATGAAAGCGGCCGCGCAGGCGAAATTGACGGCGGATGGTCTCCTCGAAGTGTCAACCGCCGCTTCTGACATCGGGACGGGGACATGGACCATTCTCGCCCAGATCGGCGCCGATAACTTGGGCCTTCCACTCGACTCCGTAACGGCGAAGATTGGCGACTCTTCGCTACCGACTTCGCCGGTCGAAGGCGGTTCATGGACCGCGGCGTCGAACGGATCGGCCGTCATGGCCGCATGCGAAGCTCTCAAGAAGACCCTGTTCAAGCATGCCAAGGCGATGACGAATTCGCCGCTCGCGCAGGCTGAATTGAGCGATGCCGTGTTCGTTGACGGCCGGGTTGCACTCAAGGATGACCTGGCCCGCAGTCTGTCGCTCAAGGAAGTGATGCAAGCCGCCGAATTGAGCGAAATCGTCGAGAAGGGGAAGGCGGCGCCGAACCTTTTGCAGATGCGGAAATACATCAGCTACACGCATTCCGCTGTCTTCGCCGAGGTACGGGTCGACGAGGATTTGGGGGTGGTGCGCATTCCCAAAATCGTATGTGCGGCTGCGGCCGGCCGGATCATCAATCCCAAGACCGCCAGAAGTCAAATTCTCGGTGGCGTCGTGATGGGAATCGGCATGGCGCTTCATGAGGAATCCATGACCGATCATCGTCTCGGCAAGATCATGAATCACAGCCTCGCCGAGTATCATGTGCCGGTTCACGCCGACATTGCCGATATCAAGGTCATATTCGTGGACGAGACAGATGAAAAAGTCAGCCCCCTCGGAGTCAAAGGCCTGGGCGAAATCGGAATCGTCGGCACGGCGGCTGCGGTTGCCAACGCCATCTTCAACGCGACAGGACGACGTGTCCGCGACTTCCCGATAACGTTGGACAAATTGATCGTCGAATATTGACCGGGCAATCCGCCGGAACCTGAGCACGAGGCCAGGGTCTTCTTGTTCTAACGCTCCTGCAGGCTCCGGGAACGGGGCGAGGCCTTGGCGCGTTAGCGCTCGATTGCTTATTTCGGAGGGACTTTCTTGCCGGAAATTGACGTTCGCAAGGGGATGCCTCCCGTAAAACTGTCGCGAGAGGAATTCGAGAAGCGTTATCGAAACCGTTTTATCGATCCTGTTTTCAAACCGCTGACCCGCGAGCTCGACGCGATCGTGAAAGCGGCTTGGGATGCCTACAGCCAATCCCGCAAGTCGCCGGTGACGCGGAAGGCCGGGCCGGGCTTTGCCGATCCTGACTACGAAATCTCAGTGGATTGGCTGGCAGCGCGCGAGGCGATTCTCGCCGCGCAACGCCAGCATGACGACATCAATGAAAAGCCGCACATTTTGCTGATAAACGGTTCTTCCCGAAGCGAACACACTTGCCCGGGCGAGATGTCGAAGAGCTGGCGGCTGATCAAAGCGGCGGAGCCAATCTTCGAGGACATGGACTTCGCGGTCGATATCCTCGACCTCAGCCGATTGACCTCTGAATTTGGCAGGGAAATCCACCCTTGCAAATCCTGTGTTTCGACTTCGATGGCGCTGTGCCACTGGCCATGCAGCTGCTACCCGAATTACTCGCTCGGACAGACTGACGATTGGATGAATGAGATCTATCCGATGTGGGTCGCCGCCCATGGCATCATGATCGTGACGCCGGTCAACTGGTACCACGCACCGACCGCTTTGAAGGCCATGATCGACCGGTTGGTTTGCGCCGATGGCGGTAATCCCGATCCTTCGTCGACACACGGCAAGAAGCCCGAAGAAGCGAAGGCCTTGGAACTCAAAGGTTGGCCCTACCCGCGGCATCTGGCCGGCCGGTATTTTGGCGTCGTCACCCACGGAGATTCCGTGGGCGCCGAAACCTTGCGGCGATCACTGGTAGACTGGCTGACCGACATGTCGCTGGTTTCGGCAGGTGGCATGGCGGAAACCGACGGCTATATCGGCTATATGCAGCCCTATGCCACGGCGCATGAGGCGCTCGACAAAGACAAGCCATTTCAGGAAGAAGTGCTAAATGTTGCCCGTGCATTGGGCAAAGCCGTGATTCTACATCGCGCGGGAAAATATCATGATCCGGGCAGCGGCCTGACCGACCCTCAACCTAAATAGCCTAGCGATGAATGGTCTTATCTACGGCGTCGGACTTCTTGCAGCCTGCTTAACCTCACTTTCCTATATCCCACAGGTTCGAAAGGCCTCTGCGCCCGGCGCGACGGAGGACTTGTCGCTTCGAACGTTGGTCATCCTAGGCTCCGGTCTTGCCCTTTGGATCATCTATGGGGCCATCAAGAGCGATCTGGTGATCATGGCGGCCAATTGCGTCGGCCTTATCCTGGTCGGCGCACTGTTGGCCTTTAAAATTCGCGACGGGGGGCAGAGGCCGTGAGAGGAGTTCGCCTATACAATCACTTTCTTCGACTTGCTCAGACGATCGATCGTGGTTTGGTCGAGCCCGAGATGGGACTTGACCAACAGCGCGGGTGTCAGCGCCAGCCATTGATTCAACGAAACGTCCTGGAATCGGCTCGAGCGGAATAGCTCAAGAAACTTCAGCGGGACATCTCCGGTATTCTCGACATAATGGCTCATCGATTTGGGGACATAGCCGACGTCGCCGGCCCGAAAATCGAAGGTGCGCGAGGAGTCTTGTGAGGCGAATACCGTCATACGCCCGCTGCCGGAGATATAATATTGCCATTCGTCGGCGTTGGGGTGCCAGTGAATCTCCCGCATCGAGTTCGGCGCGACTTCGACGATCGCGGCCGCGACTTCTGTCGCGATCGGAAAATTGCCGGTGTCAACAATACGAACCGTTCCTCCCGGCGCTCTGGTGATCGTCTGATCCGCAGCGCGCGATATCATGTTGAGAGGAACCGCGCCCAGCGGGTTCGGGACGACATCGCTCTCGATCGGACCCGGCACCGGGGCTTCGAAGATGAAGAGCTGCTCTTTGGGAATACGGTCAAATGCGTCTTCGGTCACTCCAAAATTTTTCGAGAGAACGACCTTTGGCGTGCGCGCGAACACCTCGCTCAGAAGAAAAGTGCTGCTTTCCGAGAACGAGCCATCCGGAAACGCCAGCAGAAATTCGCAGCCGTCGGGGCCTAGCCCCTGAATCGAGTGCGGTATACCCGCCGGAAAATACCACAAATCTCCGGCCTGAACGTCGGCAATGAAACTCTTGCCATCGTTATCGACGGCGGTGATGCGCGCATTGCCGGCCAGCATGATCGACCATTCGGCCTGCTTGTGCCAGTGCAACTCCCGGACACCACCGGTTTTCAGCCGCATGTTCACGCCGGCCATCTCGGTCGCAATGGGCAGTTCCCGCTGGGTGACCTCGCGCGACCACCCGCCATCCTGAAGGTTCATGTGCGCGTCGGCAAATGAAAACCGCAGGTTCGGAACCAACCCCTTGTCGGTCGATGGCGGCACCAAGATATCGGGATTTTCGGCGTCCCGGACCTGATCTCGCGGACCGAGATCGGTTGCTCCCTTGGTCGCCTTGGTCGCCTTGATCGGCTCGGTCATCTCGTGGGCTCCTGCGGCATGACTTTCGGTCGCGGCTGCGGCGACCGCTGCCGTGCTGGTCAAAAGGATTGATCTTCGGCTAATGGGATTCACTAATTGATCTCCCCACGCTACATGCGCTCAGATCTTGAGTTCGCTGGGCTTCGCCGGCTTTTCCTCGTCATCGACCAACGCTTCGACGATCGCCGCGCCAGGCGAATCCAGCGCGGCTTGGATGGCCTTCCGGACCTCCTCGGGCCGCTCGCAACGGAAGCCTTCCGCGCCACAGGCTTTGGCAAAGGCCACGAAATCAATCGGCGCCAACGTGCATCCGTATTCCGGATTTCCTATTTCCTGTTGCTCGAATTTCACCTCGGCGAGACTGTTGTTCTTGAGGATGATGATCTTCACCGGAAGCTTGTTGGCCACGGCAGTCGTCAACTCGGCCATTAACATCGCAAAGCCGCCGTCTCCGACCACGGCGACCGACACGCGTTTTGGATAAGCAAGCTTGGCGGCAATGGCATAGGAAAGGCCCGGCGCCATTGAGGCCAGCATGCCGGTTCCGGTCAGGCGCTGGCCGGCTTTCAGACGCAGACAGCGCGCAGCGAAATGGGTGTTGGCACCGCAATCCAGCGAGATGACGGCATCCTCCGGCAACAGATCGCTGAGCGCGCGCACGACCATTTGCGGGCGCAACGGCGATCTGGCCGTTGTTTCGACCTGCTCCAGAAGCTGATTCCAGTCTGCCACACGGCGCTGCGCCTCTTGCAGGAAATTGCGGTCGCTCTTTCGGGTGAGCAGGGGTAGCAACCCCTGCAACGTCGCCTTGACGTCGCCGGTGAGGCCGATCTCGACCGGGTAACGCAAACCGAGACGATCAGGCTTGAGATCGACTTGGATACCCCGTGCTTGGCCCGGTTTTGGATAGTATTCCTCCCACGGCATAGTCGAACCGAGGATCAGCACCGTGTCGCAGTTCTGCATTGCCCACGATGACGGCGCCGTTCCGAGGTCGCCGATTCCGCCCGTTGTGAAGGGACTGTCATCAGGCAAGACGGCTTTGCCAAGCAGGGCCTTAGCCACCGGGGCGCCAAGCAGGTCGGCAAGCTGTGTGATTTCGTCCCGGGCCGATAGCGCCCCCTGCCCCGCCAGCACCGCTACGCGCGACCCCGCATTGAGGATCGCCGCAGCAGCCCGCAACTGGTCGGGCGCAGGTGCCGACAGCGGCGGGCTCCAGGACGCAGACGAACGAGCGCCGGGGTTGCGCATGGAGCGCTTGTCGGCCGACAGCTTCATCATCTGCACGTCTTTACCGATGGCCAGATGAGCCACCCCGCGGTCACCAAGCGCGGCACGGCAGGCCCGATTGGCGATCAAGATGGCGTGCTCGGGGCCGGTCACCTCTTCGTTGTAGACCGTCAGCGGCTCCATCAGCTTCACGGTGTCGACGCCCTGCTGGTAGCGAACACCCCGCAGATCGTGAAAGGTCAGCCCGGTAAGCGCCACGACCGGCGCGCCGTCAAACGCGGCATCGTAAAGACCGTTCATCAGATGGATCGCGCCGGGGCCGGTCGTGCCGACACAGACGCCAAGGCCGCCGGTATGTTTGGCCCATCCGGATGCCATGAAAGCCGCCGCCTCTTCATGCCGCACGGCGACATACCGTATCTTGTCCTGCCGTTTTCGCAGCGCCTCGATAATCGAATTGATGCCGTCGCCGACAATCCCGAACACGTGGGTCGCGCCCCAGTCGATCATCGTCTCCACAAGGATGTCCGAAGTGTTCATGTCTGCGCCTGGCGCAGGCGTCGGCTGCGGCGTAACTGAGGCTTCCGTCTCGGATGGCTGCGCCGCGGAGGCTGTGCGGGAAGCGGCAGCCACCAGTCCCGCTGCGGCGGCGACTTGGAAGAAATCGCGTCGATCCCATCCGGGAGATTTATTGCTGTCCATGGGGACACTCCACATCGCCGACTGCCACCCCACGGCCTAACTCGGTCCTTGCAAGTAGGTTTCAATCCGGACGACCCGGGCAAGACTTTGCGAGCTAGTCAGCCAACGTCCGCTTTTCGGAAGCGAGGTCGGGGAAGAACGCCGCTCGGAGGCACGGCATCCAATGCCAAAATCCTCTTGCCCAAGGAACCGCGCGCTCTGTTGCTCCGTTAGCGTTCGATAACCAATCGCGGCCACAGAAAAAGCACCTCGATGCCGATGAAAGCCCTTGCGTTCAATTGCACGCTCAAATCCGCAAAAGGCGGTCAAACGTCCTCGACCGAGAAACTGCTTGGGCAACTCGCTGCCGAGCTCCGCAAACTCGACGTCGAGACCGAGATCGTCCGTGCGGTCGACCACGACATCAAGCCGGGGACCGACCATGACATGGGAAGCGGCGACGCCTGGCCCGCGCTGCGCGAGAAACTGCTTGGCGCCGACATCGTCGTGATAGCAACGCCGATATGGCTTGGGCAGCCCTCAAGCTTGGCAAAGCGGGTGCTGGAACGGATCGATGCCTTCATCGAGGAGCTCGACGATAAAAGCCGCATGAAGACGTTCGGCAAGGTCGGGTTGGTCGTCGTGGTCGGTAACGAGGACGGTGCCCATCACGTTGCGGCAGAAATCTATCAGGCGCTGAACGACCTCGGCTTTTCGCTGCCACCGACCGCAGTCACCTATTGGGTCGGCGAAGCCATGACAGGCAAGGAATACAGCGAATTCGACCGGCCGCCGGAAAAGGTCGCGACGGCGACGGCCATGGCGGCGGCCGGTGCGGCCCATTTGGCAAAGGTGCTGAAAGCGAATCCTTATCCGGGAAACAAAGCCTGACGTTTGACAGGGAGCCTATGGCGAAACCAGTTGATGAATTGCATCGGCTATTTCGGCTGCCCTGTAGGGCTTCGGGATGAAGTGGCCGCCCGCGGGCAAATCGTCCGCCGTGACCTTGGCATGGCCTGACGTCGCGATGATCTTGATCGGCGGCCAGCGACCCTTGACAAAATGGGCAAGCTTCAGCCCATCCATTGAGCCGGGCATGTTGACGTCGGTGAAGATGAGAAAAATGTCGCTGCGCTGCTCGAGTATCGAGATGGCATCATCGGCATTCTTTGCCTCGACGACATCAAAGCCGGCATCCTCGATGGCCTCGCTCACATGCAGCCGAAGAAGGGTTTCATCCTCGACAATGAGCACGACAGGTCGCTTGCTCGCCTCCGGCTGCATCACGCTCGACCTTTTTGGCTTGACGGCCCAACCGCGGAGCGGCAATCGCTGGAATGTCGGATACCCGACATAACTCAGGAGGATGAACGAGACTTTCGCCGGATCGTTCCAGATAGCCAAAGAGAATCTGGCCTGTCCCCGGTCACGCCCCCGCTCTACCCGCCAATAATTTTCGCCCGCAAAGTGACTGGCCGGCCGCCCGAGCGCTCCGGCGCATTGGAACCGCAGCCGCGGCCAAAGGTTCTCAAACCATTCCCGTCGTCGAACCCAGCGAGTTTCCAAGATGTCCCAGACCGTCGGTGATTTCGTGATCGAGCGCCTGCACCAATGGGGCGTGAGGCATATGTTCGGATATCCCGGCGACGGCATCAACGGCGTGTTTGGAGGACTGAACCGCGCCGACGGCAAGATCAAGTTTATCCAGGCGCGTCACGAGGAAATGGCCGCCTTCATGGCCTCGGCCTATGCCAAATTCTCCGGCAATCTCGGCGTCTGCATCGCCACTTCAGGCCCTGGGGCATCGCATTTGGTCACCGGGCTTTACGATGCGCTGCTAGATCACCAGCCGGTATTGGCGATCGTCGGCCAGCAGGCGCGCAATGCGCTCGGCGGCCAATATCAGCAGGAGCTCGATCTGGTTTCGATGTTCAAGGATGTCGCCGGCGCTTACGTCGAGCAGGCCTCTTCACCGGCGCAGGTGCGGCATCTGATCGACCGCGCCGCCCGGATTGCGCTGTCGCGGCGAACGGTGACCGCGATCATCCTGCCTAACGATCTTCAGGATGAGCCTTATGAAGATCCGCCGCGCGCGCATGGCACCTTGCGATCGGGCGTCGGCTTCGCGCGGCCCAAAATCGTACCGCATGACGAGGATCTCGATCGCGCCGCCGCCATTCTCAATGCCGGGAAAAAGGTCGCGATGCTGATCGGCGCCGGTGCACTTGGCGCCACCGACGAGGTGATCGCGATCGCTGACAGGTTGTCCGCAGGTTGCGCCAAGGCTCTGCTTGGTAAGGCGGTCCTGCCCGACGAACTGCCGTGGGTGACGGGCTCGATCGGGCTTTTGGGTACCGAGCCGAGCTATGACCTGATGACCGAGTGCGACACCTTGCTGATGGTCGGATCGGCGTTTCCTTACTCCGAATTCCTGCCCAAGGAGGGCAAGGCGCGCGGCGTCCAGATTGATATCGATGCGGGCATGCTGTCGATGCGCTTTCCGATGGAGATAGGTTTGGTCGGCGACGCAGCCGACACGCTGCGGGCGCTGCTGCCGCGGCTCGAGCAAAAGCCGCATGGCGGCTGGCGAAAGACCATCGAGGGCAACGTGCGGGATTGGTGGAAGACGCTGGAGGAGCGCGCCAAGCAACCGGCCGATCCGGTCAATCCGCAGCGGGTCACCTGGGAATTGTCACCACGGCTGCCGGAGCGCGCCATCATCACCAGCGATTCCGGTTCCTGCGCCAACTGGTATGCGCGCGATCTCAGGATGCGCCGCGGCATGATGGCCTCGCTGTCAGGCGGACTGGCGTCGATGGGCGCCGCGGTGCCCTACGCCATCGCGGCCAAATATGCCCAGCCCGATCGCCCTGTTATCGCGCTGGTCGGCGATGGCGCGATGCAGATGAACAACATGGCCGAACTCATCACGGTCGCGAAATACTGGCGCGAATGGAAAGACCCGCGCTGGATCGTCTGTGTCTTCAATAACGAGGACCTTAACCAGGTGACGTGGGAACAGCGGGTCATCAACGGCGACCCGAAATTCGACGCGTCGCAGCGTATTCCAAACGTCTCCTATTCCCGCTTTGCCGAGATGATCGGATTACGCGGCATCTATGTCGACAACCCCGATCTGATGGGCTCGGCTTGGGAACAGGCGCTGGCGAGCGACATGCCGGTCGTACTGGAAGTCAAAACCGATCCCGAGGTGCCTCCGCTACCCCCGCATATCACGCTGCAGCAGGCCAAGAACTTCTCGATTGCGCTCGCCAAGGGCGATCCTGATGAAGTCGGCGTGATCCGTGGCGCGGCACGGCAGGTGCTGGAGACGATCCTGCCGGACAAGGACTGATCGACCGAGGTCAGGAAAATGCGACATTTGGCAGGGCTTCTCGCCGTGACGGCTGTCCTTACGTCGTCATGCCTGCTTTCGCCTGGTGCCGCCGCCCTAACCAGGACCGATCTGGCACGCGTCGACGCCGCGCCAGCGCCCAATGCAGCACTCCCGCTGCCCTTGCTGCTTCAAGGCGAAGACGGCGAGACAAAGCCGTTGCAGCAGTGGCTCGGCAACACGCCAAGCATCTGGATCCTCGCCGACTACACCTGCCAGACCCTGTGCGGGCCGGTCATCAGCATCGTGTCGGAGGCGCTGGAGCATAGCCAACTCCGTCCGGGAACGGATTTCCGGCTAATCGTCGCGGGCCTCGACCCAAAGGACAGCGCGGCGGACGCGGCGTCGATGAAGAACGCCCAGATCGGAACCACGGGAAATCTCGCAGAGCAGACATTCTTCCTGCGCGGCTCGGGGGAGAATATCTCGAAACTGACTGACGCCTTCGGATTTCAGTCGGTCTATGACCGCGAGCATGATCAGTTCGCTCATCCCGCGGCGGCCTTTGTGGTGACGCCGTCGGGGCATATCGCCCGCGTTCTTTCGGGCCTTGCGCTCGACCCCACCGATCTTCGCCTGGCCCTGGTCGACGCCGGCCAAGGCCGGGTGGGGACATGGAAGGATCATGTCAGGTTGCTGTGTTACGGCTTCGATCCCACGAAAGGCATTTATACCGCTGCGATCGGCCGCATGTTGTCCGTAGCCGGCGCGTTGACGATCGTCGTGCTCGGCCTGTTCATTTTGATCCTGTTTCGCCGCGAAGCCACCCAACGGGGATGACGGCGCCAGCGCTGCGGGAAAACGCCGCGTCAAACATCTTCCACACACTCGCCGCAACAAATAACAACCCGGCTACGAGCATCAGGCAAGTCGCCACGGGATGAAGGTGATCGAGCGGCGGAAGCACGAGCACCGCGGCCTCGACGCAACGCATCAGCAGCGTCAGAGCGCACAGTCCCAGTAACCAGTTCCTATCGCCCCTGATCCTTTCAATCAGCAGGGCGAAGAAAGGAAAGATAAATTGGCCCAACGAAAGCGCGGCAAGCACCACCTGCCAGCCATGGCTCGATCGCTTCAGGTACCAAGTCACCTCATCGGGAATATTGCCCGACCAGATCACGAGGTACTGCATCGCATGCAGATAGGCCCATACCAGGATCATCGAGAGCAAAAGCGCGCTATAGGCCTTTCGCGAGCCGATGCGCCGGCGCGACAGCAAACCGCCGGCGATGGCGAAAGCAAGCCCGTTCAGCATCGAAAAACTGAGAAACAGCAGGCCGTAAATCGAGGAATGGAAATCCGGCTCGATCGATTCCAGCCAGTCCACCCCTGCCAACGAAACCGTAAGTGCGTAGACGATCAACCCGATGGCGGCCGCCCGTGTCATGCGATCGGAATTGGTTCCGGCCTGCCGCAGCCATAGCGCCAACAGCGACCAGATCGTGAAATAGACGATCGTGCGCAGCCCAAAGAACCACGGCGCCAGGTAGACGGCCTTGAACGGCTTCAGCGCGGTCGGATCCGCCGCAGCCGGATAGACACTCGCCATCCATAAAAGCATCGGCATGAACAGCAACGCGACGAGCGGCAGTGCGGCCGTGGCGGACAACAGGATTGGGCGCAGCGCAGCCGTCCAAGTCCAGCGAACAAGATAGGACATCATCAGGATGCCGAGCGCGCCGATCGGGATCGCTCCAAGCGCGATCCAGGCCACCAGATAGGCGGCGAGCGTCGAATGGATATCGAATATCATCCCGGCGGCCAGGACCAGCGCCGGCGCAACCAGCCAAACGATACCCGCGCGGGCACTCATGGCGCCGCCGTCAGCTTGGCGCGCCGGTCCGGCGGCACATCGTCGATCGAGGCATGACGGCTGAGCTGCAACGCCCGGATATAGGCGACGATTGCCCAGCGGTCATGCGGCGTCACACGGGAAGCGTAGGAATACATCACGCCATACCCATTGCTGATGACATCGAAAAAATGCTGATCGTCCGCAGTCCGCAGCCGATCCTCGTGATAGCTGGTCGGGCGCGGCATGCCGCGTTCGACCACGATACCGTTGCCGTCGCCGCTGGCGCCGTGGCAAGGCGAACAGAAAATGCCGAACCGCTGCCGGCCGCGCGCCAACAGCTCCGCCGTCAGCGCCGGCCGGTCCCGCATTTCGGCGTCGCGTGCCAGATCATCCCGCGCGACGGCGCCATTAGGCGGCTCGCGCAGCACGCCGCCGCGAAACAACGGAGCCCGGCCATACTCGCTGTATTTCGGTTGCACTTCCATGTTCTGGTCGCACCCCACCACGAGCAGGGCCAGCACGATCGCCACGACGGCCTTGGTCATGACGGCACCAGTTCGACCGCCAAGGCGCCTGCCTTCTTCAGGAATCCGGACGTGGCCTGCTGGTCGAATTGTGCATCATCGCCCCCGATGCAGAGAAAGAAGCGGTCCTTGCTGGCGAGATGAAACCGCCTGGCGCCGAACACCGGATAGTTCAACCGCGGCAGTCCGTTCTGCCACAACATCGCAAATATCATCGACAGCGCCGAGAACAATACCGTGAGTTCGAACATCACTACGGCGAAAGCCGTGAGCGGGTAGACCGGCCGCCCACCGACATTGAGCGGATAATTGTAACCGATGTAGAACTGCATCATCAACGCGACCGTGGCGCCCGCAAATCCCCCAATCAGCCCCATCGACGAGATGTTGGGCCGCTGAATACGCAATAGCCGGGCGAGCCCCTCGACCGGAAAAGGCGTAAACGCGTCGAGCCGCTGGTATCCGGCTTCGCGCGCAGCACGCGCCGCTTCCAGCAATGCGTCGGAGCTGTCGAACTCGGCCAGCAGACCATACGGCTGATCAGCCATGGCGCCCGTCCTCCTCCTGCTCCTCGTGCAGCAATTCCTTGGTCTCGAAAATCGAAATCATCGGAATGAAGCGGATCGCGAGCAGAAACGGCACCAGGAACAGTCCGATCGTGCCGAGATAAGTCGACCAGTCCCAGAACGTTGGCGTGAACTTTCCCCACGACGACACCAGGAAGTCGCGATACAGACTGGTCACCAAGATCATGTAACGCTCGAGCCACATCCCGATCACCACGGCAATCGAGATCAGCAACAGCGACCAGCCGCTTCGCCGCACGCTGCGCCACCAAAGCGCCTGCAGCGGAATGAAATTGAAGACGATCGCTCCCCAATAGGTCCACGCATAGGCGCCGACCGCACGGTCCAGCAACGTTTGCAGCTCGTGGTCGTCGCCGGAATAAAAGGTGTCGAACACTTCGAACACATAGCCGTAGGCGGTCATCAATCCAGTCGCGAGCAGCACCTTGCCGAGCAAATCGAGATGCTCATCGGTGACGAGATTTTCGAGGCCGAACCAGGAGCGCAGCGAGACCGCGATGATCGATACCACCGCGAAACCAGAGAATGCCGCGCCAAGCACGAAATACGGCGGGAAGATCGTCGAATGCCAGCCGGGAATTTGCCCGGCCGCGAACAGCATCGAGACCTCGCTGTGCACCGACACGACCAACGGCACGGCAAGCGCCGCGGTCGTACGATAGGCCTGCGACCATCGCAGCCAGTGGATCGTGGAGCCACGCCAGCCCAATGAGGTGATGCCGAAGAAGATTTGCCAGCTACGTTTGGTGGCGCGGTCGCGCGCGGCGGCGAGATCGGGAATAAGCCCGGTGTACCAGAACGCCAGCGACACTGTCAGATAGGTCAGAACCGCCCAAATGTCCCATTCCAGCGGACTGCGGAACTGCGGCCATACCTTCATCGTCGCGGGATAGGGAAACATCCAGTAGAGGTACCAGGGACGCCCAAGGTGCAGCACCGGGTAGATGCCGGCGCAGATCACGGCAAACAACGTCATGGTCTCGGCAAAACGATTCAACGAGTTTCGCCACTGGCTTCCGGTCAATAGCAAGAGCGCGGAGATCAGCGTGCCAGCGTGCCCGATGCCGAGCCACCAAACATAATTGTGGATTGCAAAGGCCCAATTGACGGGAATGTTGATGCCCCAGATACCGACACCGCGGGTGAACAGTTCCACCATCGAAACGATCAGCAGCAGCAGGAGGGCGCAGGCGAAGATCATTGCGATCAGCCATCGCCGTTCGACCGGAAAATGCAGGGGAATGCCGGTAAGCTGATCGGAGACGCGGCCGACGCTCTGGTCGGAAGGTACGATATCGGCGGATCGATCGGTCATCCCTGATCGCCTCCGCCGTCGTTCCAGCGCGCCAAATATGTCGTGCGCGGGCGTGTGCCCAATTCTTCGAGCAACGCGTAATGCCGGCTATCGCGCCGCAGCCGCGACACTTCCGAGTTCGGATCGTGGATATTGCCGAAGGTGATCGCCTTGGTGGGACAGGCGCTCTGGCAGGCCGTGACGACCTCGCCGTCACGCAGCGGACGGTTTTCCTTGTCGGCCATGGCGTGCGCCGCCTCGATGCGCTGGGTGCAATAGGTGCATTTCTCCATCACACCGCGTGAGCGCAACGTCACTTCGGGATTATGCACGGCCTGATCTGGAGAATCCGCCGGGCTTCGATAGTCGAGGAAATTGAACCGCCGCACTTTGTAGGGACAATAGCTCGAGCAGGTCCGGGTCCCGATGCAGCGGTTATAGACCATCTGGTTGACGCCCTCAGGACTATGCGTGGTGGCACCCACCGGGCATCCCATTTCGCACGGCGCTTCTTCACAGTGCATGCAGGGCACCGGCTGGAAGAAGCTGCGTGGCGTCGCGGCATCGCCGGTGTAATAGCGCGCGACCCGCAGCCAGTGCATCTCGCGGCCGACTTCGACCTGGGCCTTGCCAACGACCGGTACGTTGTTTTCCGCCGTGCATGCCGCGACGCAGGCGTTGCAGCCGATACAGGAATCGAGATCGATCACCATCCCCCACGCCGCGCTCGCTGAATCCCACTTGGGATAGAAGCTTTCCTGCGGCTGGCCTTTGGGCAGCGCGGGGTGCTCGGCACTGACCTCGCGCACGAAGTCAAACCCTTCCATACGATGGTGTAACTGCGTGACCGCGAGCGTTTCGGAGCCATCGACCTTGCGCAGGCTTCCCTTCGCGAGCCATGGCCGATCCGGCGGCTGAACGTCATAGGCGTCATAGCCGAGGCCGTCACCGACCCGCCCCGCCCGTTTCCTGCCATAACCGAGATAAAGCGCGACCGTGTTGTCAGCCTGCCCCGGCATGATCCATGCCGGTCCGACCACGCGACGGTCTGCGATGGTGACTTCCACATGATCGCCGTTCGATGCGCCGATCTGTTTTGCCAGCGCCGGGCTGACCGTGATGACGTTCCCCCAGGTCAACGTCGTCAGCGGCTTCGGAAGCTCCTGCAGCCAGCCGACATTGGCGAATTGGCCGTCCCAGATGGTCGGATCCGGCCGGAACGCGATGTCGAGCCCCTCGCCCGATAGTTTGGCCGCGGCATCTTTTGCGCCTGCCAGATTAACGGTCACCGGCGCGGAGGCTTCCTGAACAAAGCCGTCGTGCAATGCCTGTTTCCATCGCGTGCCGAAGTCACCGCCAAAATTTGTCCGCCAGGTTTCGCGTACGGCTCCGTCTGCCGGCGGATCGATGTCGCCGAGTAACATCGCGACAATCTGATGAATCGTACGGACGTCATAGAACGGTGCAATGACCGGCTGAATGATGGTCGCCGTGCCATCGACGGCGCGCGCGTCGCTCCAGCTTTCGAGTGCGTGGGTCAGCGGAAGTTGCCACTCGCAGAGTTCGCCGGTCTCGTCGCGTTGCTGGCCGAGATGCAGCGATGTCTGTACGTGGCGTAACGCCTCCCGAAATCCAAGCGAACCGGGCGCGCTATAGGCTGGATTGGCGTCGACAATGACCAGGGTATCAACGTTGCCCGCACGCATATCGGCGACAAGGTCGGAAAGCGGTCCGGCATCAGTCGGACCGGCCATAGCTGGCATAAACTCCACGGTCTGGCCGGCACTTTTCAAAACATCATTGATCCGCGCGACCCAGTTCGCGGTCGCGCCGTCGCCGAACGCGCCGGAGGTAATCAAGGCTCGTCCGGGCGCTCCGCGGCAGGCGGCACCGGCCTGTTCGACCCAGTCATGTTCGGCGGTCTGGAGATCGGGCAACCCGGCGGCACCGACACCAAGTTTGGCCGCGAGCGCCTGCGCGAGGATCGCCATGCGCGACGCATCGGCGATCAGCCGCGGGCTGGCCATCGCGCCGGTCGCACCGGGAACACTTTCCGCGGCATAGAGGCGAAGGCGGGGCCGATCGCCGGACCGTCGCCGCGACTCGGCCCAGCCGCGGGCGTGACGAACTTGCTGCGGTCCTGGTCCGAGAAAGTCATCGTCAAAGCTGACCACGATGTCACAACGCTCGAGCCGGTAATGCAGTTCGAGCGCCTGGCCATAGACGGCTGTAGTCATGGCGCGGCGCGCGGCCGTTCCGGCCGGCTCGTGAAGATGAACGCGTGCCTTTGGAAACGCCTTGAGCAGCGCGTCGATCTGCCGGAGAAACGTCGGCGACGTGGTCGGACCGATCAGAAGGCGCAGCCCCTCGCCTTGCCGGCTCGTCCAGCCATTTCTGAGATCGTTGATGTTCGATACGACATCGTCCCATGTCACGGGTTCGCCGTGACGTGTCGGTCCCTGCGCGCGGTCGGGATCGTAGAGTTGCAGCACCGCCGCCTGCATGAAGACATCGCTTCGGCCCCGGGTGGCCGGATGGTCCGGATTGCCGTCAAGTTTCGTAGGGCGGCTGGAATAGGTCGTTGCGATCACCGGCTGGGCGTAGCCATCGAAAGTGACGGCGGTGGCGTAGTAACGCGGCAGCCCGGGCGTCTCGTCCTCAGGTTGATAGACATAGGGAATCGCGGCAACGAACGGGCTTTTCTCGCAGCCGGTGAGACCGGCCAGCGCAAAGGAAGCGCCCATCAATTTCAGAAATTCGCGCCGTGCGGTCGGCGCAAATTCGGCAGCGGCCGGGTATTCGACGTCGACCCAGGCTTGAAACGCGGGATCATCGGACAGCTCTTCGATGCCGGACCATTGGCGCCGTCCGTTCGGGGCCGTGCTGCGCGACGACGTATGGTCGATGCGGCGTTTCATCGGTGACACACGTAGCAATGGGTAAGTTCGCCGAGGCGGATACCCTCGTGCGCGGCGATCTTTTCACCTTCGGCCCGGGCGTCGGCGGGCGGATTCCACGCCATGTCGGTCACGTGATCGCTGGGTCGCAGATTGGGTGCGGGATCGCGATGGCAGTCGAGACAGAACTCCATGGTGAAGGCTTTGGCGCGGTAAGTCAGCGCCATCTGATCGATCCGGCCATGGCAGGTCTCGCAGCCGACGCCCTTGGCGATGTGAATATCGTGACGGAAGTAGACGTAGCCCGGCAGTCTGGCGACCCGGGTCCAGGTGATAGGCTTGTTGTCGGCAAGGCTTTGCCGGACCGGCTCCAGCATCGACGCGTTGGTCCATATCTGGGAATGACAGGTCATGCAGGTCGCGGTCGGCGGCAAGCCGGCCTGCGGGCTGCTCTCGACACCGGAGTGGCAGTAGCGACAATCGATCCCGAGTTCGCCGGCATGGTGCTTATGACTGAACGGAACCGGCTGCGCGGGCCGAAAATCCGCGGACGTGATGTAATCCGATCGTGCGAAGCCAACCACGCCCACGATGCCACCGCCGATCAGCGACAGGCCGCCGACCAGGAATAACCGCAGCCAAGTGTCGGCCGCTGGAGAAAATATCTGGGTCATCCGGGCCCCGGCCGGCTCGCTTATGCCTTCTGGCCAATCCAATTCGGCGACCGCCCAATCGTTCCGTTGTTGGAACTCCCGCTTCTTTGCCGAATTGGTAGGGAGCGCTCGGGGGGCGACCGATGGATGACCAGGCGAGCTTCGATTACGAGCGGTCCGATATCGAGAGCCGCGGCATCGTCTGGATCGCCGCCGGCTTGGCCTTGTTCGTGCTCGCGGTGCCGCTGCTGATGCCGCTGGTCTATCCACAGTCGATGCAGCATCTGAGCCCCGCCGCCCCTCCGGCGCTCAGCGCAAATGCCCCGGAGCTCGAAATTGCCCCTGCGGACGAGATGCAGCGCCTCAATCGCGCCGGGGCGCGGAATGCCGATAGCTACGGCTGGATCGACAAAGCGCACGGCGTGATCCGGATTCCCGTTGCTCGCGCGATGGAGCAGCTGGTGCAGAAGGGGTTGCCGGGATGGCCCTCGCAATGACCGGTAGATCTCGGCCAATCATGAAACATCGACCTCGATAGTCGGACATCGGATGTGGCGCGCGTGGATTCCATTCTGGCATGCAGGCGTCTCGCCCTATAGCGGAGACGTCGATCTGCTGTTTACCGGACTTCTGTTCGCGAGCGCGCTGGTGCTTGCACTGTTGTTCTTCCTGCTGGCGCTGTTCTGCGTCCGCTACCGCGCCGGCAATCATATCGATCGGGCGGCCCGGGGAGGCAAAAGCTGGCACTGGGAGGTCAGTTGGACGGCGGCGTCGCTTGTGGCATTTCTCGGCTTGTTCATCTGGGGGGCCAACCTGTTTCTCGATGCATACCGCAGCCATGCCGACGAACTATCCGTGTTCGTCGTTGCCAAGCAGTGGATGTGGAAGGTTCAGCATCCCGGCGGTCAATCCGAAATCAACGCGCTGCATATCCCGGTGCATCATCCGATCCGGCTGATCATGGCCTCGCAGGACGTCATCCACAGCTTCTTTATTCCGGCGCTAAGACTAAAGCACGATGTGGTACCGGGCCGATACCAGGATCTCGAGATCGAGGTCGACACCCCCGGACATTACCATCTGTTTTGCGCGGAATATTGCGGCACCGAGCACTCCGGCATGACCGGCGAGGTCGTTGCGATGGAACAGGCCGATTACGCCGCTTGGTTGTCGCAGCAGTCCCCCTCCTCTTCACTGGCCCAGGAGGGCGGCGCCCTGTTTCGGCAGTTTGGCTGCAGCGGATGTCACGGTCTCGGCAGCAAGGTGCGCGCACCGCCGCTGGAAGGCCTCTATGGCAAGCAGGTAGCGCTGTCCGACGGCACCACCGTGGTCGCCGACGACAAGTATCTCCGCGATGCCATCCTTTTGCCGCGCAGCCAGATTGCCGCCGGTTACGCGCCGGTGATGCCGCCGTTCGAAGGCAAGGTGAGCGAGGATCAATTACTGCGCCTTGTCGTTTACATCAAATCGCTCGCCGGACATCAGCCATGAACGAAGACAGCTATCTCAATGCCGGTTACACGCTGCGTTCCTGGTTTTTCACATCCGATCACAAGCGGATCGCGATCCTTTATTTCGCAAGCCTGATCTTTTTCTTCTTCATCGGCGGCGCGGCGGCGACCGCCATCCGGATCGAGCTTGCGACGCCGCAAGCCGATCTCGTCAGCTCAGACATGTATAACCGGCTGTTCACCATGCATGGCATCATCATGGTGTGGTTCTTCCTGATCCCCTCGGTTCCGAACACCCTCGGCAACTTCATCGTGCCCCTGATGATCGGTGCGCGCGATCTGGCGTTTCCGCGGCTCAATCTTCTGAGTTGGTACCTGTTCATGCTGGGAGGCAGCGTGACCCTGTTCGCGATCGCCGCAGGCGGCGTCGACACCGGCTGGACTTTCTATGCACCGTTTTCAACGCTTTATTCGAACAGCTACGTGATGGCCGCGGTGATCGGAATCTTCATTGCCGGCTTCTCTTCGATCCTGACCGGATTGAATTTCATCGTCACGATCCATCGGCTGCGAGCGCCGGGCCTGACATGGTATCGCTTGCCGCTGTTCATCTGGTCGCTCTATGCGACATCGGTCATCCTGGTGCTGGCGACGCCGATCCTGGCGATCACGCTGATCTTGATCGCGATCGAACGGTGCTTCGGCGTGGGCATTTTCGATCCCAAAATCGGCGGCGATCCCTTGCTGTTCCAGCATCTTTTCTGGTTCTACTCACATCCCGCCGTCTACATTATGATCCTTCCCGGCATGGGCGTCGTGAATGAGCTGATTTCCTGCTTCTCGCGCAAGGAAGTGTTCGGCTATAAATTTGTCGCCTGGGCCAGCCTCGCCATCGCCGCCCTGGGCTTTCTGGTGTGGGGCCACCACATGTTCGTCAGCGGGCAATCGCTGCTCGCCAGTCTCGTGTTTTCCTTCATGAGCTTCATTGTCGCGGTACCGTCCGCGATAAAGGTCTTCAACTGGACCGCCACCCTGCACAAGGGATCGATCCGGTTCGATGCCCCGATGCTTTATGCGCTCGCCTTCATCGGCCTGTTCACGATCGGCGGCCTGACCGGTCTATTCCTCGCCTGCCTCGCCTACGACGTGCATGCGACGGACACCTATTTCGTGGTGGCGCATTTCCACTACATCATGGTCGGCGGGATGGTGACGGCCTATTTCGGCGGTCTGCACTATTGGTGGCCCAAGATCACCGGCCGGCTGTACTCGGAAGGATGGGCCCGCGCCGCCGCGATCCTGATTTTCTTCGGCTTCAACCTCACCTTCTTTCCGCAATTCATCCTGGGCGCGGAAGGCATGCCGCGGCGCTACCATGTCTATCCGCCGGAATTTCAGGTCTGGAACGTGCTTTCGTCCGGCGGGGCCAGCATTCTGGCCGTGGCCTATCTGCTGCCGTTGTTTTATCTCGGCTATTCCCTGTTCTTCGGCGCCCGCGCGCCGGCCAATCCCTGGGATGCGCCCGGGCTGGAATGGCAGACGTCGTCGCCGCCCCCCGAATTCAATTTTGCGGTCCAGCCCGTGGTGACGCGCGCACCATATCAATATTCCGAAGCTTTTAAGGCGGAGCCGCAGAATGCCTGACGGCGCGCCCTTTGCCCCGCAATTCGCTTCGGTTCAGCATCGCGACGAAACCGCCGAGTTCGGCATGTGGGTATTCATCGCCACGGAGGTGCTGCTGTTCGGCGGGCTGGTGCTGAGCTATTTCGTCTATCGCCATGCTTATCCCCAGGCGTTCATGGCAGCCAGCCGGCACACCGACATCCTGATCGGCACGGCCAATACCGCCATCCTCCTGACCTCGAGCTTTCTTGTCGCGTGCGCCGTTGAAGCGCTCTCGATGCGGGCGCACACCACCAGTCGCGCGCTGCTGATCGGCGCGGCCATTCTCGGCCTCTTGTTTATCACGCTTAAAGGGTTCGAATATGCGGACGAATATCGCGAGCATCTGATACCCGGAATCAATTTCGCGTTCGATGGCCCGCTGGCCAATGGCGCCGAATTGTTCTTCATATTCTATTTTATCGCGACCGCACTACATGCCGTGCATATGCTGGTTGGCATCGGTCTGCTCGGTACCTTTGCTGCGCGGATAGGCAACGCAGAGGAATCCAGAATCCGGACCGCATTGCATTCGGCGGCCCTGTATTGGCACTTCGTCGACGTGGTCTGGATATTCCTGTTCGCGCTGATCTACCTTCCGGGAAGGTCATCCTGATGGAGAGATGGCGGCCGTCCACTCCACTGGTAGCGTCCTGGCTCGGCCTGCTAGCCCTGCTCGCCTTGACTGTGACGTTGGCCTATCAGCCGTTCGGTGCATTCAATGCGGTCGCGGCGCTCGGCATCGGCGTGATCAAGGCCTTGATCGTTGCCGCCGTCTTTATGGAACTGCGGCATCGAGGGCCGCGCACGCTGATTTTTGCGGCCGCAGGACTATTCTGGCTTGCGATTTTGCTTTGGCTTGGATCGATGGATTTTCTGACGCGAACCTAGAGTGTTGGCCGATCAATTGGTTCTTGCGGCAAGCGCTGAGCGCGCCTTGTGCACCTTGGACTGGCTCACGGCCTGCGCCTTGTGTCAAAATCCGTGCTTCCGCCCGGTTCCTAAATAAAAAGTCCTAGATACCGATCAGGCCCTTGCCCAGATTGGACCGCTTCCGCACCCGCTAATCGCTTTATCGGCCCTTTGGCTTGTTCGAATCACCTGCCTTGTGATCGCGGGTGGCTTCACGGGACACCGATTTATCCGGGTCGGTAGCGTGAACTGTTTGCGCGCGCTGCTTGTCCTTGGGCTGTTCCTCAGCCTTTTTGTTCTTGACGATACCTTGATCGGAATGGGCCATCGTTCACTCCTCGCGGTTGTAGCCGGGCAGCAACGGCAATCTCATTTTCGGTTCTGGTTCATCGTTTGCGCCATCTCAAGATGGTGCTGCAGCGTCGGCAGGATTTTGCCCGCCCAGTCTTTGAGCTTGGGATTATCGCCCGATTTCGAGTAACGCTCGAACAGCGAAACGGCATCCTTGTGAGCACTGACCTGCATGGGATCGTATACGCCGGCAAAATTATCCGGCTTGGCGTTATTCAACTCATCGAGCTTCTTCTGCGAAGAGCTGTCAAGCGAGGTCGGGATGTCGGCCTTCACATTGACGCTGCCAACCAGGCCCTTGAGATCCGAACTGGTCTTGGTGTGATCCGTGACCATTTGCACAGCGAACTTTTTTTCCTCGGCATTGCCCTTGGTCTCCGCGATCTTGGCCGCCTCGATCTCGAGCATGTCACTGGTCGCGGCCTCCTTGACGAAATCCGCCGTGGCCGGGCTTATTTCAAGCGCGGAATTGATACCGGTCTTTTCGCCGACCGATTGGGCGAGCACCGGTGCTCCGGCCAGAACGGCGGCGGCCGCGACCGAGATTGCGAATTTCCTCATGTAAGCCTCCAGCATGGAACGGTCCGTTTCCAATGCCGGGCCACAGGCTTCGTTCCTATCCATTCTCCCGGCAAAGCGTTTCATTTCGCCGAAATCGGAATTTCTTCGGCGCCGGCATATTCGACCGGGGCATCCCTGGAGATTCGCACGGGAACCGACTTCGAGGCCGGCACCTTGCTTGCTTCCGCAAAGTGCCACAGCGGGATCAGCACGTTGCATTCCGGATAATACCCGGCGATGCTCCTTCGCGGGATGTCATAGGGGACTACCTGAAGTTCATTCAGCGAGCGTTCGACACCGTCGCCGGCCTCCGTCGTGAGCGTGACAAGATCGCCTTGCTCGAGATCGAGTTCGGCCATGTCCTCGGGGTTGATGAATACGACGTAACGGCCGCCCTGAATGCCGCGGAAGCGATCGTCCTCGTTGTAGATTGTCGTGTTGAACTGACCGTCGGCGCGCATGGTCATCAGCTCGTAGACACCGTCCGTCTCGACCGGCGGATCGAATGCCGATTTGGGCACTGTAAAATTCGCTTTGCCGTTAGGCGTCTTCCACTTCCGCTCGCGCGCCGGCAAGGGTCGCGGGAATCCGCCGGGTTCGAACATGCGCTGGTTGAAATCCTTGAATTGATCCGGATAAGTCCGCTCGATCGCGTCGCGCACCCTGGAATAATCGGCGACCCAGGCGTCCCAGTCGAGCTTCGGGTTCGGGTTCAGGGTGGCCTTGGCTAGTTCCGCGATGATCTTCGGTTCGGACAGGGCATTCTTGCCCACTGGCTCCCGCTGCGCCCGCGAGCCGTGAATGCACGCCGTCGAATCCTCCATCGAAACCGCCTGCGGGCCGCTGGCTTGCATATCGATCTCGATCCGGCCGAGGCACGGCAGCAGATACGTGACTTCGCCTGGCACAATGTGGCTGCGGTTGAGCTTGGTCGCGATCTGCACCGACAATCGCAAGTTGGCCCATGCCGGCTCCATCAAGGATCGCTCGGGGATGGCGCGCAGAAAATTTCCACCCAGACTGACAAACCCTCTGACCTCGCCCTTGAGCATTCCCTGGCAGGCATCGACGGTTGTCAGACCGTCCCAGCGAGGCGGCTCAAAGCCATACAGTTCCTTCAGCTTGTCGAGCGGCACCAGTTTGGTCTTTTCCGAGATCCCGACGGTCCGCTGCCCCTGCACATTGGAATGCCCTCGAATGGGGCAAATGCCGGCGCCGGGCCTACCGATGTTTCCGCGCAGCAACAGCAGGTTGACGATCATCTTCACGGTTTCGACGCCGTGCTTATGCTGGGTAATGCCCATTCCGTAACAGGCGATCACGGCCTTCGACCTCATGTAGACGTCGGCCGTATCGGCCATGGCCGCTTGGCTCAGTCCGGAAGCAAGCTC
>Ga0208982_1000006_pt1 | contig 27503 bp, 20 predicted proteins | sample MedBloCAOM1_O3_FD_187840 | JGI IMG/M metagenome (GOLD analysis project Ga0208982, IMG submission 187840) | Forest soil microbial communities from El Dorado National Forest, California, USA - Mediterranean Blodgett CA OM1_O3 (SPAdes) (version 2) | ecosystem: Environmental > Terrestrial > Soil >... | reverse complement strand
ACCCCGGTTAATGGCGGCCTTAACGTGAGGGTCCTAAGGTAGCGAAATGCCTTGGCCGTTAAATGCGGTCTTGCATGAATGGTGTAACGATACAACAGCTGTCTCTATGATTGGCTCAGTGAAATTGGAATAGCTGTGCAGATACAGCTTACCTCTAGATAGACGAGAAGACCCTATGCAGCTTTACTGTCACTAATTATAGAATATGATGAACGATTTTCAGAATATAAGGTAATTGATTATGATGTTCATGAGAAACCTTTAATTTTTGATCATATGAATGAATTGGTTTAGGATTTTGAGTAGGTTATAATTAATGTAGCTTTACTGAGTTAATTTTTAATTTAATTATTTATTTAATTAAGTTAAATCTATTAAATTCGTTAATTATATATCCTTTAAATTATATAATAGCTCATAATAGTAAATCAACCTAGTTCAGCTTATTTTCTATAAATAAGTACCCTTTGGTGAGGAACTATCGCTAGGGGACAGTTTATGTGGGGCACAGACCCTGTAAAGAGTAAACAGGAGTGTCTAATAATTTAAAATTATTTTGTTTGTAATTATGAGTAGTTTTACTATTTTTAATCATATATATTTGAATATATTTACATTTTTGTAAATATACTTAATTTAAGGTAGGATTTTTACTATATAGAAATTAGAGATAACTGAAAGTATTATGAAATTTATTTCTAATATTTTCTAGCTATTACTTGTAATAGTTATGTTTTTAGTATCTAAAAAGCTCAACGGCTAAATCTTGCCTTACTGTTTGATTATCTACAAATCTTACAGTTGCGTAAGCAGGGCATAGGATCACAAGATGCAATAAGGAAAGATCTTGGATTATTGGAAAAGCTACGCTAGGGATGTTTGTCCTTTAATATTTTATTACAAATAAAATTATTAATACATATTGGGTAAATTTCAAGAATTACTAATATATTAGTAGACTTGAAGCGAAGTTTATCTTAGCATAAATATTAAGATAAAAACGTTCAACGACTATAAGGTGAGTACTATGCAGTTAACAATAATCCTTTTTAACACTACCCAACATTTTTATAAACTTATTTTAAACAAAAAAATAAAAGAAATTTAAACATAAAAACAATAATGAGAAATATGAAAATATTTAATAATAATTTAAAAATAAATTCTAAACCTATAAACTTTAGAACTAAAGTAGGTGATGTTGGAAAAATCAAATATTTACCTTCTTTTTCTAAAGAATGAAAAAATACTGTTTATTCTTATAATAAAGACGAATTAAAAAACGTTCCTCTTAATAATATACATGTTAATAAAATAATTAAAAGTTATTTTGATTTATATTTTAAAGATTCTAGGTATACAGGCTCTAAGTTGGCTATACCTATAAAAAAAAGACGTGCGTTTTTAAGAAAAATATATGTAAGTAATGCTGAAATTAAATATACAAATAATAAAGCAATAATTACTTTATTTACAGTAAATAGAGAAAAGAAAATATTAAAAAGAAAATATATTAAAATAAATAAAAAAATAAGTAATAACTTAATAAAACGTTATTTCTTTTTTTATAAAAATAATATAGCTAAGATATATGATATCTTAAATAAACATAAAGATGAGTATACATTTATATCTGATAAAATCACTAAAAAGAGATTTTTAAGTTATAAATTAGAATATTTAACTAAATTTATTAAGTTAAAACATCTTTATTTAAGAAAAGTATGAAGTGTAATAATAAATAAATACACAGAAAAATACTTAACTTTATTAAGAAAATATGATTTACTTTATTCTCTTAACCAATATAAATTTAATAAACAAATACTTTTACCTAAATTAAGTAGTTTATTAAATAAAACAATAGGAAAAAAAATAGAATATAATTTTATAAATTTAAAATCTATAGCTTATAATACTGACATTTTTACTAATGTTTTAGCATTAAAATTAAGTAAAGATTTTATATCACATGAAGCAGATATGCTTAGTGTTTTTAATAGAGCACATTTACCTAGAGTAAATGCTATTAAAGAAAGAAGTTTAATGAATAAAGATAATATTTTATTCTCTAATGAATATAAAGACTTAAATTTAATTTCAAACTTACCTGTTAATCATCAAAATAAATTTGATGAATTATTGAATAAAATTCATCATAAAACAAATCTGGATAACAATAAAGAAATACATAACACTATCTTTAATTCTATAGGCTATAAAAATATGGCTGGTATTAGATTACAAGTTAAAGGTAGATTAAGTAAACGTTTTAGAGCTGACAGAGCTTCTTATTCACTAAAATGAAAAGGTGGATTAAAGAATGTTGATTCTTCATTCAAACGTTTAAGTTCTGTTTTATTCAGAGGTAATTTTAATTCAAATGCTTCTTATTCATTAACAACGGCTAAACGTCGTGTTGGAGCATTTGCCGTTAAAGGTTGAATAGGTGGTAAATAATATTAAAGAAAATCTAAAATAATGTTTAAAAATAAAAATGAAGACATAGTCTGAACCATTTTGAAAAGAATGGAAATATAATAATATGATAACATATAGAACAGGCTAATTTGCGCAAGAGTGTACAAAATGAGTGCGCGGTTTGGCACCTCGATGTCGGCTTAACTTATCCTCATGGATGCAGAAACTATGTAGGGTGCGACTGTTCGTCGATTAAAAAGTTACATGAGCTGGGTTAAATACGTCGTGAGACAGTATGGTTTCTATCTTCTAGGGGGAATTAGAATAAAATAAGAACTAACTTTTGTACGAAAGGAACAAGAAGTGTTAAATCTGTAAAAAGATAAAACAATGGTTGCTAATCTCTGGTTTACCTGTTGTTTATGTGCCCAAATATTAAATATACATACTTTTGTATGTATATCCTGTATTAAATATACATAGGGATGTTTCTCTCACTAAGATAAATATATAGCATAAGCACGGCAGGAACGCTAAGTTAGTTAAGGATAAGTGCTGAAAGCATATAGGCACGAAGCTTATCTTAAGATATTTCTTAAATATGCGTAATAGATTATTACGAAATAATCATAGGCTTTATCCGTAAGAATCTAGAGATTTTAAAGAATAAAGTACTAATTTAATAATTCACTATATATAAATATATCAATTTTTGTTTGGTTAGCATAAAAGTAATGCAATTGTTTTGTAATCAATGGAAACAAGTGCGATTCTTGTACTGAGCTATTGAGGATTAGTAGTCAAGTGGTAAGACATAGCTCTTTCGATGCTACCATCGCAGGTTCGATCCCTGTCTAGTCTAAGCGGGTTAGTGTAATAGAAACATATTCGGCTCATGCCCGAATGATATGGGTGCAAGTCCTGTGCCCGCGTCTATATTTTTTAATACTTTTTATTTAGTATAATTAGTATTTATACATCAGGTTTTGAATAAAAGAGGTTGTAGCTTAGTTGGTAAAGCATGCTGCTCATAACAGCACTATCAAGTGTTCAAGTCACTTCAACCTTACGCCTGAGTGCTGGAATCGGTAGACAGTGAAAACTTAAGCTTTTCTGAGGTAATCTCGTGGGTGTTCAAGTCACTCCTCAGGTATAAAAAGGGGGTATAGTTTAATTGGTAAAACTGCAATTTTGCATATTGTTAACTCTGGTTCAATTCCGGATATCTCCACATAAGCTCGTGAAGCTCAATTGGTTGAGCAGAACAGTGAAGTTGTTTTGGTTGTAAGTTCGACTCTTATCATGGGCATTTAGGACTTTAGTACAATGGTGAGTACGTAGGACTTTTAATCCTCACGATGTAGGTTCGATCCCTGCAAGTCCTAACCTAACCATATAAAAAAAAGTAGATGTGGTGGAATCGTAGACACGCATGCTTTAGGTGCATGCAAGCTAACGCTTGTGTGGGTTCAAGTCCCTCCATCTATAGCATGCTTAATAAATAAATTATTATTAGTTATATCTCGTAGAACAATAGGTAGTTCATAAATTTTTGGTGTTTAGGGTTAGGTGTTCGAATCACCTCGAGATAATACAAGGTAGATATAACTTAATCGGTAAAGTGTCTATTTGTGGCATAGTTGATCCCAGTTCAAGTCTGGGTATTTACCCTTAAAGGTTAATTTTCCTTCTTTCATTAAAATATCTATAATGATTAAATAAAAATTTATCTAATAAATATTATCTAATATAGATTAAATATTAATATTTATAATATATATATTAAATATTTAAATTAAAAGCCTAAGTAGTTTAACGGTTAAAACCTTAATTTCATACATTAAAAATGGAAGTTCGATTCTTCCCTCAGGCTGTTGAATGCTAAACCCATTCAACATTTTATAACATAATTAACAAAAAATATGATAATGATTTCAATTTTATCTCTTTTATTATCTAATGCCGTCAATGTTAGACGTGATTTAGCGATTCTATTTAATAGAATAGCCATAATAATATTAGTTTATTGTATCTTAAATGATTTATCCTCTTTAACTGTAGTAACCAAAGGTATAGGTCTACATGGTGGTTTATTGTTAGTTACAAATTTAACACAAATATTTCACATATTTATATTTATAGTTAGTATATTAATATTAACATTAACTAGTTTTTATCCTAGAAAAGTTTGAGTACCAGAATATTCATCTATTAAAGATTTAGTCTTCAATAAATTTGTTTATTATAATACAAAAATAATAAATAAAATGGGAGAACATTTAAAAATTATAGAATATCCTTTAATATTATTATTTATTATTACAGGTGCTATTTTCTTAATGTCTACTAATGATTTAATTTCTATTTTCCTTGCAATTGAATTGCAAAGTTATGGTTTATATATATTAAGTACTATATATAGAAATTCAGAATTATCTACTACAGGTGGTTTAATGTATTTCTTATTAGGGGGATTAAGTTCTTGTTTCATTTTATTAGGTACAGCTTTATTGTATGCTAATTCAGGTAGTACTAGTTTAGATGGTTTATACATAATAACTAGTATTAGTGATGTAAACTTTACAGACTTATGATACAAACCTTATTATATAAATCTTTCTTTAGTTTTATTTACAATAGGATTTTTATTTAAAGTAAGTGCAGCACCTTTCCACTTCTGATCTCCTGATGTTTATGATGCTATACCTACTATAGTTACTACTTTTGTAGCTATAATAGCTAAAATATCTATATTCATATTATTATTACAATTAGTATATTATACTAATAATAATTTCTCAGAAATGAATTGAACATTTATTTTATTAATGAGTTCATTATTCTCATTAATAATAGGAACAGTAGTTGGTTTAACACAATTTAGAATAAAAAGATTGTTAGCTTATAGTACTATATCTCACGTAGGATTTTTACTTTTAGCTTTAGGTATATCTAGTGTTGAGTCTACTCAAGCCTTTATATTCTACCTAACACAATATATTATAAGTAATCTTAATGTATTTATGATATTAATTGCTATAGGTTTTTCTTTATATTGCTATACAAGTGAAAATAAAGAACATGAAGAATTAGTTGATAAAACTAACTCACCTATTCAATTAGTAAGCCAATTAAAAGGATATTTTTATATAAACCCTGTATTAGCTATAAGTTTAGCTATAACTATCTTCTCATTTGCAGGAATACCTCCATTAGCAGGATTCTTTGGTAAACAAATGGTATTAAGTGCAGCTTTAGATAAAGGTCTTATATTCTTATCTTTAGTGGCTATACTAACTAGTGTTATTGGAGCAATATACTATTTAAGTATTATAAAAGAAATGTTCTTTAGTTTACCTGATTATAAAGTTAATACTTTATTGGAAAACTTAACATTAAAAGGAAATATAGTGGATCAAAATAAAACTACAGTTAAAAACGTAAGTTTTAACTATAATAATATAGCGATATCAAGTCCTATTTCCTTTACAATATCTAGTATTACATTAGTAATATTATTATTTTTATTTATGAATAAAGAATGGCTAAGCATGGGTACCATATTGGTACAAATTTTATTTAATTCTTAATGAGCGGTGTAACATTTTTATTTATTTTCGTATCGATTTTAACAATAGTATTCTTATTACTTAATTTCATATTAGCACCACATAACCCATATCAGGAAAAATATAGTATATTTGAATGTGGTTTCCACAGTTTCCTTGGACAAAATAGAACACAATTTGGTGTAAAATTCTTCATCTTTGCTTTAGTTTATCTATTGTTAGATTTAGAAATACTAGTAATCTATCCTTTTGCCCTTAGTGGTTATGAAAACGGGATTTATGGTTTAATATGTACACTTATCTTTATAGGTATAATAACTGTAGGATTTGTGTTTGAATTAGGTAAAAAAGCCTTAAACATAGAAAGTAGACAAGTAGATACTACTAAACTACATAAAGACAGAAGTTTTCTTTATACATTTTTTGAAAACAAATAAAATATAAAATTTAGATAATATAAGATTTTATCTTACTAAAACTAAATTAACAATTCTATTTAATAATAGAAAATCGAATTCTTGATTTTGTGAAATTTTTATTTCTAATATAAATTAATATAATAATATACGATATTTTTCTTTTTTAAATATATAATAAAAATATGTTACAATCATCAAAAATAATAGGAGCCGGATTAGCTACAGTAGGATTAGCTGGAGCAGGAGTAGGAATAGGAGTAGTATTCGGATGTTTAATCTTAGGTGTTGCTAGAAACCCTTCATTAAAAAACCAATTATTCTCTTACTCTATATTAGGATTCGCTTTCTCTGAAGCTACAGCATTATTTGCTTTAATGATGGCTTTACTTTTATTATATGTTGCTTAATAATTTACATTGAATTACATTCGATGCTAAGCATATAATTTTTTTTAATATAAATATACATACGTGTATAAAGGATAGGGTGGGAGGGATGTTAGTTTATACTAACTAGTACAAAAAACAATTCTAATTAAATTTAGAAATTTTAGATCAAAATTATAAATGAAAAATTTATTTAACACAGTTATACATTTAGATGCACCTGAAGCTTGAGGTATTTATTTCCAAGATAGTGCAACTCCTCAAATGGAAGGATTAATAGAATTACATGACAATATTATGTACTACTTAGTATTAATATTATTTGCTGTAGGATGAATATTATTTTCAGTAGTGAAAAACTTCGCTATAGAAAAATCACCTATATCACACAAATATTTAAATCATGGAACTTTAATAGAATTAGTTTGAACAATAACACCTGCTTTAGTATTAATACTTATAGCATTTCCTTCATTTAAATTATTATATTTAATGGATGAAGTTAACGATCCTTCTATGACAGTTTTAGCTGAAGGACACCAATGATATTGAAGTTACCAATATCCTGATTTTATAGATTCTAACGAAGAATTTATAGAATTTGATTCTTATATCGTACCAGATTCAGATTTAGAAGATGGAGGATTAAGAATGTTAGAAGTTGATAATAGAGTAATAATACCTGAATTAACACATATAAGATTTGTTGTTACATCAGGTGACGTTATTCATTCATTTGCTTGTCCATCTTTAGGTATAAAATGTGATGCTTACCCTGGAAGATTAAATCAATTCTCCGTTTTTGTTAACAGAGAAGGTACATTCTATGGACAATGTTCAGAAATATGTGGTATACTACACAGTTCTATGCCTATAGTTATAGAATCAGTGAATATATCTAAATTCTTACATTGATTATATTCTGTTTAATATAAAAGAAGTCTTTTAAAAAATTTTCTTTTTTTATAATAATTTTATAAATATAACTATATTTATAAAAGAGATATTAGTTTAATGGTAAAACATGGTGCTACGGACACCAATATTGTAGTTCGAGTCTATGATATCTCTAGTATAGTTATTTTGATTTTTTTTAAGGTAACTATACTACCGTTTATGTATATTAATAAATGTATATAAACTACAATACTGAATAATTAGAAATATATTAAGTAATAAAAATGAGTTTAACTTTAGTACTTTTTTTAATAGGAATTTTAGGATTCGTATTTAATAGAAAAAATATAATATTAATGCTTATTTCAATTGAAATAATGCTATTATCTATAACATTCTTAATATTGGTAAGTTCTATTAATCTAGATGATATAATAGGACAAACATATGCTATATACATTATAGTTGTTGCTGGTGCAGAATCTGCCATTGGTTTAGCTATTTTAGTAGCTTTTTATAGACTAAGAGGAAGTATCGCAATAGAATATAAATAATGTATTTAAGTATAATAGTATTACCTTTATTAGGATCTATAGTATCCGGATTTTTTGGTAGAAAAGTCGGTGTGACAGGTAGTCGTATCTTAGGTTGTCTAAGTATAATAATAACAACAATATTAGCTATAATTAGCTTTTTTGAAATAGGATTTAATAATAATCCTGTTTCTATAAATTTATTTAAATGAGTTGATAGTGAATCATTTAATATAGTTTGAAATTTCCAGTTTGATAGTTTGACAGTATCTATGCTAATACCTGTATTAGTTATTAGTTCATTAGTTCATTTCTATTCTATAGGATATATGAGTCATGATCCTCACAATCAAAGATTCTTTAGTTACCTGAGTTTATTCACATTTATGATGATAATTTTAGTAACAGGAAATAATTATTTATTAATGTTTGTAGGATGAGAAGGAGTAGGAGTTTGTTCATATCTTTTAGTAAGTTTCTGATTTACTAGAATTGCAGCTAACCAAAGTTCTCTAGCAGCATTTTTAACTAATAGAGTAGGTGATTGTTTCTTAACAATAGGAATGTTTGTTATATTATGATCTTTAGGTAATTTAGATTATAGTACAGTATTTTCATTAGTTCCTTATGTTAACGAAAATATCATAACTATTATAGGTATATGCCTTTTAATAGGTGCTATGGCTAAAAGTTCTCAAGTAGGTTTACATATTTGATTACCTATGGCTATGGAAGGTCCTACACCTGTATCTGCTTTAATACACGCAGCTACAATGGTTACAGCAGGAGTATATCTATTAATACGTTCATCTCCTTTGATTGAATACAGTTCAACTGTATTATTAATATGTTTATGATTAGGGGCCATAACTACAGTATTTAGTTCTCTTATTGGTTTATTCCAACAAGATATTAAAAAAATTATTGCTTATTCTACAATGAGTCAATTAGGTATGATGGTTATAGCTATAGGTTTATCTTCTTATAATATTGCAATATTCCACTTAATTAATCATGCTTTCTATAAAGGATTATTATTCTTAGGTGCAGGTGCTGTTATACACGCCGTTGCAGATAATCAAGATTTAAGAAGATATGGAGGATTAATATCTTTCTTACCTTTAACTTACACAGTTATATTAATAGCTAGTCTTAGTTTAGTAGCTTTCCCATTTATGACAGGATTCTTCAGTAAAGATTTTATATTAGAATCTGCTTACGGTCAATATTATTTTAGTAGTATCGACGTATATGTTATTGCTGTAATTGCTGCTATATTTACTACGTTATATTCAGTAAAAGTTATATATTTAACTTTCTTAGCTAACCCTAACGGGCCAATTAACTATTATAAAAATGCACATGAAGGTGATATATTTATTAGTTTACCTTTAGTTATTTTAGCTATATTCTCTATATACTTTGGATTTATAACTAAAGATATATTTATAGGTTTAGGATCAGGATTCTTTGCTGATAATAGTATATTTATACACCCTATGCATGAAATATTAATAGATACTGAATTTGCTGTACCTACATTATTTAAATTAATGCCTTTCTTCTTAACAATATCTTTCTCAGCTTTAGCTATAATATACCCTGAGTTTATGCCTAATTCAGTAGCTAACTTTAAATTAACTAATTTAGGTTACTATATCTTTGGTTTCTTTAACCAACGTTTCTTAATCGAATTCTTTTATAATAAATTTATCGTTAATACTGTTTTAGATATAGGAGGTCAAACAACTAAAGTTCTAGATAAAGGAAGTATAGAATGAGTAGGTCCTTACGGATTAGGTATAATGTTAACAAAAATAAGTAAAACTATATCAGGATTAAGTAAAGGAGTTGTAACTAATTATGCTCTTTATATCTTAATAGGTGTTTGTTTCTACTTATCTATATTTACATTTATTTCAATATTCTTTGATTTAGCCAATTCTATTACTATAAGTTGTTTAGTTGTTTTAATAGGTGTTAGTAATTATATAACATCAGGAGATGATAACAACGAAAATAAAAATAATTTAATTTCTAGTTTTTTAATACCTTTAGATGATTTTAAAGGAGGTTTAAAAGTAACGAGGAAAAATCATTAAATTTATATTTAGGTTTAAAATTCTAAAATTTTTCATAATAAAATTAGTTAAATATTTATTCAAACCTTTAAACCTTTTAAGAATAATTTTATTTTTAACAGGTTATTCTTTATTTGGGAGTAGTTTAGATGATATAGGTTTTGATGGAACAGATGACGAAAGTAGTAGTTCTGCAAACCAAGATAATAATGAAGATAATAAAGATAAAGGTAAAGAAAAAATGACAAATCAAGATGAAATACCAGTTACTAATTATGAAAATAAAAGTAAATGGTTCACTGAAAGAATGCAAAATATATATGAAATGATGATGGAACATGAATCTAAATGACTTGATGATGAAAAAGAACAATTTGAACAAGATAATGTTTTACCTGAAGAAAATTTACATGATAGAATGCCTGAATTTAGAGAAACAGATGCTAAAGAATTAAATGCTTTAGCTGAAGCTTTAAATAAACATAATCTAAATGAATCTCCAGAAGACATAGGTAGTTCTGAAAATAAAAGATTAAATGATGAAGATAATTCTTCTGAAAATAAAAAGTCTAAAATAGAAAGTGATAATAATCAGTCTATTAAAGACAGTTCAAATAATAATGATACTACTGATAAATAATATTTATTAATAGTATCAAGTATTTTACAGTTAAAATTTGCAAATTATGCAGTAAATATATCTAAAAATAAGATATATATCATATTAATACTTATTGAATAAAAATAATAATTATACTTGTAGATAAAGTATATATTTCTTATAAAATAAGTATATTTTAAATAAAAATATTATAATATAAATCAAATATGAGAATATTAAAAAGTCATCCTTTTTTAAAATTAGTTAATGCATATTTAATTGATCATTCACAACCAAGTAACATAAATTACTTATGAAATTTTGGTTCTTTATTAGCTGTTTGTTTAGGAATACAAATAGTTACAGGTGTAACTTTAGCTATGCACTATAACCCTAGTGTATTAGAAGCGTTTAACTCTGTAGAACACATTATGCGTGATGTTAATAACGGGTGATTAATTCGTTACTTACATAGTAATACAGCTTCAGCTTTCTTCTTCTTAGTTTACTTACATATAGGTAGAGGTTTTTACTACGCATCTTATAGAGCTCCTAGAACATTAGCTTGAGTATTAGGTGCTGTAATCCTTATACTTATGATAGGTACAGGATTCTTAGGATATGTTTTACCTTACGGACAAATGTCATTATGAGGTGCTACAGTTATTACTAACCTTATAAGTGCTATCCCATGAATAGGACAAGATATAGTTGAATTTATATGAGGAGGATTCTCTGTTAATAATGCTACATTAAACAGATTCTTTGCTTTACATTTTATATTACCATTTGTATTAGCTGCTTTAGTTTTAATGCACTTAATAGCTGTACACGAAACAGCAGGTGCAAGTAATCCTTTAGGTGTACCAGGTTATTACGACAGAGTACCTTTCGCTCCTTATTTCTTATTTAAAGATTTAGTTACAATATTTATCTTTATATTTGTTTTAAGTATGTTTGTATTCTTTATGCCTAATGCATTAGGAGATAGTGATAATTATATTATGGCTAACCCTATGCAAACACCTGCGGCTATAGTACCTGAATGATACTTATTACCATTCTATGCTATTTTAAGATCAATACCTAATAAATTATTAGGAGTTCTAGCCATGTTCGGTGCTTTAGCTATTATATGTGTTTTACCTATAGTAGATCTAGGAAGAACAAAAGGTTTACAATTTAGACCCATAAGCAAGGCCATGTTCTATGTATTTGTAGCTAATTTCTTATTATTATTACAATTAGGTGCAAAACACGTAGAAAGTCCATTTATTGAATTAGGACAAGTAAGTACTGCTTTCTATTTTGCTCACTTCTTAATAATAATACCAGTTGTTAGTGTTATAGAAAATACTTTAGTTGATTTATATCAAATAAACAATAAAGCTAAATAATCTTAACGATTTATTTAGAATAATTTAAAAAATTAAATATTATATTATATTCATATTATAATATAAAGATTGTGCTGCAAATGGCTTTTGCACTTTGATTGCAAATCAATAGTTAGAGGTTCGATTCCTCCATAATCTTACTATAAATATAGTATCTTAATTATAAAAAATTTACTGACACTCGAATTCATAAATAGTTTACTATATAAAATATAGAATATATATATAGTACATAATTAATATCTATATATGTATATAAATACATAAAAATCAATATTTAGTTTAAAGTGTTAATACAGAGTATTAACAAATTTTTAATCAAAAAGTGAATAACTATATTCAACAGCCTAATTTTACAATAAAATTAAAAATTTATCACCATTTAAATAGAATGATATATATAAACATATATATTTTCATCTCTACTATTAGTTGTAATTTATAAATTATTTATTAAGATTATTAATAAATAACTTTTACCTAATAATATAATTTAAATATTTATACTCTATTATTTGATAATTTTGAAATTAGGGAAAGAACAAAGTACCTTAAATTTAAATTTAAGATCTGAAATATCTATGGGTATGGAAAGATGATTTAACTCTACTAATGCTAAAGATATAGGAACTTTATATTTAATATTTGCTCTATTTTCAGGATTATTAGGTACAGCCTTCTCAGTTTTAATAAGATTAGAACTAAGTGGACCAGGTGTACAATTTATTTCTAATAACCAATTATATAACAGTATAGTAACAGCTCACGCTATATTAATGATTTTCTTCATGGTTATGCCTGCTTTAATAGGAGGATTTGGTAACTTCTTAATGCCATTAATGGTAGGAGGTCCAGATATGGCATTCCCTAGATTAAATAATATAAGTTTCTGATTATTACCACCAAGTTTATTATTATTAATATTCTCTGCTTGTATAGAAGGTGGAGTAGGGACAGGTTGAACACTTTACCCTCCTTTATCTGGAATACAAAGTCACAGTGGACCTAGTGTAGATATGGCTATTTTTGCTTTACACTTATCTGGGGTAAGTAGTTTATTAGGTGCTATTAACTTTATAACTACTATAGCTAATATGAGAACACCAGGTATAAGCTTACATAAATTAGCTTTATTTGGTTGAGCTGTATTAATAACAGCCATATTATTATTATTATCATTACCCGTGTTAGCTGGAGCTATTACTATGATCTTAACTGATAGAAACTTTAATACATCATTCTTTGAAGTTGCTGGAGGTGGAGATCCTATATTATTCCAACACTTGTTCTGATTCTTCGGGCACCCTGAAGTTTATATATTAATTGTACCAGGTTTCGGTATAATAAGTACAACAATATCTACAAGTTCTAACAAACCTATATTCGGTTACATAGGAATGGTTTATGCTATGATGTCTATTGGTATATTAGGTTTTATAGTATGATCTCATCATATGTATACAGTAGGATTAGACGTAGATACAAGAGCTTATTTCACTGCTGCTACATTAATTATTGCTGTACCAACAGGAATTAAAATATTCTCTTGATTAGCTACTTGTTACGGAGGATCTGTTAAAATGACACCTTCAATGTTATTTTCATTAGGTTTCGTATTCATGTTCACAATCGGAGGATTAAGTGGTGTTATATTAGCAAATGCATCATTAGATATAGCATTCCACGATACTTATTACGTAGTTGCTCAAATGGGCCAAGAAAATTTATCTTCTTATAAGAATTTTTTTGCAACTGACTATATGCTGGAAACTATATTATTTGTGTATTATTTACTATTTATTAATACGTTTTATCTTTATAAACTAGATGTTAGTAAGAAGAATTTACTTCTTTTAAATAGTCAAAACAATAATATTACAATAAGCTCAAAGCTTATGAATATACAATCAGCAGAAAACTGTAAAGGATTCTCAGAGACTACACGTCAGTTACCTGATACAGAAGATTATAAATTTTGAAATTGATTTGCAGGTGTTATAGATGGAGACGGTAATTTTGATATTAGATTAGATTCTACAGGTAAGATTAGAATTCTTAAACAAATTAGAATTAAATTACATAATAGAGATATTAGAATATTAACCCGTATACAAAATTATTTACATATAGGTAAAATAAGGGCGGATAAAAATAAACCTTATTCTATTTATATAATATCTACTAAAGAAGATATGATTTATATATTAAATAATATTAATGGGTTAATTAGACTTAAAGTACCTAGTTTTAAAGAAGCTTGTTCTTTAGAAGGTATAGATTATATAGAGGCTAATTATAATATTAATCTCTATAATCCTTATTTTGCAGGTTTAATAGATACTGAAGGTAGTATAATATTTAATTATGCTGGGAATAGAATAGAATGTAATCTTGAATTTCAATATAATGAATATACATCTAAATTAAATTTTGATAATACTATATTAAACTCTAAACCTACTATTATTAAACGTAAATCATCTAAATCTAAAATTTCAAAAGAATTTACATCTATAACATTTAAATTTCAAAATGTTAATAATATGCTATTTATATACGATTATTTTATGCACAATAGATTATATTGTGATATGAAATTTTACAGAGTTTCAAAAATAAAATCTTTTATAGAAATAAGAAAATATAAAATATGTCCTAAAAATAGTATTGAACATAAAATATATTCTGATTTCTTAATAGATTGATATAAATATGATAATCCTCTGTGATATAAAGTTCCTTTTATAAATAAATATTTATTATCTAAGGATAAATAGCATTTATTACAGGTAAAGATATAGTCCACTTATATTATAATTATATTATGCATTTTTATTATTTAGCTAATATTTTTATTGTGTTAAACATATACTTTAAACTTAATAACTTTACACTTTTTTTCTATATATATAAATTAATTTATATTACTTTCTTTTTTATAAAAGAAATTTTTCTTTTTCTTACACAAAAATTTAAATTATATTTTTATTTACCTATTTCTATAATACGAATATATAATTATTTTAAATATATAAAGTATTTAATACTTTTTTATTATACATATGATTTAAATGAATTTGAATCTAAAAATGGGATATTTATGTATTTAATAACCTTTTTATTTTTAATAGCTCTATTTAAAAAATTAAGTATTATAATAAATAATTGATTAAAAAATGATTATTTATATAATTATTTTCCTTTGTTTTATACAATAATTAAATGATTTTTGTTTTTATTATTAGCTTTAAATTTAGTATTTTTAATATTATTAGGTAAAAATTTATTAATTATGGGAATGTCTTATTTAAAAAAACATATAATAAAGATGAATATTTCTGATAAATTTAAAGATTTAAAACTATCCTTAGAATATAAGGTTAAAAATAATAGTCCTAGAAAACCTAAAATGGATTTTATTTCTAATTGAATAAATAAGAAAAAAGATAGAAAGAAGGCTTCTTTATTGAAAGAAAAATTGTTACATATTCAAAAAAGAAATTTAGAAAATAATTATAATAATTTATATACTAATTCATCACCTTTAAGTGATAAAAGAAATTGAAATAATTCTATAAATATAGAAAATAATCCTAAATTTACAACATCAGATCAATTAGAAAATATAAAATATGAATTTAAAGCTTATCATCATCAAGAAAATAAATTTAAGAAAATAGTTGTTGATATAAATAATAATAAAGAAAAATTTTATCCTTCTGAAGCTCAAAATTTATTTAAAGAGTATGTAAGTGTAGTAAAAATATTAAAAAAAAATCTAAAATCTGTAGAAAAAAATTTAAGAGAATTAAAAAAGAAAAATAAATAGTTTTTATTGAGAAAAATTAAGTTATTGAATTAAATGTATATTATTGTTTTATGCATTTCCACTACGTTTTAAGTATGGGAGCTGTATTCGCTTTATTTGCTGGATGATACTTCTGAGTACCTAAAATATTAGGTTTAAATTATAACTTAAACTTAGCTAAAGTACAATTCTGATTATTATTCATAGGAGTTAATGTTACATTCTTCCCACAACATTTCTTAGGTTTACAAGGTATGCCAAGAAGAATTGGAGATTACCCTGATGCTTTTGCAGGATGAAATTTAATTAGTAGTATTGGATCTATCGTAAGTGTAGTTGCAGCTTGATTATTCTTATACATTGTGTACACACAATTAGTAGAAGGTAAAGTAGCAAGCAGAAATCCTTGATTAACACCAGGATTCTACACTGACGTTTTACAAGCAAACTTAAACAGATCATACAGTAGTTTAGAATGAGGATTATCAAGTCCACCTAAACCTCATGCATTTGTAAGTTTACCTTTACAAAGTTAAATTTTAGATATTAACATTTTCAAATTAATATAAGTTTTTCTTAATAAAAAACATTCTTTATTATATATAAGTAATGTTTTTTAAATCTCGTTAGCTTAATGGTAGAGCATAATACTTCTAATATTACGATCTTAGTTCGACTCTAAGATGAGGTTTAGCGTCCCAATAATAAATGGTTTATTAATACACAAATATTACTGGCCATTTTTGCATTCTAAGGACTCTAAAGTTTAAAGCTATAAATTTAAAATCTAAATATAAAACGTGGAAAAAGGTTAACTTTTAAACGTAAATATTCTTATAATATTTATATATTTCTAATGAAATTTCATTAGATATTTTAACCAAATTACGATTGTCCCAAAAATATACGTATTACATCAGAAAATATAGAAATTACCATGAAAAACTCCATTTTTACAATGATTAATCCTCATATCCCAAATCCTCATGCATTTAATGTGAATTTATCTTTACAAAGTGCAATAGGGGATTTACCTGAGATTATTACAAAACTTAACGAGATATTACCACAACTATCAGGTTTTATAGATCAATTTAATAGTATTGTATTAAGTGCAAATATCAATGTTGTTACAGATACAGCTGGGAATCTAGCAATAGATGTTCCAACTTCTATGCCTGACGATCAAGCAGATCAAATAGGTAGAAGAGTAGCTATTATAGATCGTTTAATTATCAATAGAACACAAGAAATTGCTAGTTTAATTGAAAAAGTATCAGAGATAGAAAGTAGAATTAAGGAACAAAATCCTCAATATACTTCTCAAATTTTAGGCAAAATTAATGAATTTAATAGATTAAAAAATTCTTATAATCATTAATTAATATTTATTATCCAGTATTATGAACTTTTTATATTTTAAAAAGGGACAATTAATTTAAATATACACTTAGAAATTTAAATAAAAAAATAAAAAATGAATTTACCCATAACTGTTATATCTATAATTGAAACAGTATTGTTAATGTTACCTGCTTTATTAGTAGTAGCTTATGTAACAGTTGCTGAAAGAAAAACTATGGCTAGTATGCAAAGAAGATTAGGGCCTAATGCAGTAGGTTACTATGGTCTATTACAAGCTTTTGCTGACGCTTTAAAATTAATCTTAAAAGAATATGTAGCACCTACACAAGCTAATTTAATATTATTTTTCTTAGGACCTATAATAACATTAGTATTTGCATTATTAGGTTATGCTGTTATACCGTATGGACCTGGTTTATCATTAGGTGATATGGAATTAGGTATACTATTTATGTTAGCTGTATCTTCATTAGCTACTTATGGTATATTACTTGCAGGATGAAGTGCTAATAGTAAATATGCTTTCTTAGGTTCTTTAAGAAGTACTGCACAATTAATTAGTTATGAATTAGTATTAAGTTCTGTTTTATTAATAATTATAATGATTACTAACAGTTTAAATTTAAATATTAATGTACAATTCCAAAAAATAGTATGATTAGCTTTACCATTATTTTGTATTCTAATAATATTCTTTATAGGTTCTGTAGCAGAAACTAATAGAGCTCCTTTTGATTTAGCTGAAGCTGAATCAGAATTAGTTAGTGGATTTATGACAGAACACGCAGCTGTTATATTCGTATTCTTCTTCCTTGCTGAATATGCAAGTATTGTATTAATGTGTATATTTATTAGTATTTTATTCTTAGGTGGTTATTTATTAGATATCGATCATATATATTGATTTGATTCTATTAACTACGCATATGCTTACATATTTAACATAGAATGAATAGAATCACCTGAATACTTTTCATTAAGAGAATTATTGACTAGTTCATCAGTAGATGGATTATTATATAGTCTTACTTTAGGTATTAAAAGTTCTATGATGGTATTTGTATTTATTTGAGTTAGAGCGTCATTCCCTAGAATACGTTTTGACCAATTAATGTCTTTCTGTTGAACAGTATTATTACCTATCTTATTTGCATTTATAGTTTTAATTCCTTCAATATTATACATGTTTGGAGTATTCTTTATTAATATAAGCTTATTCTAATAAAATAAAAAAATATATATAGCCATGAAATGCATATCCATAGGTGTCATCTTATAGTCTAAAGTTTTAAAATAATATCTTTTATAAGATGTTATTATCTTCTTTGCTAACTGTACCCGTAATAGGTACAATTTTAGTAGCTAGCTTGGATTCTTATAAACAAAGTTCAGCAGTTTACATAAAAACAATAGCCTTAGTAACAAGTGTAATTAATTTAATTATATCTTTAGTTATATTTATATTATTTAATAATAGTACTAATCAATTTCAATTTGTACAAGAACATTACAACGTTCAATCATTTGATATTTATTTAGGTATAGATGGAATATCAATATATTTCATACTATTAACTACAATAATAATGCCTATAGCATTAGTATCTAATTGAGATTCTATAAAAGAAAATGTAAAATCTTATTTAGTTATAATGTTATTATTAGAAACATTATTATTAGCTGTATTCATGGCATTAGACATAATGTTATTCTATATCTTTTTCGAAAGTATATTACCTCCCTTATTTATATTAATAGGTATATTCGGATCTGATAATAAAGTGAATGCTAGTTATTATTTATTTTTATATACTCTATGAGGTTCTTTATTCTTATTATTATCTATATTAAGTGCATCATCAATCATGGGTAGTACAGATTTCGATACATTATTCAAATTAAATTTTGAATATAAAACACAAATATTCTTATTTGTAGGTATATTTATAGCATTTGCAGTAAAAACTCCTACAATATTCTTAAATAATTGATTATTAAAAGCTCACGTTGAATCACCTTTAGGTGGAAGTATAGTATTAGCTGCTATAGTATTAAAATTAAGTTTATATGGAATATTTAGATTAATATTACCTATATTACCTAAAGCTTCATTAGATTATACATTTATTGTATATACAATAGCTGTTATTACTATAATATATGCCAGTTTTAGTACATTAAGAACAACTGATATTAAAGAATTAATTGCATATAGTTCGGTTTGTCACGCATCAGTTTATTTAATTGGTGTGTTTAGTAATACAATCCAAGGATTAGAGGGAAGTATCGTCTTAGGATTAGCTCACGGTTTTGTATCTAGTGGTCTATTTATATGTGCCGGAGGTATATTATATGATAGAACAGGTACAAGAATGATTTTCTTCTATAGAGGTGCGGCTCAATTAATGCCTATCTTTGCTATATTATTCTTCTTATTAGCTCTAGGTAATTGTGGTGCTCCACTAACTGTTAATTTCGTAGGTGAATTCATGTCACTTTATGGTATTATAGAAAGATTACCTGTACTAGGTGTATTTGCTTGTTCATCGATAGTATTTTCAGCTGCCTATACTATTTATTTATTTAATAGAACAACTTTTGGAGGTTCTTTCACAAGATTCTTAGAAGAAAGTATCTATGACGTAAATAAAAGAGAATTTACAATATTATTTATATTAGTAGCATTTACTGTAATATTAGGAATATACCCATCTCTAATATTAAACGTATTAGACTATTCAATGAATGGTTTAATATATAGCGTATAATTAAATTTATATTGCTTTTAACTAAATTACGATTGTCCCAAAAATATACGTATTACATAATACTAGGAAAAAAATAAATATGCCACAATTAACACCTTTTTATTATATGAATGAAATAGTATTTGCCTTTGCAATAATTGTATTTGTCTTATACATACTATCTAAATACATATTACCAAGAATAGTTCGTTTGTTCTTATCTCGTATGTTTATAAATAAAATATAATTTAGATTATATAATATAAACATAAACACGTAAAATTAATAAATATTATATTTATGAAATTTTGCAAATAATTAGTTCTTTAAAGATATATATAATAGTAGTAATTCATACTACTAAATGTTTTCTAACCAAAACTTATTCATAGAAATAACAAGTCCCTTAGATCAATTCGAAATAAGAGATATATTAAACTTAGAAGTTTTAAGTGGAAATTTACACTTATCATTAACTAACATAGGATTTTATTTAACACTAGGAGCTTTAATAACTTTAGGGTTAAGTATAGTAGCTACTAATTATAACAAATTAGTAAGTAATAACTGATCTATAGCTCAAGAATCCTTATACGTAACAATACACGGTATAGTTACAAACCAAATAAACACAAGAAATGGGCAAATATACTTCCCATTTATATACACTTTATTTGTATTTATATTAATAAATAACTTAATAGGTATGATACCTTACAGTTTTGCCTCTACAGGACACTTTGCTTTAACATTTGCTTTAAGTTTCACTATAGTATTAGGTGCTACAATATTAGGATTCCAAAAACATGGATTAAAATTCTTCTCATTATTAGTACCAGCTGGATGTCCTTTACCTTTATTACCATTATTAGTAACTATTGAATTTATTTCTTACTTAGCAAGAAATGTTTCATTAGGGCTTAGATTAGCTGCTAATATTACAGCAGGACACATGCTATTAAGTATTTTAAGTGGTTTCGTTTATAATATAATGAATTCAGGAATTATATTCTTTGTTTTAGGATTAATACCTTTATTATTTATTATAGCATTCTCAGGATTAGAATTAGCTATTGCATTTATACAAGCACAAGTATTTGTAGTTTTATCATCTTCATATATAAAAGATGGTTTAGATTTACATTAATATAATAAAAAAAAATATCTAGATATAGATATATAACAACAAAAAAAATTAAGTGAGAATAAAGTAATTAAGGAAAATTATAGGAACAATAATAATTTATCCCTTAAAAGGAATGATGAAAATCATAAAATAAAATTGTAGAAATTAAAAAAGAATAGTTAATTATTTTTTATAAAAAAGCGAACAATTAAAAAATTTAAATTAGACCAATTAAAAAATTTAATTTAACAAAATATAGTTTATAATTCTCCTTAATAAAAAAAAAGACGTCAGATCTTTTAGTGAGATAGAAATAAAATTTCTCTCAAAATTAAGTTGAGCTTGGTGATGGCTCTGATTGAACACTGTCCAAGTGCTTGACACATGCTAATCATACGTTTTAATTTATTAAATTAAGAAGTGGTGTACAGGTGAGTATAATGGTAATTTTGCCGACCTTAGAGTGGAGGTAAATCCTCCATATAAATAAAGGGAAGTAATTCCCGCTTTAAGAGGACGATAATTATCTTCGAGATAGGTAGTAGTTAAGGTGATGACTTAACTAGCCTATGACTCTCGTAGTCGTAGTTGAAAGGCTGATCGACCACATTGGGTCTGAGAAAATCCCAATGCAAGTTAGTACAGCAGTGGGGGATATTGGTCAATGGCCTAACGGCTGAACTGGCAACTTGGAAAAGCGTAAAATCCTTTAGTAATAATATACTAATTTGGATGGATTGTTTTAGATTAAAGCTTTGTCTATATATTTATAATGACAGTATATATATCAGTCTCGACTAATTGCGTGCCAGCAGTCGCGGTAATACGTAAGAGGCTAGTGTTACTCATCATGATTAGGTTTAAAGGGTACTCAAACGGTCAACATAGCTACTAAAAAGCAATTATTTGGCTAGAGTTTTATATAAGAGGGCAGTACTTGAGGAGGAGAGATGAAATTCTATTATACCAAAGGGACTCGGTAAAGGCGCAGGCAGCCCTTTATGTAATAACTGACGTTGAAGGACGAAGGCACAGAGCACAAACAGGACTAGTCGCCCCAGTAGTCTTTGCAGTAAACGATGAATGCCATGGGTTAGATTGAGATTTGATGTTTTAGTTCTCCAGTAAAGAACTAAACATTGAACATAATTTAGTCTAAAAATGAAAATATAAGCATTTCACCTCAAGAGTAATGTGGCAACGCAGAAACTGAAATCACTAGGCCGTTTCTAACACCAGTAGTGAAGTATGTTGTTTAATTCGATGATCCACGAAAAACCTTACCACAGTTTGTATAATTATTACAGGAGTTGCACGGCTGTTTACAGTTAATGTTGCGAAATTATGGTTTCCATTTAATTAACGTAATCCCTAGCTTTATTTTTAACCGTATTTTTTATAATTTACATTTACTATAAAGCGTTTGATCCTGGAATTAGGAAAGAAAAAAGGGACTAAGACAAGTCATCATGGCCTTAATACTGTGGGCTATAGACGTGCCACATGTTCCTAACCAAAGAGATGCGAGAATGCGAATTTGAGCTAATCTCATAAAGTAGGATATAAATATAAAGGATTGTAGTCTGGAATTCGACTATATGAATAAGTAATTACTAGTAATCGTGAATCACCATGTCACGGTGAATTTACCTTGGATTGGTACTAACCACTCGTCACATGCTGAAAAGAAACTGTGCAATAAGTTTGCTTTCTTAATAACAGGTAAAGATAGCAAGTAGGCTATATATCCGTTCTTAGGGATCTTCACATGCATAGCTCTGATTAGTGTTAAGTCGAAATATGGTTCGTGTAGTGGAAGTTGCACGGGAATAATTAATATTAACAATATTGAAATTATATAATATTTATATTATATAAAGGAGGGTTCCTTTATCGGTAAGAAGGGTTGAGCTGTAAACTCAATAGCTATAGCTTGTAAGAGTTCGAATCTCTTGTCTCCTAAAAAATCAAAATTGATAGAATTAGTAACTTAATTAGGTAAAGGATTTCCTTGTCACGGAAATAGATGTCGGTTCGATTCTGATCTAGTTCGTAATAGGAATTGTTTCCATTGGTAGGGTAAGACAATTGCTATTTGTTGCTTAATATTAGCCTGAGTGTTCGAATCGCTCCTTTTCCGTATATTATTTATACATAAGCTTCTGTAGCTTAGTGGTAAAGCACACTACTGTTAATAGTGATTACAGATGTTCGATTCATCTTAGGGGCTTTTAAATAAATTTATGAAGCTGTATTTTTTTTTATTGATATAAATGACAAATTCTATAAGAAGTAATTTTCAAGATCATCCTTTTCATTTAGTGTCACCTTCACCGTGACCTTTATATACAAGTATATCATTATTCACTTTAACTGTTAATGGTGCATTATCAATGCATTTATTTAATAATAGTTATATATTCTTTTATGTATCTTTAGCTTTAGTTATAGTATCTATGACTTTATGATTCAGAGATATAGTTACAGAAGGTACTTACTTAGGTAATCATACTTTAGCTGTTCAAAAAGGATTAAATTTAGGTGTTATATTATTTATAGTATCTGAAGCTTTATTCTTCATGGCTATATTCTGAGCATTCTTCCACAGTGCGTTAACACCTGCTGTTGAAATAGGTGCTCAATGACCTCCTTTAGGTATAGAACCTGTAAATCCTTTCGAATTACCTTTATTAAACACAGTAATTTTATTATCTAGTGGTGCTACTATTACTTACGCTCATCACTCTTTAATAAAAGGAGAAAGATCAGGAGCTGTATATGGTACTATCTTTACAGTATTATTAGCATTAATATTTACAGTATTCCAAGGAATAGAATATCACGTTTCATCATTTACTATAAGTGACGGTGTATTTGGTACATGTTTCTTCTTTGGAACAGGATTCCACGGATTACACGTTATAATAGGAACAATCTTCTTATCAGTAGCATTATGAAGAATCTTAGCATATCATTTAACTGACCATCACCATCTTGGTTACGAAGCAGGTATATTATACTGACACTTCGTTGACGTTGTTTGATTATTCTTATATGTAACTATGTATTATTGAGGATCTTAATAATAAATTAGAATTAAATTATAAATTTTTAGAGTAAATTCTCTAAAAGCGGGTGTAGGTTAATGGTAGACTCGTCGGTTTCCACCCGATCTATGTCAGTTCAAATCTGACCATCCGCGCTCGTGAATTGCTTAACGTAAATAAGCTATAAAAATTATTCTAAATAATAAATATATACCTAATATTAGGTTTTACTTCAAAAACAATGAATCAATTATTTGCCATAAATGATATATTATCTAATGGATATACTATTGAAGCCTTAGATGTATTAAGTATAGTTGCATTATTATTTGGTATAACAATAATAATCAATAAAAACCCTATTGCATCTCTTATGTCTTTAATAGGATTATTTGCATCTATTTCTGTATACTTAATATTATCTGGATTAACTTTTATAGGTTTTTCTTATTTAATAGTATATATAGGAGCAGTATCTATATTATTCTTATTTATTTTAATGTTAATAAATATAAGAACAAGTGAATTACATAGTAACAATTGAAATAGTGTACCTTTAGCCTTATTTGTAACTATCTTATTAAATTATACTTTATTCCAATTATTACCTTACTATATAGCTATAGTAAATAGTTATAATAGTAAATTAAGTAATATTATATATAATTTACCTACAAGTAAATATAGTGATATAATTTCAAATATAAGTAAAAACGTAAACATAGATTCAATCAATGTTATGTTTGTAACAAGTAACAGTTGAGATGGTAATATGACTGAAACTAGTCATATCTCTACAATAGGTAATATATTATATACTTCTTACAATATGTGATTATTTATAGCTAGTTTTATTCTATTATTAGCTATGGTAGGGGCTATTGTTATAACAATAAAACAAGATAATAATAATAGTTAAAAAATAATATAATAACTATAAAAAAAATAACATAATAGAGGAATTAGCTCAATGGCTAGAGCATTTGTTTTACACACAAAAGGTTGAAGGTTCGACCCCTTTATTCCCCATGATTCTTTAACTTAACAGGTAAAGTGCATTTTTGATAAGAATGATATTTAAGTTCAAGTCTTAAAAGAATTAAAAAAGAGAATTGGCCGAGCGGTTTAAGGCGGTAAATTTGAGCTTTATTTGGTTGTATTCCAGCCACATCCGTTCAAATCGGATATTCTCTGAAATATATAAGAGTGTAGTTTAATTGGCAAAATAGGAAGCTTCAACCTTCTTCTTCTTGGTTCGAGTCCGAGTACTCTTGTAATAACAATTGAGTAAATTTTTAGAATACAAAATATTCTTTATATAAAAAAAGAATATAACAGATCATAGTTTAATAGTAAAATTCCTTCTTTGGGAGAAGGTAATGCAGATGCAATTTCTGCTGATCTGATATAATTGTATTTTAGACTTATTAGAAATATAGTTTAAAAACAATATAAAACAATAAAAAAAACAAAAAGATATATATATTTTATTTATAAATATATAAGTATATAAAGAAACTATTATGGATTTTAAGCTATGTATTAAAGAGAATTATTTATATATATAGAGATGAATATCTTATAATTATATAAACTCTAAGAGAAATTTTATAATAAACGGAGCGAATTGAAATATCTTAGTAACTTCAGGAAAAGAAATCAAAAGAGATTCTACGATTAGCGTGAGTGAAAGTAGAAGAGCCTATAAAGTAAAACGGTCAAAAAACTGTTTAAATTGAATGGGGAACCTTCCTCAAAGGCTAAATATAATACATAAGCGATAGTGAAAAAGTACCATGAGGGAAGAAAAATGAAATAGTAGTTTTATAAGCAGTTCGAAAAAAAGAACGTACCTTTTGCATAATGGGTCACCAAGTTAACGTTAGATGCGAGAACACTCGTAGTTAAACCGTACGTTAAAATAACGAAATAGTGTCTAAAGTTAGACCCGAAGCCTGGTGATTTTACCATGATCAGGATTATAAAAGTCCGAACGGGTGATTGTAGCAAAAATCTCCGAAGAATTGTGGTAGGTGTAGTGAAAGACAACACTGACTAGGATAGCTGGTTTTCTGCGAAACCTATAACAGTAGGCAGTTTAAGTAAGATCTTAGCAGGTACAGAATTTAATCTCAGACAAGACGTAAAAATGTTTTATTTTGTACAGATTGGGGGATCGTGAAGATTTTATCAGTGAGTATGCAGACTCGGAATGGCAAAGATTGATCTTAAACTATCAGACATAGAATGATAAGGTTGTATGTCAAAAGGGAAACAGCCCAGAACAAGAGTTAAGGTTCCTAAATTATTAGTTGAGTGAAATTAAGAAAGTTTTTATTTAAGTCGACAAGGAGATAGGCTTAGAAGCAGCCATAATTTTATGATTTCGTAACAGAGCGCTTGTTAAATTATAGAAGCATCGAAAATATAACGGATCTAAACAATATACCGAAACCTTGTCCATGATATATTATAATAAAAATTATTATTATAATTCAATGGGGTAGCAGAACGTTGAGCTAAATTATGATTTTTATTTTTTAAATAAAATGATACAGATTTAACTCAAGTGATAATGGTGACATGAGTAACTAAAAGAAAATTAAGTTTTTCCGCCTTAAGCTTATGGATAGAGTTAAGTAACGGCCTCTAAGTTTATTTTATCTAAAGATCTAAACGATGAGAAAATCTTTTTTACTAATGACAACATTTTAGTGTAAAATGTGCTGGAAAAGTAGTAATATATTTGGTTAACACCAAATGAAGAATAACCGTACCTAGAAACTGAAACAAGTAAGCTAGTAGAGAATACGAAGGCGTAAATGAGCTAACAATCATAAAGGAACTCGGCAAATTGACCACCGTAACTTCGGAATAAGGGGGGCTCATTATTCCTGATTAATATCAGGTAAAGAGGAAGAAGCATGAAATAATGTTGTACGACTGTTTAATTAAAACACAGCACTTTGCTGAAAGATTAAAAATCTAAGTATAAAGTGTGATATCTGCCCGGTGCCGGCTGGTTAACAGAGATAATTGAATATACTAATATTTGATGTCGACGGAAACCCCGGTTAATGGCGGCCTTAACGTGAGGGTCCTAAGG
>Ga0208982_1000004_pt1 | contig 34256 bp, 55 predicted proteins | sample MedBloCAOM1_O3_FD_187840 | JGI IMG/M metagenome (GOLD analysis project Ga0208982, IMG submission 187840) | Forest soil microbial communities from El Dorado National Forest, California, USA - Mediterranean Blodgett CA OM1_O3 (SPAdes) (version 2) | ecosystem: Environmental > Terrestrial > Soil >... | reverse complement strand
CAGCAACCTCAGCAGCAGTAAAGGACAACCAACATCATGAAAAAGTTTCAAACGCTCGTTCTCTCTCTTTGCCTGTTCGCCCCCTTTCTGGCGATGGCACAAACAGCAACCACCCCAACGACATCAACAGGTCCGACTTACTTCAGCACCACCGGAGTGAGAGCCAGCTATTACGACCAGACCCTCACCGAAACGACAAACTTCGGCGTGCGAGTCACCTCAGCGAATGTGGGAGTCGCCGGCCAAACGCTGCCGACTCAGGGACTATGGGCGGTGATGAGTATCGACGCCACACCCCGGAGTCAATCCTCCACAGCAGCCTTGCGATTCGGCGCGCGTTATTTCTTGAAGAGCGTGGCGAACGGCAATCTGATCCTGTATGGCAACATGCAGGCCGGTGCGGTAACTGCACCAACGGGAAGCGCCTCAGGCCTGCTCGGCAACCTGCAAGGGGGCGCCGGCGTCGTCTTTCGCGCCTGTCATGCGTTCAACAAAAACGCGAGCGTCAATTGCATTGTCGATTTCGACTACGAGCTGAACACCGTAACGAGTCAGAGCGTGAAACCGCTGGTCGGAATCTTCGTGGGGCTGGCTTTCTAAATGGGACTCGACGTCGAAAGGAAACAGACTCTGGATGAGGTCGTAGATCGCGCACAGGCGGCAGCGACGGCCTTCTCGACCGCATTCCTTGCAGGTCTCGACAAGAGCGTTGCCGGCGCCCTTGAGCAACTTGAAGGGCGCGTGCATCAGTCAGTAACGGATGCTTCGGCAGCAGCGGTAGGACTGCTGGCGCACGCGCAAGAAAACCTCGACCCGATTCTTGCCGAAGCCAAAGCCTGGCGCGAAGAGCTGGCGGCCTGGCGGGCGCTGCTGCAAGCGGGAATCAAAATCGGAGGGTAACCGTGACGTTGCAAATCATCGAGCACCTGGCGTCTGGCGGCGCCGGCGCTATCGTCCTTTCCGCCGCTGCTCGAGCGCTTCCCGCTCCGCTCCCCGGCGGCAATCGATTCTACGAGTGGTTCCACCAGTTCGTGCAACTGCTGCTTGCAAACTTCGACAAGGCCAAATAAATGGACATCCTCGGTATCACCATCTGGAGAGAAGCACGCGGCGAAGGCTTCGAAGGCATGCGCGCCGTGCACCACGTCATTGCCAACCGCGCATTCTCAGGCCGTCCGTTGTGGCCCAAGGATCGCGAGGAAGTCTGCCTGCAGCCGTTCCAGTTCTCCTGCTGGAACCCGATGGACCCTCAGCGAAAGCTTTACCCGAAGTCAGACGATCCCTCGTATCGAGGCGCGGTGGGTACTGTCCTTTTACCGGGTGAAGATCCAACAGGCGGAGCGACGAGCTATTACGACGTCTCGATCCCCGCGCCATCCTGGGCAACGCCTGAGAACTTCACCTGCCAGATCGGGAGACTCCGCTTCCACAAAGTGTGAGGGCGAGGTCCTCATCGCCGTTTCGGGCGCTGCTGGCGATCGCCGCGAGTACGGCATTCCGTTTCACTGCCGGCATTCTCTGCAGCTTGCCCTTCCATCGTCGAATCATTCTCTTCAGGTGATCTCTCTGCCTGAAGGTGTCTCCGACGAATCGGTAATCGTGCAACTGCTCGGGTTTCGGGTAGTTGTACCACACCCATTCCGCCGCTGGTCCACGCCGCGTTCCTGCCTGGAATGAGGCCGCGTTCCAGCTCTTCAGCTCCTTCGCATACAACGTCGACGAATAGCCACTGATCAGCACGCGGCAGCGCAATTGCTTGATGACGCGCAGCAGCTCGCGGTGCTGATGGTCCATCATCTCGAATCGATACAAATCCTCGGGACCTTTCCGCGACGAGAGCAGGTAAGGCGGATCCGCGTACACCAAAGCCGACGATGGGAGATCTACGGTGCGCAGGAATTCGATGGCGTCCCCGTGCCGAAGCTCAAACGTTGGCCTGGTCGCATCGCTGGGATAGGCGAGAGGATCCAAGAGTTTGGGCCCCCACGCCGGAACTGCCGTACGGCGCCGGCGCGCCTCACCTGGTCGGGAGATTCCACACGGCATCGCCGGAAGTGGTGAGCCCGCCGGCATCCTCACCGTTTCCAGTGCGATGCGATCGACGTCGATCCCGACGTTGACGGCCGCCGGCTTCTTTTGCCGCATCACCGCACCTCCGCCGATGAAGGCCTCGACGTAGACATCGTGCGGTGGCATCAGATTGATCAGCGTCTGAAATACTCCCGCCCCATTTTTCCCACCTGGAAAACTCACCCCCTATTTACCTCGATCACCGGCAAATGAGCAGCATCTCCCCGGTACCTGTTCTCTGTCGGTCGCACGGTTTGCCCGTAGGACCAATTCATCAGCTCCATCAACGTAGTCGAGTTTGGCAGAGCATCCGTTTGCGCGAGGAAGTCCGCTATCAGTTCGTCGAGGGACTGATGCAGTTCCGCGTGTCTCAGGCGGTGCTCTTCGTTGGTCATCTACGACGCCTTTCCTGTTTGTCGCGCATCAACGTTCGGTCCCTTCGGTGGGGTTGAGTTGAGCCAGCGGTGACGGCAGATCTGGCAGAACATTTCCACCGTGTTGCCGAAGCGCCGGATTACTTCCGGCCAGGCGGACTCGGTCAGGCTTTCGGTACCTTGGCCGCATTTCGGGCAGGTCATGCGTTAGCCTCTAGCAGCGGACGTACCGCGTCTTTCTTCTTGCACCTGGTCACCCGTGAATTATTCACGTGTTGGGGCACGTCGTAGACGATGTGGCACCTTTGACAGAGCGCTCTTGCGTGCTCAGGGTCCAGATCTCCCGGCGTGCGATTGGTGTGAGCGGGACCTACCAGGATTTTGACCCCGCGGAACTTGACGCCGAAACCGAGCTGCACGGCCCAGTAGTTGAATTCAGGCCACTGGTCGCCGTTCTGATCGCGGCCGATGCCGAGAATTTCATCCCACCACCAGCCTGCAAACTCTTCGACGTCTGCTCGGAAGACTCTCGCTCTGTTTGGTGCGTGGCACTGCTCGCAGGCGTTGCCGGCTCTATCCAGCAGTGCTGTCACGAAGGCGCGGTACTCAGGGCCTCGATAGAGATGACGAAGCTGTTTAGGAATGGGCATGCGCGTCTCCCTTTGGGCGCTTGGCGCGTATCAGTGCTTCCAGGCGCTCGATCCACTCGGTAGCGTCGGCGAAGATCATGCGTTGGCCGCCGTCGTACGTGTTCAGCTGCTTTGCGTAGTGCGATTGAATGCTCACCGACTGTTCGAGAGCAGAGATGAGCCAGGATCGGCGGATGTCTTTTCGTATAGGTCGTGGCATTCTTAGGCACCTCGCGCAAGACGCTGAGCGGCGAGATGCCGTCCCAGGCGATAAGAGCATGAGCCTCGATGCCGCATCGGGCGGCCGCAAGGGCACTGAAGCGATTCGAAGGCCTGCGGATTGTTCGCGGCGACCTTCTCCGCCCAATTGCCGGCCGTGCTGATGTTCAGCTTGAGCTTGTCGGCCGCCTCCCTCAACGGCACGCCGGACAGCAGCAGCTTGACGAACGCCGGCTTCTTCGATTGAGCTGGATGTGAGAGCCCGCCGCGCCACACGCGATCCAACACAAAGTAGCGGCCGCATTCCGCCGACATGCATTTCCAGTTGCGTTTGCCGGCGGAGTTGCGGCCGTGGCTCTGGGTACGCCCTTTGCAAAACGGGCACTTGGGATTCGCTGCAAGCGACGATCCCGGCCCCGGCCGGAAGATCAGATCGAACAGAGCATTGACCAGGTGCTCGCGCGCTTCCTGCTCGTCGCGAGCATAGACGATCAGAACACCCGGTGAATCGGGCGCTTTCATCTCGAACCGCCGCGCGCCTTTGTAGCGATCGTTCAAGGCGTGCGGCCGACTTACGACGCCTCTGAGATCTGGTTTCAGGTCGAGGTGGAAGTACGCCATCTATCAGACGCTCACCTTTCCATGCTCAAAGAGCCACTGCGTTGCGCGTTCACAGTAGTTGCCGAGATCCTGTTCGGCGTAGATCGTCAGTTCGAATGCTTCTTCGTCGGTGAGGTTCTCGACCACATACAGAATCGCGGCTGGCGTCATGAATGGCTTCCCGTCAACGATGGCGATCCCCTGGGGGAGTTTAACTGTGTGCTCAGGCAATGGCATTTTCAGTTGTCCGCGTAAGGAAGCCACTCTTGAGAAGCTGGACGCGGTTGCCATTCTTTGCGAATAGGAGACGCCAGGGGCATTGTCTCGGCATGTGAGGCGATAGCAGCGCCCTTGGGTCGGAGGACCTCGTTCACGAACTCTATGGCGCGCGAAACGCTATAGGAGTGACCGTTGACGTTCAGGTGTCTCTTGCTCACCTGGTAGCAGATTTGCACGCCATTCACTGCCTGGCGAGTCCACAACCTGATGGTGTGCCCGTTCCTTCTGCCTGTCCATTTGCGTTTGCGTTTGAGTTGGCCGAAAATGGTTTCGCGTTCGGAGGGCTCGATCTGGAGTCGAGTGCTCATGACGTTTTGCTCCTTTTTGCATAAAGTGAACTGAGGGGGGGCCGCGACGGGAATCTCGGCCCCCTTTCTAGTTCGGACCCGCACACCAGTTAGATAGCCCGGTGAGCTTCGGCTTACCCTGACGTCCTCAGGGTGGAACTACTCCACGAACTTTCAAGAAAAACTTGTTTGTTAATCCGGCTTCGCCGGGAGCGGGGGCTCCGGACAAGAAGTCGGGGGATCCGGCTCAGCCCATATCGAGAGCGTCGCGACGTCCAGGTTGAGTCCTCTGAACTTTCCGCCAGGGAAAGGTCCGCTACCAATCCAGAGCAGGATAGGTCCGTGCTGCCGGATATCGGCGATCAGTCCAGACTGCAACTCATCGGGACACCGGCACCACTTCGCTCCCGCCGCAGGCGGTGTAACAGAATGCTTTTTCTTCTTCATGAAGGTTGTTTCCCCTGTAAGAGTTCGCTCACAGCAACATCAGCCAACTGCCTCAATGACGGTTGCCTATAAGCGTGAAGAGCTCTCCCCACGCATTCCTGGCAGAGGTAATCCCCTTCCGTCTGCACCTGGCTACTGCACTCTGCGTTTCCGCACTTCACGCCTCAACTCCTCAATCGATTTGGACAATCCGTCCAGGTTGGCCAGATCGGCGCGCTTCACCTTCAGATCGCCATCCCTCACTGCCCTCAATCTCCCCGTAGCGACCAGTCTCCTCAGCAGCGTCACCGATAAACCGGCGTTCTCGCTCGCTTCCGACAGGCCGATCCACTCAGGCGGGGCTATACGGGCGATCTGCTGCACCCTCGGACGGCTGCTGAGCGTCAACAGGCCCACCGCTGCCAAGAGGGCAAACGTGGGCCTATTGATCGCAGGCCGCCGGGTGAGAAACGCTCCCATCGTTTACCTGCCCTTGGGCTTCCGTTTGCCGCGCTTCCTCAGTGGCGCCGGCGGGAGATCGGTGGGATCGGCAGTCTCAAGGCTTGCCGTGCGTACCTTCGTCTGGCCGTCCACAACCGCAGGAAGCCGATCCGCCTTGATCATTCGCCGTAAATAGCCCTCGGAAAGCCCCGTGATCTCCGATGCCCTCTGGAGTGGGTTCCACAACGGTTCCGGCTTCGGCTGCATCGCCGCGGCCCTCTGGTCGATCAGGTCGAGGAGGGCGGGAATCACGGCCACCGCGGATTCGGTCAATTCGGCCATGCTGTCCATATCATTCGGAACTCCCCCGATGGAGACTGCGGTAGTAGGCGGCCCCGGCTTCCTGAGTGCGACCGCCTCGGGATCGAATACGATTTCCGGCTTTTTGCCGGGTCTCGGCCTGTTGCGGGCCTGCCACTTCTGAGCAGCTACCTCGCGGCGCAACGTGCGCTCACTAATGCCGAGCTGCTGGGCCACCTGGGATTCGGTCAACCACTTCGACAAATCGAGTTCAGGACTCATCGACCCTCCTGAGAAGATCCCGGCTCTCCGACAAGGGACGAAGAGCCGGGCACATCCGCCTGAGATCGGGGGAAGTCAGACGGAACTCGATGGCCGCGGAATTCATGCTGCGGAAAGAGGTGTTCGCAGAGATCCAGTGCGGCCTCCATTTCGGTGTGTGTCATGGGTGTGTCGTACCCTGGCCAGTCTTCATAGATCAGATCGACAGGGATACGGACCGGGACGCCATAGGGCGATACTCCATCGCGGTGTGTCCATTTCTGGGTGCAGCGCTGAATGATCCAACACCGCGGATCTTGTTCATCCGGCTTGTCGCCGGGAGCGCTCCCTGAGAGGCCTAGGTCGGCTCGAATGCGGTTTGCCACACTGCCCATCAATGCGTCTTTCTCTTGGTCGGTGAACATGGTTAGTCTCCGTGTGCGGCAGTTGCCGGTGCCAGTTCGGGATACTCAGCCAGGAGCGTCATCCGGTCTTCAGCCGTTCCCTTCTCATACAGGCTGCGGATCAGGGCCATATTGGGCTCCGATTGACTCTCAACGGGTTTGCGCTCGGGCGTCGACTGGAATAGCCTCGGCGCCCAGAACATGATGTAGGCGATGGGGCTGTCTTTGTGCTTGGCTGCCTTACCCTTGAGCTCGACGGCCTGGACCACCTGGGACATAGTCACAGCTCGGGATTGACGGCATCGAGCGATGAGCATGGCTGCGTCTTCCAGGGTGGCGTTGCAGTATTTCTCCAGCGCATCGAGCACCTGGTAAGCTTCAGGATCAGAGACCCTGGGTCTCGGTTGCGAAACCAGAGATGATTCGGCGTCTCTACCGGTTGGAGTTGTCGGGAAGGTCCTAGTAGTGGATTCCTCCTTCCGGTTTGGATTTAGAGACGCCGATGTGTTTTCGGCCCTAGCAGCTACACCCTCGCCTTCAACGCGTGCAGAGGAGATTGTGGGGCTCATCTTGGAGTGGTTGCCGTTGGAATTTAGGGCCGAAGCTTTTGAGAAATTGAGGTCCTTCTGTTTGCCGGTGAGTGTGGGTGAGCCTTGCTCTCTCTTGACCAGCTCAGCTATACCGCGCAGCTCCAATTTCAGCCGTTCTTTCGCGACTTGGTCGCGCTTCTCTCTCTGCTCCATCTGGCCGTACTGGTCCAGTTTTCGCTTGAATTGAGGGTTGCTTCTCAGAACTTTGGGGTCCAGCCCAAACTCGTTGCCGAGATCCAAACAGAGCTGATCTGCGGAAGTCGCATTGGCGGCATTGGGGTTATCGGAATCTGAGTAGGCAGATTTGCCTACTGAGATTTTTTGCCCGTAGGTGGCAGCCGGTTTCGGCCTAGCCAGCAGGAAAATTCCGACGACGGCCCCCCTTCGGCTGCCGAGCTTTCTCCGTTCAACTGAGGGGGTTCCGTCCGGATTGACCATCGTCCGGAGAGGCGTCAGTTTCCCTGTCTTCACGGCGTCCTCATAGCCCAAGCCTTCGAGATCTCGGGCTGGACAGTTCAGCCTGGCGCGCTCGATTCGGCCTTCCTCCTCCAAATCCTGGAGACGCTTGCGTACGTCCTGACGCTCTTCCCGCAGCTCCTTTAAGCGTGCCGGCGAGACGGTGACCCCCGATTCTTCATAGCCGTCCAAGGCGTATTCCACCAGCTTGGTGGCAACGCTGTCGGATGTCATGACCTCGGTCACCGCGTCATTCTGCTTCGGGTACTTTCTGACCAGGGCCGGATTGGCCTCGAAAGACTCGGCCCTCTTCAGTTGCCGCATTACAACGCCGATTTCCGCGTCGAAACCAAAGCTATGGATGAGCAATACTCCCAGGACGCGCGTTTTCAGGTCGTTGATTTCCGGCCTAGTCATCGCCTTGATCTGGAGTTTGCTGGTGCTCATCCACTCCCCGTCGTACAGATCGGCGGCAACGATCCACGGCGGCGTTTTTTCATGGCGCGTCTTCGGTCTGTCAGCTTTTTTTCGCTTACCCACAGACCACCTCCGCGGTGTTATGCTGTCCGCTTACCGGGTAGCTCCCGGTATTTTGCGCGGGCTGGTGGCCGCCGGTTCCTCTGCCGGTTGCCTCACCCGCGTCCCTGACAGAGGAGACAATCGTGAGAAGGCAGAAAAAGAAGACGCTTGCAACGTTCACGGCACCGGCTGATATACCAATCGCCGGCATGCTGCCAATGATTTTCCCGTCGTTCCTGAGGCTGTGGCATTCGTGCCTAATGGACGGCAAGGTCGTCAACCACGACGTGCCAGATGCCATGAAAGACCTCAGCTTCCGGGTTATCAGCCGATTCCAGGAGTTGTACGTCAAGCGCGAAATAAACGCATGGGCGGCATCGCTGGGGATATGCCTGTTCTTTGCCGGACCTGAAGGGATAGGCCGGACACTGATCGAAGAGGGATTTATCGCCTCTACGACGTTGCAGGAACTGGATCTCGCGGAAGCGCAACTGCTTGACGAAGGAATTGCCGTTCGACTAGAGAACTGCGGCCTGAAGTTGGCACTGCCGTCATAGACATCGTGCCGCGCCTTTTTTATTTCGGACACCAAAGAATCCTCCTCACAAACTGCAAAATTTGGGGTTTTCTCTAGCGCCGGAACAGACTACAATTGAGGGAGTCGTCTCCCGGCGCTTCTTTCAGGTCTTGGTTGCGAAGAACTTTCCACGGTGTTTCGCAACTGAGGAAAATCGAAAAATTGGGGGGCGGCCGACCACTACGGCCTCCAAGGGGATGGCGATTGATTATAATCGTCAATTGTCGGTTCCCACGGTGTGATAAGTTGCAGTTCCTATGCAACTTCAACTCGATCTTCCCGTAGCACCTACACTTCAACGACTCTCCGATCAACGCTCCCAGCTCAGGCTCAGTTGCTCTGCCCGAACTACCATCCAAGGCTATGCTTCCGACTGGAGAATTTTCACCGCTTGGTGCTCCAGCGTGCAGCGTTCGCCGCTGCCTGCAAGCCCCGAAACCCTTTCCCTGTTCGTCACTCACGCGCTTTCGCGCGGTAACAAGATAGCCACCGCCCAACGCCGGGTATGTGGGATCATCCACCAACACCGGGAAAGTAACTTCCCCCTTGAATGGACCTGGGAGTTGCGGTCCATCATAGCTGGCGCCCGCCGCATTCGTAGCGAGAAGCAAAGGCAAATGCAACCGCTCGACCTGGCGATGATCGCGAGGATAGCGGAGGCCTTGACGGCGGACGCTGGCAGGGTTGCCGCGCGCGATAGGGCCGTCATTCTGCTGGGGTTCGCGACGGCCTTGCGCCGAAGCAATATATCGGCGCTTACTCTCGACGATATCGCCTTCTGTCGGGAAGGCATCACCGTCCGCGTGCGCAAAGAGAAACAGGACCAGGAAGGAAAGGGGCGCATCGTAGGCATTCCGCGCGGCGCAAACCGCCACACGTGCCCGCTGATCGCCTTGGAATCTTGGTTGGATGTCAGAGGACGCGAGCCTGGCCCACTGTTCGTCCGCATGGACAGGTCGCGGGTTCACCGGCCCCTGGTCACCCTCGCGCCGCAAGGCGTGCTGGGCCTGGTCAAGAGAAACATCGCAAAGATTGGGATCGACGCCACTGAGTACGGTGCACACTCTCTTCGGGCGGGCTTCGTCACTGAAGCGCTCGAAAAGGGCGTGGGCGAAATCAGAGTTGCCAATCATACCGGACATCGCTCGCTAAGCACCTTGCGTCGCTATTTCAGACCCCGCGACCTGTTTAAAGCCAACGCCTGCGCAGCCCTCGGGCTCTGATTTTTTCTTTCGCGCGTGCGACACCTTGCGCATGGTTTCGGACAGCTGCTCGGGAGTCATCTCGCGCATCTGCTGTAGCCTGATCTTACGACCCTTTCGGCCCATCAACTCGGCGGCTTTACTTCGAGGTGACTTCTTCATCTTCGTTAAACTATACTCCAAACATCACCACGTGGCGACATTTATTTTTTCGAGTAGGCTCCTGGACCCTACTGCCGGTAGGTTCCCCGGCCCCGCGATCAGTAGGCTCTCCAATCCAGCGTATTGAGAGTAACTACAGAGAGTACCCAGGAGACCTCGGGTTCACGCCTTCGAGTTCATTCTTAGTCAGTATCCCGTCGTCGTCGTTTTCACCTGTCACCACCTCAGCCTCAGGCTTTGTCGGTGTGCGTTCGACGACGACGGATGATATGCTGGTTGCCCGATGAAATCCGCGCTCCTGATGATCCTCGTTGTTTCATCATCCTGTACAAAACCAGCCGTGAAGGCTCCGGCTCCCCGTTCTCCGCTCGCCAACTCGGCGCCGTTAGAGATCCAGGAAAGGTGCGCGACGGATGCGGCGAGATGGTTCAAAGAATCAGGGATCGGAAAAAGCCCGAACGCCAGCTATGCGAGTCACTTCAACGGCTCGCTCGGACGCTGCTTAGTAGTTGCCTTCGACATCAGCCACTCGGCGGGCGAAAGCCTTAGCTTTAAAACCCTTGCGGACGCCAATGAGAATGAAGTGGTCGGTGAATACAGCTGGTCCACCCACAAAGGCAAAGTCTACTCGGAGGTCGAACCCATAGAATGCCGATTTTACGCCGTCGATGGGACCGTCACTAAATGCAAATCCGACGCGGAATTTGAGGCCGCGCTCTCCTCATACCTGGAGTGGAAGAACCTCTACGGCGGCCAACCTGATCCCCCAAGGTAATCCCGATTTACTTCACTTCCCGCGAGAACCGAAACCAAGTCCCATTTAACCGCTCGACCCACCCCGCACACGAGATCCCATACTTCCGCTCGAAGCTTTCTTTCCCGATCTGGTGATACTCCGCATGTTCTGCCGGCGTCAACGGGATGCACGAATAGTCGGAGGCCTTCAGCTTTGCTCCCCCATCCGATCCTGTGTGGGCAGCTTCGCACCCGCGGTAGCCCGACACTGCCGACGGCATCGTGCGAATCCACGCCTTGTAATGGGAGTCCCTCGGCACGCTGGTCCTTCGAACCTTGGGTGACTTTCGATTGCCCGGACCCCGGCTGAAATAGACGTACCTGAGTTCGGTCATAATCTCCACCACCAGAGGGCGATCCGACCGATCGCCCTCCAAAACCACGATTTCACTGCTGGCCGCCGTCCCAGGTCAGGTACCCATTTTTGTCCGCCGCGATGAACATCGACGTCGCGATCGCGGCCAGGTCCCGAGAATCGAACCGCACGGATCCACCCTCACCGGCTAAGGCGCGCTCGGCCGCCATAGTCGCTCGACCCGCGTCGACCAGGAACAAAGCGAACGCATCGGCAAACTGTCTCTTGGTCGGAATCTGACGCACGGCCGGCGCCGGAGCTGCTACCGGACCAGGCCCATAAGTGCCCGTACCTCGAGCTCCACTCCCCGGATTCGGCGATGCTGCAGACTGCGCGGCCTTCCGCCCTTCATTCCGAACCACTGAATCCCGGAGCTGCGCTTCAAGCGGGGTGTCGGCCCGCTCGGTGACGAGGTATAGGTCCCACTGGGGGCGTTCGTCCCGCCGGCCGGTAGACTTCTTGACGATCATGAACGGCTCACCCACCCGTGGGTTAAGCGTCTCGACCATCTTGGCCGGCCCCGGATCGAGGTACATCACCCGGTTGTCGGAGAGCGAGAACATGATCTGGTCGCCATACTGGCCGGTGACCAGCTTGCCAGTCGGATACTGAAGCGCCACTTCGAGCGGTACGTTTGGAACGAAGCGAACGATTTCACGCGGCATTTGCCACCTCCACACCTAGAGCGAATTCAAGGCCCCGGATCTCGCCTTGGAGCTCGAACAGTTTCTGTGCCCGGCCGGCTTGCGGTTCCCTCGGCGCACACAACACCTGGATCTGGCGGTTGAGTTCGCCGATCCGCTTCTCGATCTGCTCTGGATTACGCACGGTCAAAGTACCTCCGCAACGCAATCCGAACACGAACCCGGACGCACCGGGAAAAAAAGAAATCCAGCATTTACGCCACCTCCTGAGGAAATAGAGACATCTGCATACGCTCGACAACCACCGGTTTCCGCTCCACCACGGCAAGGAACGCGGCCGCCTCGGCCGGAATAAGACCCGCTTCGGTGAGGACGGCCGGCACTGCAACATACTCCCCGTGCTCTTCGCATCCGGAAGCATCGGCTTGGTCGCCATAGAACCGGCAAGAGCACTCCGGCTCGCGATGAAACTCCGCGTCGCACAGGCAGCACAGGAACAACGGAGACTCAGTCCCATCGTTCACGGCTGTCAGATCGACCAGGTCAAACGACCTTGAGCACCCATCGCACTTCATGGTTTCCATCACGGGCGAAGAGTTGTAAATCTCTTCGGCAAAGATCGAGCGCGCATAGTTGCCGACCAGTTCCGAAGTGGTTTGTTGGGAGAAGCGTTCCATGAATACAGTATAGTATAAGCGGCTTAAACAATCAAGAAAATAACCGTGCTGACTTGCAAAAAAGGTACTATCGGCTTAAGGTAGACTCATGGCTAAACAGGACATCATCAGTGAATACCTAGCTACCATCGGTGCCAAAGGTGGCGCTGCGAAGGTTCCGAAGGGTACCAGCGTGTTGACCGCCGAACAACGGAAGGAACAGGGGCGAAAAGGGGCAGAGAAACGTTGGGGTAAGAAGGTGAAGAAAGGGAAGACTACCAAATGACCAACGATTCTACGTGGGGATCTAAGGAGTTCTTCGCGTTCGTGTGGAACCTACTGAACGTGATGCTTATTGAACGAGCGGAACGGGAGGCCCTGACGGAAGCTCTTGGTCTCGCCGGCGTTCTTCCTCCAGCGCGATACGAAAGCATTCGCCTGGCAAAGCGTCAGGCTGCGATCGCGACAATTCAGAAGCTCTCGCAAGAAGGCGAGAGTGCCTGGCTTCGGATGCTGCAAGAGTTCGAAGGCCCTGTTCAATAAGGAACCGGCTCATGGTGCCAGAATAGCTCAGTTACAGACTGAGGCTTTTTCGCGACACACCCTTTGAAGTGGGTGCCGATTGAAAGAGCTGGGACATAGATCGGTTACAGAGTGATGCGTTTTAGCCACGCAAGTGGATTTCAAAATCCACTTCGAAAAGGAGAACCCTTTGGCAAAGTTGACGATAGCGGAAGAATTGGATTCAGCGATCAAGCTGGTTTCGGCTCAGTTCGAAGGACTGTCCAGCCGCGAGGCGGCAGAGGAGTTCTACATGTCCCAGCCTGAATTGGTCACTTGAGAAGAGGCCGTTGAAAAGGCCAAGTAACCAAATGGATCTTTCCGCATGTCACGCTTTTCCGTTATGGTCTTAGTGCACAGATGAGAGCAGCCATTTACGCACGGGTCTCGACGTCCGACCAGGACTGCGCCATGCAGTTGAAGGAACTGCGGCGCCAGGTGCGGCTCCGCGGCTGGAAGCTTGCTGGCGAATATGTCGATACAGGATGGTCCGGCTCGAAAGCGTCCCGACCTCAGCTCGACCGCCTCATGGCGGACGCGCGCAGTCGCACGCTGGATGTCATTTTGGTGTGGAAGTTGGATCGCTGGGGGCGCTCGGTCTCCAATGTTCTCGACAGCCTGAACGAGCTGCGCTCGCTTGGCGTGCGGTGGATCGCCACCACGCAGAACCTCGATACCGACGAGACCAACCCCAACGGCCGGCTGATGCTGATCATTCTGAGCGCAGTGGCTGAGTTCGAGCGCGCCATGATCCAGGAACGCGTCAAGGCCGGAGTGAAGGCCGCCATGGCTAAGGGTGTTCGATTTGGCCGGCCCAAGAAGATCTTTGATCGCGGCAAGGCCGTCCAGATGAGGGCCGATGGCGTGAGTTTCCGCGGAATCGCGCGCGAACTCGGCGTCCCGCTCGCCGCGGTTCAACGTGCTGTATCAGCATGTGCGTCAAACCCACGCCAATCGCGTGTATCGAAAGCCTCGCCAAAACGTGGGCCAAAAGTGACGCAAGGAAAGCACTAAGCTCTCCGCTTCTAACCCCTTGAAATACTGTAGTTTTCGGTACAGGCCCAAACCTCCAGCTCGCGCTCGAGCCTCGTCACTTCCGACGCGCGGGCCCCGGGCGCCGGCGGGCCACTGCCACGAATGTGCACGCCGGATCGCGAAAACAAAAAAGTGGGAAGATCGACCTATGAGCGGAATGGCTGGGCCTCCCGGATCTGGATCGAGGTATCTCTGGTATCGCGCCTGGATGGAGCTTCGCGAATTGGCTGATGAGGCGTTGCGCGCCAAGATGGAGCAGGTCGAGAGGCGCCAGGCCGATGTCCAACGCGAGATCGACCCCGGCTACCACTGATCGACGCTCCCGGCGACAAGCCGGTCAAACAGTACTACGCTGCCGCATCCTCCAGGATCGAGCACACCGGACCCTTGCACCTGCATCCAGGTTTGTGGATCCCCCTATCTACCCACTCGCCCCTGAACGCTCCCTCGTGTTGCATGGCCCATACGGCCAGTAACCCGGTGCTGTTGCCTATCGCCGCCCTGATCTCACACACGTAGCTTGCAACGGTGTTGACGCTGATTTTGAGCCTCATGGCTATTTCTTTGTGCTGAAGACCTTCGCACAGCAACCTGAGGACCTGACGTTCCTTGAGGCTCAATTTCACTAGACCGCGACCATCATTCTGCATGCTTGCCTGATAACCTTCGGGGTACCCGATTACATGGTCCCCATTCTGAGGAATTGCCTCTCTGTATCTTCGCGCACATAATTGATCCTGACAATGGAAGCTGCTGCGAAGCTCAAAGTTGTTCCTCCTGATTCCCCTTTCAACCGCCCCCAGGCAATTGATCGCCTGGGGGTTCTAAACGATATCCTGGCCGACTATGCCGTCCAGATCGCCCCGTTCGAGGCGGAAGCCGACGAATTGGAAGCGAAGCTCCTGGCAGGCTACGAAGGTAAGGACGTCGAGAAGGTCTTCACCGATGAGGGGCTGATCTACCGCCTCAAAGTCGGAGCGGCCGCCGATGTGCAGCAGCTCGACATTCCGGCTCGCGCGAAAGTCTTCCGCGAGATCGGCAAGGACACCTATATCGCTCTCTGCAAGCCGACGTTCGAAGCGCTGAAGTCCGCGCTCACCCCGGCTAAGTACGAGCAGCTCATTCGCAAAGAGCGCGTTGGTAAGCGCTCCATCAAAACTGTGGTCAAAGCAGCGCCGGTACCAGTGAAAGCCGCGGCGTAAGTCTTCACGTGCCGTCGGTACCGAAGGTGCCGGGGCGAACGCGCGAAACCGGACCGGAACGGAGTTTCGGGTACCGGGGCTCGCGACGGCCATATCAAAAGCTTTTCCCTTGCGCCGTGGGTACGGCGTTCCCCGCGTGGATAACAGGAGCCGACGTGTCTCATCAGAAGATTCGAGTGCTGGGCAGTACGACTCCTGGCGCGATGACTAGCATCGATCGAGCCATCAAGCTTGTTGCCAAGGGGCGTGCGGAGTTCGTCGACGATTCCTCGATCCGCATGATCGACAAGCCGCGAGCGGCCGCTATCCCCGGTTCGGGTGAGAAGCGATCGCGGCCGGCAGTCAGGCATTCAGCCGATCCGCTCGACGTGGTTCCGTTCAAACCCGACGCGTTTACCGGACAAACGTATCTGCACTACCCGCAGGCAGCATGAAACCCTTTGGTGCATTTTGGATGGGCTCTCTCATGACGAAGTTCTTCGCTCTATGCCCGCCGCGGTGTTGTGCCGCGAACTGATCGCCCTGGTCGACCTCATGTCGGCCCCGATTCTGATGAGCGAGCTGGACGAATGCCCTACGGAGTCGAACCTCCCTGTGAACCGGAACCCTGCTTTCTTATGAAGCTCGAAGCTGTCATCATCTCGGCCGGATGCGCGGACTTTCTCGCGCACACCCTGCCTTTTAATAAGCCGCACTTCGATCGCATCGTAGTAGTTACGGCGCCGGAAGATCGCGACACCCAGCGCATCTGCGACTACTGGGGAGTCACCTACGAGCGCACCGACAAGCTGAACACCCGGTGGCAAGGCGTATTCAGCAAGGGCGCCGGCATCAACGTCGGCCTCGATAAGCTCGACAAGGACGGCTTCGTGGTGCACATGGACGCCGACATCGCGCTTCCACCGCACACGCGGCGCTCGCTCGAAGCGATGGACCTCGATCCTTCAATGATCTATGGGATCGACCGCCTGGAGTGCAAGAGCTGGGAAGACTGGCAGCGGTTCATCGGTAACCCCGACCCTGCCATCCAGGGGAACGGCTTTTTCATTCATACGACTCATGCGCCGTTCCAACTGGGTACCAGAGTAGCGTTTCAGCACCACGGCGGCTACATCCCGATCGGCTTCTTTCAGATGTGGCATCCGGCTGAGTCAAAAGTAACCAAGTATCCCGAGGGCCACACCGACGCCGGCAAAGAGGACGCCAACTTCCCGACGCAATGGCCTCGCCGCAAGCGCGCGCTCATCCCGGAAATCCTTGGCTATCACCTGGAATCGGAACCGGCGGAAATGGCGGTCAACTGGAAGGGCCGCAAGACCAAGCCCTTCAGGATCGAGTAAGTGGAGCTGGCGCCCCGCGTTTTCCGACAAGCCGACATCGTGGCTGCACGGTTTGCCCGAGGCCTTCCGCTTGCGTTGCGCACACAAACCCGCGACGATCTCAGGCAGGAAGCTTTACTCGCTGCATTGCTGGCGATTCCGCGAATCGATCCGGCCATCTCGCAGGGTACCTCGTTCCTCGAAGCGCGCATGACCGGCGCCATGATCGACTACGCCAGGCGCGAAACCGGAGCGCGCGGCGAGCGGCCGCCTCGGCAGAACGTGCCGATCCCGGTGACGATGTCCGACGAGTCGAGCGACGTCATGCACACCACTCTGTTGAGTGAGGTCCGGACTTGGGGACGCTTTCTCGGAGGGCAACAGGCTGCGGTGTTCGCCTGCATGCTGCGCGGCCTCACTGGCAACGAGACCTCGATAGAGCTAGGACTCTCCGTACAGCGGGTGAGTCAGTTGAAGCAACACCTGATCGCCAAGCTCCGGCGAAAGCTGAGGATTCGAGTGCAGGACGAAATTGAACGAATGATGGGCGAGGGTTGCCCGCACGATATACCCGCGCCATGCGACGCGGAAACGCGTTTGTCCCACATCGTTAGCAACCACAGCACTGCGATTGATGTCGCGGCCGCCGGAAGCCTCGACGCGGGGCAATAAAGGGGAGATTGCTGCGCGGGACGGATAAGCGCTGCCGTCCCGCCATCTCCCCGCACTCACACAGGTAAACGATTATGAACGCCGAAGCCATCGCCACCCAACTGGGTCTGCACGAAACCAAACTGGAGAACCACGGCGTTCGCCTCTCCACCGCAGAGGAATTCATCAAGGACGTGAAGTCTATGTTCCGCAAGATCATCGTGGGACTGATCCTCGCCGGCGTCGCCGCGCTCATTGATGTGGCGGTGCACCATTGATCTTTGGCGTAGCTCTCGGAATGCTGCTGGCGTTCGTCGCCGGCTTCCTTACCGGACTTCATGCGGTGTTCGGACTGCGCGGCGATGACGACGATCCGTTGACTCTGAGCCGCACCGCAAAGAGCGCGCCGGCGAAGAAATTCTTTCCAGGTGAACCAGACGAGCCGGTGTATGAAGGTCCGAACTGGGACCTGCCCGGCGTTGAACGATAGCGGATGGCCGGCAAGAGAAAACAGCAGCCGAAAGAATGGAACCCGAGCCCGCGCATCCGCGCCTTTCTCGCGGCGTATCGGTTGACCTGCAGCATCACCAAAGCAGCCAAGGCCGCCGGCGTCAGACGGGAAGCTCACTACCGGCTGATGGAGCGATCGCCGGACTATAAGGTGGCCTTCAATGAAGCGACGGTTATAGCGGCCGATGCTCTCGAAGACGAAGCTCTTCGCCGCGGGCGCGAGGGGCTGCTCAAGCCAAAGTTCTATCACGGCGAACTGGTCATGGTTCCGAAGAACCCGGCGGACCCTGAGTGCAAAGTGTTCGTGCCCTACCTCGAACGCGAGTACTCCGATCAGCTGCTCATCACGGTTCTGAAGGCGAAGAAGCCGGAGCAATACCGCGACAGGGTCGAACACGAGCTGGGCGACAAGACGGTCAAGCGCTTCGAAGGCACGATGGAAGATTTGCTCGCGCTCTATAGAAAACTCACCACTCCTGAGGAAGACGACGACAAATGAGACTTGCTAGTTTACTTTCCGGCCTGGCCGCGATGCTGGGCTTCGGCGGCAAGCATTCGCTTAATCCCACAGGCGGCGATCCGCAGCGGCCGTACGTTGCACCCAAGGACATTCGCCCGACTCACGTCTATCGCGGCGGCCGGCATTCGCGAACAGCAATCGGGTGCCCCGCGTGCTTTCACTACACCTCGAAGCGCGGCCTTTGCATGAACCGGATGTGTTTCAGGTTCAACGCCGCGACTGCGCGCACTCACCCCGATCTGCTGAGCCTTCATCGCGGCGTTCGCCTCAATGCCCAAGCTCGCTGGGAACGCGGCGGTATGGCCGCTCTCTGGGCGCGTTGACTCCAAGCCTTACTCCGGCTGAGGCCGCGGCACTGATACGCGGGTTCACCGATCACGAGAAGTTTTGCTCGCACCTGAAGATCCGGAACAAGGAAGGGCTTGCGGTCCCTTACCGGACGTCACCGGGCGGATCGAAGCTCAACCGCGTGATCGAGGGAATGCGGCGGCGCATGCTCCCGGTGCGTGTGGTGGTTCTGAAGGCCTCGCAGGTCTGGATGACCAGCTCGGCCTCGACCCAGATGTTCCGCCAGGTCCCGTTCTTCCCCGGCCGCCGCGGCCTGGTGTTGGCTGACACCGAGTTGCATGCCGATCTGGTCTTCAGCTACTTCCGGCAGTACATGGAATCGTACGCGGAGAATCCGTATGGCGCGGAACTCAACGCGGCGATCAAACTCCCCGCGCTGGTGAAGGACACGGAGCGCTGGGTACGCTGGGCCAACGAATCGAGCGTCCTGGTCCACACCGCCGGAAACGTGGATGTGGCCAGGTCCGCGCCCTTCAACTGGGTGATTCTGTCTGAGGCAGGTTTCTATCGCGACCTCGGCGCGGTGATGACGGGATTGATGCAGCGCATCCCGAACTCACCCGATTCCGGCCTCATCGTGGAGTCGACGGCCAACGGGATGGGCGGAGACTTCTACGATCTCTGCCGACTTGCGATGGACCCACGCCGGCGAACCGGCTGGGAGTTCCTGTTCTTCGCGTGGTGGGAGCATCCGGAATACCGGCTGAAACCAGACCCCGGTTTCAAGCTCATGCGCGACGAGCTGGCCGAGCTGCAGAAGTACAACCTGCATGTCGATCAGATCGCCTGGCGGCGCCGGCAGATCGAGACCGCCTGCGAAGGCAAGATCGAACGCTTCCGGCAAGAGTTCCCGGCGAATCCGGAGGAAGCATTCCAGTCGACCGGACGCACGATCTTCGATCTCAAGGCAATCGCGCGCATGCCGGAGATCAGAGAAGCTCCGCGCGGGCGACTCGACGTCGTCGACCTGGGAATCGAGAAGCGGGTACAGTTCCTGCAATCGGAAGACGGCCGCGGCGAACTGGTCGTCTACCACGTGCCGCGCAAGGCCGGCCGCTACATCATCGGCGTCGACCATGCCGAGGGAATCGACCCCGGAGCGAAGAAGGGCGCCGGCGGTTCAGATCCGGACTTCTGTTCGGCAACCGTGATGGACGCCGACACCGGCGAAGAAGTCGCCAAGCTGAAGGAACGTTACGAGCCTTCGCCCTGGGCGCATCGGATTTACTGGCTGGGCAGGTTTTACAACTGGGCTTTCATCTGCCCCGAACAGAAGGCCGTCGGCAAGGCCGTGATCGGCCATCTGTTGAGTCATGACGACGATCACCCGGCTTACCCTCAGGAGCTGATTTACGCGAGGCAGCGCGATCCGAGCGACCGCCGGACGGCATTGCTGCAGGAGCTGGGTTACGAAACCAACGTCGTGAACCGGCCGATCCTGATCTCGAACCTGGATAACGCGGTCCGCTCAGGCGCGATCAAGGTACACGATCCGGAGACGCTGCAGCAGCTCCGCGAGTTCGTCAGGAAACCGAACGGCCGCGAGGAAGGTTTGGGCCACGACGACGACGTCTTCGGCCTGGCTCTGTGTGTGGAAGCGCTGCCTTATGCGAGAAGGGCGTTCGAATATCGCGACACCCTCGAAGAGCAGCAGGGCGTGCAGCAGTGGAAAGCCAAGAGTTACAGGATGCAGGGCAGACGAGACGACGATGACTAACGCGGTAAGCTCCGACAACTTCAGCATCGCCGCGATCGCGTACCGCTACCAGTGTTCCGCGTGTGACGTGCAGGTCGTAGAGGCCCATCGAATTTATCGGCAACAGGAAATTCCAAACGCCTGCGTTCCTGCCGGCTGGAAGCGCATGGGATGGGAGTTCTTTTGCCCGGCTCACGAGGTTGGATTGATGATCGACGGCGAAGAGAGAGGCCTGCTCAGTGACTTCTGATCGCGACGGAAACCGCTCGAACCCTTACCAACCGAATCCAGAGATGTGCTGCGAGGCCTGCACCTTCGGGTCGGGTGAGCACGCTCCATGGTGCGAGGTTGACCGCGGCGTTCCGGGCGATCCCCCGCTCAAAGCTGCCATGCGTTGGACGCTTCGACAGATGTTGGCAAACGCCTGATGCCAAAGACCTTTCAACTCCAGATCTCCGGCGCCGAAAAGAACCGCTTGGTGCAGCGCATTGAGCAGGACTTTCTGCTTTGCAAAGCCTCTCACCTGCGCTGGTCTCAACGATGTGCCGGTTGGTTGCAGAAATGGGAAGGCCGCGTCGACCCCGCGAGAGCCGGCGACGAAGACAAGCCGAACCACGTGGTACCGCTCACGCAGTGGCAGTGCTTCAACAAGTTGGCCAGGGACATACAGGCGCTCCTGGGAGACGACGCGGAGATCACGGCGAAAGCCACCGGCCCGTCAGACGCGCAGAAAGTCGCGAAGATCGGCCGCTACATGACCTCGCGGGTATTCGATCAGATGCAACTGATCAATCCGCTGTGCGTCTTCGAGTTCCGCCGCATCCTGAACGGCTGGAGTGCAGCATACCGGCCCTGGTGGAAAGACGAGTTCACCACGATCAAGGGTGGCAAGCCCGTCCGCGTGTGCGACTACGAAGGGCCTGGATTCTTTCCGCTCGAGCCCGACGATCTGATGGTTCCGGCGGAGCGCGGCGTCATGTCGCTGCAGGATTTCAGCTTCGTCATTCGCAGGGTACCGGTATCGGTCGACGACCTCATCCGCGGCGACGGCACGCTCTACCAGGGCACGTCAGACCCGGCGATGGTGGACAAGCTCATTCAGTGGGCGCAACAGGGTCCCTCGAACGATTACACGCTGGTCGGACAAGATCCGGTGCGGGAAGAGCGCGAGAGATCGGAAGGCGTCGACTACGACTCGTTTATGTACGGCCGTCGCATCCTGTGGGTGTGGGAATGGTACGGCAAGTGGCGGCCGCTGAAGAGTCAAAAGAAGGACGGGGAGGAAAACAACCTCGAAACCCGCCAGCTCTTCGAATCAGACTGGGTGGTGAAGTTCATCCCCGGCCTCAAAGAAATCGTCGGAGTCCAGGACCTTCTGCAGCTCTATCCGAAGATGAAGCGGCGCCGGCCGTTCGTCGAATCGACGCTCATCAAGGATGGCACTTACAGGCCGAAAGGCTTCGGCGCGCTGCTGGAGGATCTGGAGGACGATCTCACCGCCAACTCGCAATTGTTCCAGGCTGCCGGCGAACTGAGCGTGTGGCCCCTCATCTTCTTCAAACCGGGCGGTGCGATGAAGCCCGGGGCCATCCGGCTCGAACCGGGCATGGCGTATCCGACTGAAGACCCGGCATCCGTCAACGTCGTGAAGCTCACGCCTAACCTGGAATTCCTCATGTCGCGGCAACAGGACATCGTGGGGATCGCGGAGCGCGTCACCAGCATCACCGATCAATCGCTCGGCAGATCGATCGACCGTCCTAACGCACCGCGAACGGCTTCCGGCCAGCTCGCACTGATCGAGGAAGGCAACGTCCGGGCGTATCTCGACTCGACCATCCTACGAGAGGACACCGAGCAGATCATCAGCGATTTCTGGGATCTGGATTGCGATCTGGTACCGAAGACGGATCCCGGCCTCTTCTTCCGCGTCACCGAAGAGCAGGCCAACGGTTTGTTCGATGTGAAGCAGGGCGGCGCCTACATGCAGCCCAAGGAATTCGGCGGCCGCTATGACTTCAAGCTGAAGTTCGCCACCAGCGTGTGGGCGCGCCAGGCGAAGAAGCAGGAGCTGCTCGGCTTCGTTCAGCTCGCCATGCAGAACCCGTTGATCGTTCAGAATCCTCTGGCGCTCTGGGAACTCACCAACCGTGTGGCAAGGGAATTCGGCATCAGCGATTTCAGCTCGATGGTTCCGCGGCCGCCGGCGCTCGATCGTCCCCAACTTCCGGAAGACGAGTGGACGCAAATGCTCGAAGGCGAGGTTGTTCACGTCAACCCGCAAGACAACGATCAGCAGCACATCGCCGAGCATACCCAGGACCTCGAACAGGAACGCCGCGACAAGGATCGCAACGAACAGGCGATCGGCCTCATGGTGCCTCACATCATGGAGCATCAGCGGCAGATGAAGACGAAGCAGATGATGTCGGCGCTCACCACGCAGCTGATTCAGCAAACTGCGATCGCCGGCCATCCTGCAAACGGCATCGACCCGGGGATTCTCCAGCGATTGGAACAAATGTCGCAAATGCCCGGTCAACCTGGTCAACCGGGCCAACAGCCAGGCGCGCCTGGTCCGGGCGGACCGCCTCAGATGCCTCAGGCGAACCCGGTGCCTCCAGGCGATATTCCGCCTCCACCGGCCGCTGCGGGCGCTCAGCACGTGCCGCAAACGATCCTACCGGGGTAACGAGCCATGCAAGACGAACTGTTAGACAGCGGCGACAAGGACTCGATTGAGGAGCTTCTGATTTCGCCAGGCTACGCCCTGGTGAGAAAGCGGATCCAGGATGAGATCGCGCGCCTTCAGGCCACGCTGGAGGGCGATCTCGAAATGCCGGCGACATACAAAGTCCGCGGACAGATCGCAGGCTTCCGGACGGCGCTGAGCATCCCGGAGATTCTGATTTCGGAAGTGCCTGTTAAGGAGAAACGACGATGAGCTTCGCAGCAGTGCAACGGAAAATCGAAGGCGAAGGGTACGGCAAGAAAGCCGCCGGCGCCATCCTCGCCAGCTCTTCGGCCGCAAAGAAGGCCAACCCGAACCTGAAGAAGGTAACGGGAGCGGCGCCCAAGAGCAGGAAGCACATGGAAATCGAAGAGACCGATAACGGCGGTTTCATCTCGAAGACCACGCACCTGCAGCCGCGTGGCGACGATCACAGCTACCGTCCGAATCCCGTGACCACAGGACAGCACGGCAGCTTGCGCGCGTTGCAGGGTCACATCCGCCAAACCTTCCCACCGAAGAAAGGCGCGCCCTCGGCTTCGCCGGCAGCTCCGACGCAATGGTCTGGAGTCGCGAGCAAGATGCTGGGCCACAGTTACTAGGAGACTTCAAATGACGAGCAGAACTTTCGAACGAGCTTACTTATCCGCGGTTGTCGCATCCGGACTTCTCGCAAAGCATGGCGTCGATCACGGCGGAGTAAACGCCGGCGTCGTAGCCGAGAAGTCGGTGGCGATCGCGGACGCGATCATTAAGCACTGCGATGTCGACGATGTCGAGCCGCTTCCCGAGCATCCGCACACGCAGACTGAACCCTTTTCCGAACCGAAGCCGAACACGCCGGCGTCCATCGGCGATTCGGGAGTTGCCGGATCCGAATTGCAGCCGGTACCGCCGACAACCGATCCCAGCGCCTCCCAGGAGTAGCGATGCCCTGGAAGCCGGCGGATGCCAAAAAGAAAACTAAGAAGGCCTCGACGCCGAAGAAGCAGCGCGAGTGGGCGGACATAGCAAACCGCCTGCTCGCGTCGGGTACGCCTGACGGCAAGGCCATTCAGCAAGCCAGTGGAGTGGTCAAGAAGCGATGAATCCTAGCGGAAAACTTGCCATTGCCTCCGATTTCACTTCGGGTCTGGTCACCATGACGGTAAATAATGGCTCTTTCAGCACCGTCGTATCCCTTCTTCCAGAGCAGGCCGAGTCCTTGGCGAAGACTCTCAGTTTGGCGGCGTGCGCCCTCCGACCGTCATGAGTGTCGGCATCATCATCGGCGAGCAGTGCCCCTATTGCACCAAGTTTCGAAGCCCGCTTGAAATCATCCATCAGCCAGGCGGCGTCAAGATCTGCATTCCGTGCGAGCAAAGACACCTGGAAGCGATGCAATCCATCGCGACAGGCCAGTTCCTAGGCGACTGCTCGGAGTGTGGAACCAAAGCCGACGAACTGAAGGCGCAACGCAAGTGCGGACCGCGCGGGGAGATGGCCGTTCATTTCGAGAACGGCAAGTATCGCGTGATGTGCATCCCCTGCAATCGGACGTACGTTCCGAAGCGCGCGGAGCTTTACGGTCAAACAGAATTCGGAAAGGCGATAGGTCTTTCCTGAGGAGTAAACAGTGCCAAACGACGTCATCGACCAGATCGATGCAAATGAACCCGTAGTGCCCGGTGAGGGCCAGGGACAAGGCGACAAGGTCACAATCAACAAATCGGAGCTGGAGAGCCTCCAGCGCCAGGTAAGAGAACTCGGAGAATCCGAACGCACGTGGGCAGGCATCGCGCGCGGCAACGCAGGGCGAGTAGCCGAACCGCAGGTGGTCGAGGAAGACGACGAACTCGACTCTGCGCAGTTCATGGATGACGACGCGGCGGACATCCCTGCAGACGACAACGCCGAAAAGATGGTGGCGGACATCGCGTCGGAGGGAGTCAGGGCGATCAGCAAGCGCGGCTTCGTCACCGGCAAGCAAGCGCAGGAGATCGCGATTGAAGCTGCAAAAGCAGTGACTAAGGAAATGATCGGCAGGGAGGTCTCCAAGCGGACGACCGACACCGCGATCATGGAGAAGTTCCCCGAGCTGCGCGATCAGAACTCGGAGCTCTTCAAGGAAACGGCCGCCAGGTTCAAGGAAGCCGTGGCGATCGATCCCAAGTCGGCGAAGAACCCCGGCGCTTTGTTCCTCGCGGCGAAAGCTGCCAAGGAATCGCTCGAACGTAAGAACCCTTCACGCGGCCGCGACGATGACTTCGAAGACGAGCAGGACCGCCGCACACGCGTTCGGTCCCAGGACAGCCGTCCCTCGGGACGCGCGGAGATCGACGACGACGACATGCTTGGCAACGAAGCGAAAGCCGTAATCGCCGGCATGGGCATCAGTCAGGATCAGTTCAAGACCAGCCGCAAAGAGCTGGGCATCAGTGGCGCTCGGAGGAGACGGTAATGGCGAGAGCAGCAAAAAACGCGATCAAGGTGGCCGGCGGCATAGGGGAATCGAAAATCTTCTGCGCACCGGAAAACGAACGCCATGTCACCGGCGTCGACCGTCTGAAGGAATGCCACATCGACGGCGTGAAGATCGCCGATCTGAATCTGGATCCGGCGGTGCTGGTGGCGCTCGATTACTTCGCCACCGACGAGGGCATCAAGGAGCGCGAGACCGCGCCGAACGCCCGCCCGTCTAGCGGAGTGACTATGGGTAAGGACCCCTTCGCGAAGTCGCTTCAGCAGCGCCGCGACGACGTTAAGCAGCGCGGCATGCCGCTCACCGATTCGCGCGATCCATTTAAGGAAGTCGCCGATAAGTATGCCGTCGAAGGGATGACGCCCAAGTTCCTTTCCGCCAAACGGATTCAGGAAGAGGGCTCGACCGGTATTCACGAGATCGTCCACAAAGAGGGTGGCGATCCGGTGAAGGTCAAAGGAATGATACTCGCCCACGCTCCCACGGACCTGGTGAAGCAACGCAACGAGGGCTTCCGCCAGCGCGGCAATCAGCTTTTGAGGCAGATCGAAGACAACGTCCGCTCTGAAGACGGCATCGTCGATCGGTAGCATCTCGAATTTTCTGGCAGTAAGTAACAACCCAACGCGAAGCAGGCGCGTCCACTCCCGTCCCTGAACAAGGGCATCCGGACGCCAGCAGACCTCAGCATTGCCAGGTCTTCGCTCCATGAGGCGCAACCACACCACTCAAGGAGTAGAAGTGTATGGCAAATAACAACGCGCCGTTCGGTTTCAAGCCGACGATGCGCACCCTGTCCGGAGCGGCGGGTTCCCTCGTTCCGGCTCACAAGATTGCGGGCTACGGCACCGCTCTCTTCATGCAGGACGTAATCACCCACGCGGCCGCGGGTACCAAACCTACCGTAGCGATCGACGCTGCCATCACCCCTGGAACCACACCGGTTCTCGGCGTCAACCTGATCTATGGCGCGGCCTCCGCCGCAACCGATCACACGATCGTGTTGGCGGGCGCCGGCGCTATCTTCGTCGCTCAGGGCGATGGAACCGGGGCCACTTTCCTGGTCGCGGCTTCGATGAACAAGAATGCGAACCTCGCGCTCACCGCTGGGGATACCTCGCTTCTGCGATCGAAGCATCAGATCTCGGAAACGTCGATCAACACCACCAACACGCTGGATCTCAGGGTCCGCGGGTTGTACAACAACGCCAACAATGCGCTGGGCCAGTTCGCGCAGGTCTTTGTGACCTTCAACAACCTGGTCGACAGCAATCAGGAGGCGGGCATCTAAGCCTGAGCCTCCCGGCTCCGGCTTTCAGCCCGAACACAATCAATGCAAATCAGAGGTCAGTTTTCCGACTTTTTCTTCGAGACCATGCTGCCGGCGCTCAACGCGAAGATCTGGCAGGCGTTCAAGGCGAAGAAATTCCTGGGCGGCACGGTGCTCAATACCGACACCACCACCCGTTCGATCGAGCAGTTCGCGCAAATGGCAGGCGTGGGGCTTCCCGTCCTGGTGGGCGAAGGTGAAGACACCCCGACCGATAACTTCGTTCAGGGATACAGCAAGACCTTCAAGCCGCTGAAGTATGGTCTGGGCATCCCGGCGTCGCTCGAATTGGTGGAAGACGACAAGTGGGGCGTGATCTCGCGCCGCGCCGTCGCTCTCTCCAACTCCATCTATCAGTCCCGTGAAATCCAGGCCGCTTCCGTCTTCAACAACGGATTCTCCGGCTCCTTCAACGGGCCTGACGGCGTCCCTCTGTTCTCCGCTTCTCACCCGCTCATCAAAGCCGGCGGCGTGCAGAACAACATTCTTTCCACCGCGGCCGATCTCGACGTCGGCTCGCTCGAACTGGCGCTCACCGACTGGGAACTCATCAAAACCCACGAAGGTTTCTTCCAGTTGCTTCCCACTCCGCGTGTCATGGTGGCTTCGGCGAACCGCTGGAACGTCACCGAGATCCTGAAGTCTCAGACTCGCTCGGACACCGCCAACCGCGTTTCAATCAACGCGTTCCAGGACGGCACCGAAACCGGCACCGCCATCGAACCGCTGGTGTGGCCCTACCTGACCGATCCCGATGCCTGGTTCCTTGTGGCGCCGGCGTCGGACACCGAGACCATGTGGCTCGACCGCAAGGCTCCTTACACCAAGTCGGACTTCGTCGAAAAGAACGAGACCGGCTACGTGTACATGCGCTACCGCGCGGACTTCGGCTTCTATGGCTGGCGCGGTGTGTATGGGACCCCTGGGGCCTAAAGCTCCTCCGAAGTAAAGCACTGGGGCCGTGTCGCGAGATGCGGCCCCGATTTTTTCACACAGGAGAAAAGCGATGTCTTTCATTTATCCAGCCGACCAGGAAAGCGGGGCGAACCCCCGCAATTACACACGGTTCACGCTCGCACGCTTCAAAGCCCGCTATCGCTCGCTTGTCGGCGATTCGAACGCGGCGAACAAATGCCCACTTATTGTGGAGGGCGCGCCCAACCAAACCGAAGATCTGATCGAGGTCTACAACTCCAGCCGCGTCGGATTGTTCTCTGTCGATGCGAATGGCAACGTCAAGCAAGGCGGCGTCGTCAACCTGACCCAGTCCGTCGCTCAGGTCACTCTCACCGCCGCGCAGATAGCCACGCTCAATAGCGTCCCGGTCTCGCTGGTCGCGGCTCCCGGCGCCGGCATCGCGTTGATCGCTCAGGCGATGTTCTTTCAATTCAAGTTCGGGACGGTTCAGTTCACGACTTCGACCGGCACCACTCAGCCGGTGTATCACGGCGCAACCACCAACCTGCTCGCCGGCGCGATTGCCGCGACCACGATTAAGGGGAGCGCCAATGCCACGATCTCGTTGGGCGGTCCGGCTACCGCTACTGCGGTAACTACCAACGTCGGCATCGATCTCGAAACGTCCAGCGCGGACTTCTCAGGCTCGGGCGATTCGACGGCCATCGTGACTTTGTTCTACGACCAGCTCACCCTCGGTTAATGCGATGAAATTCCTTCTACACGCATCCGGCAACGAGCTGGCCACCAAATCGGGTACCCCGCTGGTCTTAGGATCGGCGGGGATGCGCTCCCTCAAATCGACGCGGACTCTCATCTTTACCCTGGATGTGACCGCGGCCGACTCCGGTGGAACCTACGATATTTACGTCACCACTGGGGACGATACCTCGAACTGGGACGTCGTCCATTTCTCTCAAATCGCCGGCACTGGTGCGAAGCGCTATACGGCGCGCGTGAAGATCGACGCGGACCCGATGGGGACCGTCACCACGGCCACCCCTGGTGTTGCCGCTATCGATCCCGCCACCCTTGCCACCGTGACGGCTGGCTCAGCTCAGGGCATTAAGACCCTGGGGGCCGGACTTGTGCGGCACGGCGCGATCGGCAACACATTCAGCCACGAGCTGGTGGCCGCCGGAACGGTAACGACCGGAATCACCTACAGCCTGACCATGACGGCGGAGTAAGACATGAGCTATAGAGGCGACTTTCGCGCCGGCGACACCATAGACTTGAAGTTCCAGACGCTGAACGTGTCGGCGGTTCCGACGACGCTTGCCGGAACCCCGGCCATCAGCGTCTATAAGTCGAACAGCACCACCGAATCGACCGCGGGCATCACGCTGACTGTCGATTTCGACACTCGCACGGGCATGCATCACGTCCGCATCGCCACGGCTTCTGACGGCACCTTCTACGCCGAACAGAACGATTTCGATGTGGTGATCACGGCCGGGACGGTCAACTCCGTTTCGGTTGTCGGCCGGGTAGTCGCCTCTTTCTCTCTCGCCAACCGCTCCGCTTTGCGTCCTGCAACCGCCGGCCGCCAGGCCGTTGTGAATTCCGATGGCACGGTCCAGTCGGACATGCAGGAAATCCTCTCGACGGCAGTTTCAACGCCGGCGACGGCCGGTATTCTCGACGTCAACCTCAAGAACATCGCGAACGCGGCAGTCGATACCACCGCGGCTCAGCTCGGTGTGAAGCTGGTTTCGAGCGCCAACGTCGATTTCACGGCCGCGCAGAAGACCAGCCTCAACGCCTCGACGCCGGCCAGTATTCAGGGTGCAGTGGCGACAGTTACATCACCGGTCTCCGTGACAGGAGACTTCAGCGCCACGATGAAGACGAGCCTCAATAGCTCGACACCCACGGTGAGCGCAGTGACGCTTAGCGGCGACCTCACTTCCACCATGAAGACGAGCATCGCCACCATCGTAGGAACCGCGCAAACCGGCGACTCCTACGCGCGCATCGGGGCGGCCGGCGCCAGCCTCACGGCCCTTGGCGACACCCGCATTGCAAATCTCGATGCCACGGTTTCAAGCCGTCTCGCGCCCGCCGGCACATTGGCCACTGTTACCACGGTCACCAACGTGACGAACGCGCCCACGTCCGGAGATCTGACCTCCACGATGAAAGCGAGCGTTACGGCTGCAGTACCGGCAGCTTCGGCGATAGCGGCCGCCGTGAGCACCCATCAGCCGGCCTCGGAGACTTATGCGACCGATGGCGCCATCCCGACTCTCGAACAGTTGCTGCTGATGATCTGGTCCACCATCTCCCAGTTCGGCGTATCGGGTACCACGATCACTTGTAAAAAGCTCGACGGTTCGACGACGTCGATGACTTTCTCAACCGATAGCGCGACCGCTCCGACCGAAAGGACGCGGGCATCGTGATCGCCGTGATCGTGCTGCGTCTCGGCGCGGCCCTCGTCGTGACGGCCGGCTTCACGCCCGGTCCGCCTCCGCCGTCCGGCTCCATCTTCAGATCCGACGATTACCCGCAGTCTCCGGCCATTTTCAAGAACGAGTCATGACCTACGGCGACATCAAATTCCGCCTCACCAAAGCCTTCCCCGGCGTCGATCTCGACCTGATCGAGGGCTGGATCAACGATCGCTATGCCGAGATCCTCGGTGAACTGCCCTGGCAACGGCAGAACGTCGAATCCGTTCTCGTCACCGTTGCGCCTGACACCACGGGCGCTGTAGCGCTCACCCAGGGATCGACGGCTGTCACGGGCGTCGGTACCGCCTGGGCGTCGAACGTCAATGGACGCGCATTCCGCACGCCGCCGCGTTCCGAGTTCTACCAGTTCACCTATGTGAGCGGGACGTCAGGCGTTCTCGACCGGCCTTACGAGGGCACACCGGTCACTCCGCCAACTCTCGTCGGCAACATCGGCAGCGGAGATCTCACGGCAACGCTCAGTTCCACCGAAGGCCTCGACATCGGCCAATATTTGCTGATCGATTCCGAGGCTGTACAGGTGGCCAGCATCTCTGGATCCGGCGTGGGAATTACTCGAGCTGCCCTCGGCACATCCGCCGCGAGCCACACCGCGAGCGGGATCGTCACACCGCTGATTCCTTACACTCTTTTCCAGCACATCTACCCGCTGCCACCGGATTGCCGTCTCCTCGAAGACGACGCTTTCTCGGGTAAGTTCGGGCCGATGAAGCGCACCACACACGCTCAGTTGAACGAAAGCGATCCGTGGCGCGTCACGACGGGCGTTCCCCAGCAATGGATGTCCTACATGGACGACAACTCGACTCCGCCGCTGATGCAGGTCGAGATCTGGCCGGTACCGGAAAAGGCCGTCGGCATCCCCTTCACGTACGCGACTCAGGATGGACCGCTCACTGCCACCGGCACTCTCCTGAAAATCTGGCTGCAGCCGGCCGCACTGATCGAAGGAGTGACGGCGAAGATCAAAGCGCACCTGAGGGACTACACCGGCGCGCAGCTGCATCAGGCCGCGGCGGGGATCGCGCTCAAGGTCATGCGCGGCTCCGAGGCTCAGGGAATGGCGCCGGCCGTCTTGAAGATCGACAGCTATTACACAGCCCATCGGCGGAGACGCGGCCGGTGCTGACAACCGACATCCTCGACCGGGTCATCACGCGAGTTGACGACGATGCGGAAGCTCCGGTGTCGGTGACGGAAGCGGAAGCGTTAGCGGCCGTCAACGAAGGCCAGGACCTTTTCTCATGGCTCACACTCTGCCTGGAGACCACGGCGACGTTGACGTTCCCAGCGAACACACCGTTCGGAACCATCCGCGATAGCTTCCCTGACTTCCTGGTACCGCTGAGGGTTGTGGTGGGGTCCACGCGCCTGAGACCGGTCACATTCGGCGATCTCGATGTGCTCGACGATCAGTGGCAGGCTCGCACGGGGGTTCCGTCCCGCTATGCGGCGCTCGGCTTCGACTTCTGGGCGGTCTATCCGCAACGGGCTTTCAATCTGCCGTCTAGCTGGACCTACGCTCAGTCACCTGGCCTCCTCACCGGATCTGCAGGTGAGGTACCGCAGATTCCCGAGCAGTACCACCCCTCGCTCATCAGCTATGGAATCTACCGCGTCAAGCTCAAGGAAGGCGCGCAAGGCCTGACCAGAGGAAAAGAGCAGCTCAACTTATTCCTCGACGCGGCTACGGAACACGGCGACTTTGTGAGGGCGCGATCGCGCGCCGCGCGCTACGACACGTTGCCCTTCGAGCTTAAGACCTTCGATCGCGCGCGGCTCTTCGGCCGCACTCCCCGAATCCGGCGAGGAATGCCGGCGTCGCCGATCGCAGGCACCACCGAACCGGGCGATGCCGCCGGCGGAGCGACTCAATGACCGGCGATCTCGATACCACCCAAGTCATCACCGACGTGTTGCCGGCGCTGCACGCCGCCGACACGGCGGATTTGTATTGGTGGCAACTGACCGACCTGATCGAGTTCATGGATGAAGGGTTGAAGCGCCTGGCGTGGAAAGCCGGCGTCTTCGTGAAGCGATCGACCAGCACCGTTTCCGCAGTCGGTCGACCAACTTATCCCTTGCCAGGCGATCACGTCGCAGTCTTGCACGTGAGTTACGGGACCAGCCCCTTGCGGCCGGCCGGCACGTTGGAACTCGAAGCCCGCGACTCGAACTATCAATCGACCGCAGGGACTCCGGATCACTGGTATCTCGATCAGATCGGCGATTACACTATGGGGCTCGCGCCGGTCCCGAATCACGCCGGCGATACCGTCCCGATCATTTACACCGCGCAATCAGCCGAGCTCGACGACGCGCAGGAGAACACGCTCGTGACGGCGCCCGAGCCGCTGAAAGGCTATCTCGCCATGTGCATTCTGGCAGGGGCTTATGGGCGCGAGGGCGAAATGGAAATGCAGGATCTCGCGCAGCACTGCAAAGGGCGAATCGCGATGTACGAAGCCATGATGGCCGAATATTACGGGATGGGCGAGTAGGTGGCATACGCTCCGCGCGAACTGAAAATTTACCCCGGCGGCCTGAACCTCGTCGCGCCTGGCGACCAGGTCAATGACGGCGACTCGCTCGATCTTGCCGACTGGTGGCCGAGCTCCTCCGGACGGCTGGAACAGTCGCCTCAGCTCGTCTTACAAAGCAGCCCCGACGGCAACGGCAGCAACATGCTGCTCGAATCCGACGGCAATGTCTATTACGGCGGCCCCGGTGGAAATCTCTTCGTCGAGGGCTTCGGTTTCCTCGACAGCAGTTTCGACGGTTCGCCCTTAGGCGCGATCTCCTTCCTCGGCTGGGCCTGGTTCATGAACCCGCGCAAACAGCGCCGTTGGCAAAGCGACGGGGCGGGCGGCTTCACAGGTTTCGACTGGTGGCCCGGCAATCCATACCCCGGCCTCACGATCACGGTTCTGCCCGGGCAGGGCGCGTTGAACGCCCACGAATACGAGTACTTCCTCACCTGGGTGATTCAAGGGCTGGGAGAAACCAACCCCGCGCCCGTGGCGCCGATCACCGTCAACGCCGGCGACGCGGTGCAACTGAACCGGCCGGATCTTTCGGACGCGCCTGGCGGTGCAACGGGCTGGAACATTTACCGTCAGAATTACATCGACTCGTCGGGCATCGGCGTCTTCGGCCTGGCCTATCTGCTGAACCCCGTTCCGATTCCGCTCGCTACCGCCGTGTATGTGGACACAGGGCAAGCCACCGTGCAACAGGACGATACCTCGCTCGCGGAACTCGGCGTCATTCTCGAACCGGATCATGACGGCCCTCCCCCGGCGAAGGTCGTAGCCAATCAGACCTTCAACGGCCGCATCGTCGTGGCGAACAGCGCGGAGTTCCCGAACCGCATCTGGTGGACCAAGGCCGATCAGCCGGCGTTTTTTCCAGGCGCAAACAACCCGAACTCCGGACAGTGGGCGGATATCGGAACCGACACCGGCGATGACATCCTGGCCATCGCGGTCAGGCCGCTGACGCTCATCATCTACCGCCGGAAATCCATCTGGCGGGTGCTCGGAGACTTCGACGATCCGAACTCGCGCATCGATCCCATGGTCCCGGAGCTCGGCATTGCCGGCGTGCGCGCCATGGTCTCGACGTCGGTGGGCGATTACTTCGTCGCCTCGGCCGGCCGCGGCGCCTACTCGTTCAACAACGATTGGGCGGCGCCCATCTCCCCGCAGATCGATCCCATCTTCCGCGGACTCCCGACTGAGAATTTCCCGACGCTCGGCAAGGGCTACGAATCGCAAATCGCGGTGGGCTTCCGCAACGGCCGGCTCTGGGTGTCTTACCCGCTTGCCGACGGCAACCCGGCGGGCTCGTTCATTTATCACCTGGCAAGCCAACGCTGGTTCGCCGGAAGCTCGGGATACGGAGCGTTCCTCGACATCGGCTCACAATTCCTGGGTGTGAACGGCGGCGTATTTGCGCTCGAAGACAAGTACGTGGGCGGCTCGACCATCGTCCGTTACCAGACCCAGTATCACAACGTTGGCCTTCCCGATCACGAGAAGAACTGGGCCGACCTGGTCATCAACCACAACACCCAGGGCGAGACGCTCACGATCACGATCCGGATCAATAAGAACGTCAAGCCGACGACCGATTCCTTCATTGTGGCGACGCTCGTCTCAAACGCCATGACGAAGACGATCATTCCGCTCGTGTACCCTTCGGACTACGTCA
>Ga0208982_1000003_pt1 | contig 41346 bp, 53 predicted proteins | sample MedBloCAOM1_O3_FD_187840 | JGI IMG/M metagenome (GOLD analysis project Ga0208982, IMG submission 187840) | Forest soil microbial communities from El Dorado National Forest, California, USA - Mediterranean Blodgett CA OM1_O3 (SPAdes) (version 2) | ecosystem: Environmental > Terrestrial > Soil >... | reverse complement strand
CGAAAAGAGTTCTAAGGGTTCGTGTAACAAGGGGTCATTTGTGAATTTTCGTTTAGGCTAATGTTTTCATCGTTGTTTGTCTATTTTCTTTGTTCTTTATTTGATGATGTACTTGATTCATTGTTTTGTATGTTGTTGCAATACAGTGTTTTACTACCTATCTATATCAGTGATCCCACACGCGTTCTCCCAGGTCTTTTAGAGGGTGCTAGGGAGCCTCACAATGCCTAGACACAGGCAAGCACATACGCTGTGGAAGCATGCTCCAATAGATTGATGGATTGTATGGAGGGAAAGGGTTGGTAAATAGGTGTAGGCCTCTGGATGGGTGTGCCGTGGGCCGGGATCGGCTTTTGCACATTTTCCACCGGATTCGAGCCGTTACTACTACATGGTACTTAACTACATGCCTTAACTATATGGTCTTAGGGGGGGACCGATGCAGCCCTGTTAGGGGGGACCGATGCAGCCATCTAAAAACTTCTTGAAAATACATGCACAGGAGATTAAAAAGCGAAGACGTAAAATAGACAAATGATGTAAATAGTCTCTCTAGTAAAGGGTTTTATGATGGGGGGGGGGACCGATGCAGCCCTATAAATTAGTTCCCTTTTTATTCGCTTTAGGGGGGGGGGACCGATGCAGCCCGGAAAACTTTATAGATCCACATCGCCCGGTGGGAAAATATTCGTAAAAAATTTCAAGGCACAGAAAAAGCGAATACCCAAACATGCAAAACAATGCGAATCATCGCTCCACTCGCAGAGATCGTTGGGGAGGGGGGTACCGTTGCACCCGTGGAATACTGTTCGCCCTATGTACGCTTTTGGGGATATGAAATTAAAAAGAATTATGGACAAAGTAAAAAAAAGATGTAACGTGGCTATTCATAAGGACTTATGAACTGAACTCATGAACGAAATCCCCAATTCCCTAGCAGAGATCGCAGAATCATCGGGCCTAATTGAACGAATAAAGGCCACTGAAGCCGCTAAAGAGGCATCAAAGGCGGCTTTAAAAATCGTCGAACAAGCCGTCGAGATCAAGGAAGATCCGCTCGGCGATCCCGCCTACCTCGCCCGCTTCCTCATCCAATGCACGTTGCCCCATACCGACCCCGGCGACGTACCCATTTGGCGACGAAAAAACGGAAAGTACACCCTCCGCATCCAGCCTGGCTGGGACGAGCAGACAGACCGCTCGATGGGCTACCCCTATGGCATCATGCCCCGCCTGATCCTCATCTGGGCCGTCACTGAGGCCAAGAGGACCGGAATCCGCCGACTCCATCTCGGCCATTGCATGACCGAGTTTATCGAGAAGCTAGATCTCGAAAAGCCATCAGGCAGAGGCAAGCGCGGGGTGCCGACACGAATCAAAGAACAGGCACAACGCCTGTTCTCATCGCACATCGATTTTTATACGCACACGCGAGAGATCATCGACGGAAAAACAATCCTCGCCGACGACAGCGAATCGTACCGGGTAGCCTCAAAGATTCATCTCCGGTGGAACGAGAAAGACCCAAAGCAGGCGGTGTTGTGGGGTAGCTACATCGACCTTAGCCGGGACTTCTTCGCCGCGATCATGGAAAGCGTCGTGCCATGCGACATGCGGGCTGTGGGGATGCTGCGGAAGTCTCCGCTGGCGCTAGACCTGTACATGCTTTGTAACTACATCGGCGCGAACCTCAAGCAGCGCAATAAAACGAAACACCTTCTCACCTGGAGGATGTTGGGCCAGCAGCTCGGCTGCGACTACGGAGATCTACACGATCTCAAGAAAAAAATTAAGGCCGCGATGCTGAAGGTGAAGCTCGCACACCCAAATCTCAAGGTTGGCTACCCATCGAAGGGTGGAGGCATCGAGATCTACGTCAGCAAGCCGGCCATTGCGCCGCGCGTCAAGGTTGACCAGGTCTAAACGACATCAGGAACGAGCCGCACCCTGCTCGTTCCGAACGAACTCTCCTCACGGAGAGAACCCAGGCAAATTAGGGCGCTGAGATTATCAGCGCCCCATTTTTAGCCCTTCAGCAACAACGCCAGGCAGCTTGCCACGGCGTCGCGAATGAACTCCGCAGGGATGATGCCCCGGTCGGCCCTCAGGCGCTCCAGCTCGGCGATCTGCGCTGCAGGTAGCCGGATTGGATAGGGCACCATCCGCTCACGCTTCCCTTCTGGGCGAAGAGATGCAAACCCCTTAAGAATGTTCTCGTTCGATGCCTCCACCGGCGACGTAAAATTCCGAAACGATTTACCGGGATCGACCGCAGGCAGATTGCGCACTGCATCAAACGGAGGCGGAAGCTGGATAGGAGCCTCTACAGGCTCTCGCCGGTCGCGGATGGGGATAAGGTCAACGTGGGCGTCGTCGAGAGCGTGGATGAGGATTGGGGCGCGCTGCTTAGCCATGTCAGAATCTCCTTGGTTAGTGCGACGTACTCCTGGGCCGCTGCATGGCGGGGAGCGTAGTCGAAGATGGTTTCACCAGACCCCGACACTTCCGTGATGGGAGCGCGATCGCCGATGGTGGCTTGGAGGATGACGGCCCCGGCGATCGGAGCGAATAGGACCGCCGCCGTGTCCTGGGACTGACGACCGAGAACCGTATTCTTACGGGCGTTGATGAGCACGGCCACGCGGGCCTCGGGCAGCTTCTCCCGCGCGAGGATGCGCACGAACCCAGACGCCGCCGAGAAGTCGAGCGTCGACGGACGGAGCGGGACCAGGATGGCGTCGGCCCCATGCAGCACCGCCCGCGTGAACTTAGCGGCGTCGTCCTGTTCGGTGAACCCCGGAGGGCAGTCGACCAGCACGAGATCTTCCTCGGCCATCGCCAGCGCCGAGAAACGCCACTTGAGTTGTCGAGCTGGGGTGACTTCAAACGGTAGGCTTCCCTGCCCACGTGCGAGGCTCCACATGGTCGCACTGGCTTGCGGATCGGCGTCGACGACCAGGACGGAATACTTCGCCCGCGAGAGGCCGCCCGCGAGGTTCATTGTGGTTGTGGTCTTCCCGCAACCACCCTTCTGGTTTGCAATTGCAACGATGATTGGCATGAGACTACTGTATGACGCACGGTAGAGCTTACGGTAGTGCATACAGTGGTTCTACCGTAGAGCTTACCGTAACCTCTACACGCAGATTACATTGTGTAATACACATGTAATACACACAGCCAAAACAGGGCTAGGATGGGTTATGGGAAGGGCTTGTACTAATCCCCCGCCACGTGGAAGGATCGCAGGCTTAGGGAAGGGAAGGGGTTTCGACGATGGCGCGACCGATCACATGGCTGCCACGGTTGCACGAGATCCGGCGTTCGGTGGCCGACTCGGTGCGATCCCACTACACCCGCAAGGAACTGGAGGCGTTGTTCCAGATCCAGCAAGGCGCGGCGTCGAGGTTGCTGGAGATCGTGCCCACCTTGAAGATCAACGGCAGCTACCTGGCCGAGCGCGAGGGCATGTTGGCGTTTCTGGACAAGGTGCAGGAGACCGACGACGTAACTACCTTGATGCGGAGACTAAGAGCTGAGAAGAACAGCCCACCCCGCCGAGCGGTCCGCCAGATGGTACGACGCGACACGTCGCCCGTGAGCCTGGCAGGACTGCCGGACTCGCTGCGACTGACGCGCGGACACCTGAAGATCAAGTTTGAGACGTTGGAGGATCTGGTCAACACGCTGTACCTGCTAGCGCGGATTCTCGACGACGACCTGGAGGCCTTCGCAGAAAAGTATGAACCGATCCGCACGAAGACGGTCAACGAAGAGGCGGAAGACGTGAGGCGCATGTTTGCCGAACTGCAAGAGCTGGAGACCAACAGAGCGCCCTAGTCGTCCAGATCGTCGTCTTCCAGGTTGCCGCTATGCTTTGCCGATTCAGCAATCCATCTTTGCCATCCAATTTCGAGAACATCTTCCGGGATGCCAAATTCTTTCTTCGCAGCAACCAAGGCTGCACGAAGACAGAAGTTATTGCGCGATGGAATGACGTGACGCCGCAGAGCGTTCCTAGCTGTCGCCGCCTGTATCAAGTCGTACTCTGACTTTGTTGCTCTCAACCCAAGCTCAATATATTCAGGGCCTACCCTTTTCGGTCTACCGGCCTTTGCCATTTTTTTCCTTTTAACTTTTTTCCTCGTTGTCATACCTGTATTATATGGGCATGAAAAAGGGATGTGTCAAATCCATCATATTAGAGATTCCGTTCTGTGGGCCATCTGTTAACCATTACAAAAAACCGATCACTCTGCGCACAAGTAACGGCCCCAGGCTTAGCTTTGCGCTCACCCCCGAAGCGAAGGCCTTCCGAGATATGGTTGCGATCCTTGCGCGCGGACAATCTCTAGCGCCGTTCACGACGACAGAAAAAAACAAGATCCGCTACGCGCTGACGGCGACCGTATTTTTAGGACAAGGCAATCGGGGAGACGGAGATAACTACTGGAAGTGCATCGCCGACAGCCTGGTCTACGCGGGAGTGATCCACTCCGACGCCCGCGTGAGAACCTGGCACCTCGAAGTAGAGGACAGCGATAGAGAGAATCCGCGCACGATTATCTGCGCTTCCGTATGCCAGAAACGGCGCACCCTGGCCGAGCGCATGCAGGACTTCCGAAAGAGAGAGGGAAAAAATGTCACGCAAAACTTACGATGACGTGAAAACGCTTTGCATCATCTGCGGCGGGGAAGTACCGAAAGATCGCATCATGCGCGGTGCGATCACATGCAGCAAGGAACATAGCAAACTGCGGCGCAACCAGCTCACCGCCATCGTCGACAAAAAAGAATGCCGCTACTGCCGCAGGCCTAGCACCCCAGAAGAGCGCGAGGCGTACAAGCGGTTTCGCAACATGGAGCGCAAGCGCCCCGACCTTCTCTATCCCGAGGCCTACGAGGAATGGAAAGCCAGCGGTCGTATACCCTCACCCGAAGCATTCGCGGAATTCTGGAAAAATAGATGAACCTGAGATCAGGACCATGTAAGCACTGCGGGCGTCCAGCCGAGGAATGGATACTGCCGCCATTTTGCGAAGAGCCCGCGCAACTCCTCGTTAGACACACTGATGGAGGCAATACCATGTTTTGTTTCGAAGATGAGCGCGTAGAAGAGGCAGAGGTGAGAGATGAGTGTTAATGTGGTTTTGCGATTGACCAGGAGCCAGCAGATGGCGCTGGTGGACATCTTGATCGCCTATGTACGAAGCGACGACGTGCAGGAGTTCGTCGACGTGGCCAACGATGTGACGACGACGACGGGTGAGCTTCTACGACTTATAGGGGATGTGCGCGAGCTGGAGGTCAAGGATGAAACCCCTACCAGTTGACGCCGAACCCTTCCCCCACGTCCTCACCTGGGATCGCGTGGAAGGCCGCAAGGGACAGCGGTGCGAGATCATTGGCGTGAGAAACACGATCTGCGACGTGCAGATCCGCTTCGAGGATGGCGTAACCGCCATCGTCAACCGCAAGGCTCTGCGAAGAATGCCCAAAAAAACGATTTGATTGGACGAAAACGCTGTCAAGAGTAGACTTGCCCAGAATGCGCAACAAAATGCATCGTCCTAAGGAGAGCAAGTATGGCTTTGTCCGACCGTCCCTATGGCCCGAACTCGGGAGCCGCCAGCGTAGCAAACCAGATTCCTCTTAACCAGCAGGCGACCCAGACCCAGACGCTGGCCGGCGTATTGCCGGTGCAGTTCACCCTGGGAGCGGCCACCCAGACGATTGCACCCAGCGCGCCGAATGCAGCCGTTCCCCTTACAATCACGATCCCGCCCGCCACCCAGATCGAGCAGACCGTCTTCGACCTCTACGCCTCCGGCTACATCCAGACCAGGGCGGCGGGAACTGTCACCATCGACCTCTACGAGGGCACCAGCGAGACGATCGCCAGCAATGTCCTTCTAGGTTCGAGCGGCGCAATCACACAGAACACCGCGATCGCAGCATGGTGGGCACATGCGGGGCTCATCTTAGATTCAGTGAGTGGCGCACTGGTCGGAAAGATCGATTTCTACGTCAACAAAATCATCGTGGCGGCAGTGACCCTTTCGAACTTCCCAACCGGATTCCTCAACCAGGGCAACCCCTCCGCGAATCCCCCGACCATGGCGAACCTACCGAGCTTCGTCCTCACCTTCGCTTCGAGCGGAGCCACGGGCGGAGCGCTGACGACGGTGAATATCCAGAAGTTCAGCGTCGGCTAGACCTATCACTGCGCGGGCCGTAAAGCCGGGACCCACATGCTTAAAGCATGTTTCCAGAGGGCGGGGGGATAATCCCCGCCAGCACCTTCAGGAGAGGGACGATGGCGGAAGAGAAAAAAGAAGACAAGCCGAAGAGAAAACATCTTCATAAGCACACGATCGAAGAAACAGAAGACGGCCACTATGTTCATCACCAGGTGTACAAAAAGAAGCGGGGCGACACAGATAGCGAACCGGAGCGGAAAAACACCGCTGTCAGTATGACCGCCGACGAAGCCGGCCAACACGCAGGGGAACAAATGGGCATGAATGAACCCCCGCCTGACGCAGCAGCCGCACCGGATGCGGGGGCAGCACCCGGCGGTGCGGCACCGGATGCAGCAGCAGCGCCACCACCGGGGATGTAAGTAATGATCGAGCCAGACGATCACGAACGCATCGTCCAGGATGCCGCTTATCGCGACGATTTGCGGCATCGCTTCATTACCGACCCATTCTTCGCAGGCAGGATGTTGGGCTGGGACTTCCACCCGGTCCTCCACCAGCCCGTCGCCGAACTCTACGGCAGGAAGAATCCGCTGCTCTCGATCGAGGAGCAGCGCCCGAAAAAAAAGCTGATGCACTTCGATCCCCGCTTCACCTACAAAACCACATGGAACCGTGTGGATAAGGTGCAGTGGATCACGGCGTTTCCAAAAGAAATCACGCTGCTCAATCAGACGGCCACACAGCCACTCGCAAAGAAGATCTCGAAGGGCATCGGGAACTACTTCTATTGCCCAAAGTACGCGAAACCCACCCGTTTTCAGCTCTGTTTCCCCGAGCTGGTGGTCAATAAACAACCGTTCGGCTTTGACGATACGTGGAATACTCCTTCGCACAACATGGATCTACTGGACGACACGATCGCCTACACGTCGCCGCAGACCGAACAGTCCGGATGGCATCCGTGGCTACTCAACTGTGATGACATGGTGGCCACCAAGAACAGCGGCATCCGCGCCACTCAAGACGCACGGCAAGGTGTCATCGAGACGTTCGACACCAACAAAAACACGCTGGTGCCGGGTGGCTATCTGTACCTCGTAGGCACCCGATACCATCCCTTCGACCTGTACGGTGTCCGGCTCAACGACATGGACCCCGAAGAGTGGGATGTACTCATTCGCCATTCCATCCAGCGCAAAGACGGTTCGCGGCTTTTGCCGGGAGAGTTCCCGCCCGAAGACGAAGTGATTTTGCCCTTTTCGGATCTGCCCGGCATGCAATATAAGCGGCTGCGCTCGATGTTCATCGAAAACTACGAGACGTTCATGTGCCAGCAGCAGAACGATCCGCAGGGTGGCCACACTTCGATATTCGACGACAAGCTGTACGGAACCTGCGAGGCCAACATCGAACGCATCCCGCCCTATGGCGGGGAGACGTTTGTGTGCTGGCGGTTGCCCCACGGCAGCAAGCCGGCGACGAGCAAGTATCTGGAAGGTGCGGCGGCGCGGATCCTCGACGGCAAGGTGTACGTGATCGACTGCTGGCAGATCGGCGGCACGCCCAGCCACCAGGCCGAGAGGATGGTGAGGATTCACAAGGAGCTGCAGGCCGATGGCATGATGATTCTGAATACGCCTGGCTGTGACGGCTTCACGCCGCATGTACGCAACGAGGCCGCACGGCGCAACGTCAGCCTGCGCATCCAGTGGAGCTACTGGGAGGACAACGAAAATCTGCGTAACGACTCGATCAAACAGATGGAGCCGGTGCTGAAGGTGGGACGGATGATCTTCTCGCGGAGCATGACCAAGGGGGCCGAGTGCAAAAAGCAGTTTGTCCATTTCGGCCTGATCGAAGAGAACGGCATCATCGAGTGTGTATCGACACTGGGGAACCTAGTGCCAATGTCACAGATGCGCGCCTCACTGGAGGACGATGAGATCGAATACCAGCGCAGCCGGCAGGACGATGCCACTATCAACTGGCTGCTGAACCTGCAAGGGACGCCGATCGTGGACAAGGAAGTTCAGAAGCGGAAGGTGATGGCGCACCTGCAGGCCATGCAGAAGACGACGACACATAGCTTCCTTCCACCAATGCCTGGAGGTTTAGATGGCTGAAGAACTGAAGCTGTGCGACACGACAAGTACCCCTCGCGTGGCAGCTCATTGGTGCGTTTGTGTGCGACGGACGGACATGATGGGGCCATGCCTCACTTGGGAACTAGGTGGGAACGGACGATGTGTGTATTGCGATCACGATCACTATTGCCACCAAATGCTAATGGCCGCGCGAGGAGAGAGCTGAGATGGCTGAAGAACTGGATATACCGCGTGAGGGTGACGATGTAGCAGCGCGGCCAGGTGGCGATGGTATGCCGCTTGGAAACGAGATGACGCCGCGCATCGCGCAGTCGCAGGCCGAGCTGGGCGAAGACGGCGCGACAGAGACCGTCTTCGACGACGACGCAGCGGCGACGCTGGTGTGGCAGAACTACCAGGCGTGGGCGGGATGGCTCGATGAGAACGCCTGGCTTGCGGAGTGGCAGCTTGCGGATTATCTGAAGCAAAGCCCAAACTTCGATCGCGGCGGGATCGGAGCCAACGGCGGGGTGGCGCGGATCTCGCGGTTCAATGTGGCGAAGAACTCGCAGACCGTGGCCACACAGATCAAACGAGGCATCTTTGCCGACCAGACGCCGTTTCTGTTGGAGCCGCGGGGGCCGCTGGCCGATGATGAGGACCAGCAGCTCTACGTCGACGCCATCACCGAGATCTTCAGCACGCTGAGCGAACGCGCCGACTTTGAATACAACATGGGGCTGCTCATCAACTGCCAAGTGCTGCAGGGCACCGGGCTCGCCGATATGGGGTACGAAGAGCGAGACCGCAAATACACGACGCGCAAACGAAAGAAGCAGCCCCAGACTATCCCGATGCCGGTCGGGCCTCCGGCGATCGTGAACACCTGGGAGAGTGACCAGTTTGAAGCGGTACCCCAGACCGTGACGGAGACCTATCCCTATTTCGAGTACCGCAAGCTGGGAACCACGCTCTACGACCCCGGATGGCGCACGCCGAATCGGCCGGACCTGAGCGCGCAGGGAAAGATCGATGTCGATTACCTGACGCTGCAGGACCTGCAGCAGCTGCGCGGAATGAACTGCTACAAGGACATTCCCTCCGACGCGGATCTGAAGCAATTCTTTTTCGAGAACCCGTTGGGCGATGCACCGCCGGCGTCGACTACCTCCGAGAGCATGAATTCGAACTCATCCGTCGTCTTCCACGCGGCGGGCGAGCACGAGCAGACCAACGCGGATCCGACTCTGCGGCCGCTGATGCGCCTGAAGTACTCCACCAAAGAGAACATCATCGAGGTGCTGTGCTACCAGGGGCGAAGGAAGACGATCCGTAAAGGGGCGCACGATCTGCAGGAGTTCGCGCTGGGAGTCGCTGCGAACTGGTGGGACATCGAGAATAGCGGCTACGGAATGGGCGTCGGCCGGCTGAACGGCGGCGATCAGCGCATGTCCCAAGGAATTTTAAATAAAATGCTCCAACTCCTCGGCTATTGGGGAGATCCGCCGCTGCTGTATGACAGCGAAGGCGGCAACGAACCGACGCAGAATGTGGTTATGGGGCTGGGCACTTTGTGGGGCGTGAGTGCAAAGGGCGGCGATGTAGGAAAGGCCTATCAGTACATCCAGCGCCCGGAGATTCACCCCGCGAATATGCAGATCTTCAGCGACATCGCGAATCGCGGCGGCGAGGACCTGGTAGGCGCCAACAGCACGACAGCCCAGGGGAATCCCGGACCTGGGGCGACGGCGCTGAAGACAGCCACTGGCGTAAACCGGTTGGGCAACAAGGCGGACGAAGTTCTTTCCGAACCAATCTCCAACGTCGAAGGCGTGATGGTGCGGTGGTACCGCTTTCTGTGGTGGATCGTGCAGACGAAGATGCCGATCGCCGAGATCCGCAGAATCCTCAGCAAGAAATACGCCGACGCGATCATCAGCAAGATCGACCCGGAGAAGTTGGTCAACGCGGAGTTCAACATCAAGATCCTCGCGGGCCAGAAGCTGGCGGCGAAGGCCTCGATCCAGCAACTGATTCCCTTCCTGCTGCAGCTGCTGCAACAGCCGCAACTGATGGAATTTATGCACCAGAAGGGAAAGACGATCAACTTCTCGTCAATTGAGAAGATCTTCATGCGCGTGAGCGAGCTGCAGGGCGCGGAAGACATCATCGTGGACCTGACGCCGGAGGAGATGCAGCAGGTACAGGCGACGAACCCGGCTGCGCAGAGAACCCAGAGCGCGGCGGCGATCGAAGCACTACGCGGAAAAAACAAGCTGCAGGCCATCGACGCCAAGGGGCAAGCCGATACGCAGCTGGCCGTGGTCAAGGCCGCTGCGGACAAGGCTGCGGAACGGCTGGAAGGTCCGCAGGAGTTCGAGGAAGCCGAAGGCCGCTTAGAGCGCAACACGGATATGGGAGAGCTGGCGAATGGCGTACCGGGGGGCGGAGCATGATTCATCCAGTGGTGAAGGAAAAGCCGATGAAGCTTGAAGCTGGGCAGCCGGCGTTACCGGAGGACAGTGGCGATGACGTTTGATCCAACTGCACACGAGAAGTTTTTGCGCGGCGAGCCTCTGACCCCAGAGCTGGCCGCTGTGCGCGACGGACGCGACGCGGAGACGAAGCCGAGGCCTGCGCCGGCGGAGCGCAGAGCCTACGACGATCCAGAACGCGAACTGACACGGCCGGAACGGCTGGACCTGAAGGAGTTCTGGGAGATGCCGGGACAGAAGTTGTACCTCCGCATCGCCCAAAAAGCTATTCATTTTCATCAGAAACGTGCTATTACTCTGAGTGAAGACGACCCACTGACCAACCGGGATGAAGTCGCAAACGCCTGGGCGTATGTGAAGATATTGCGTCGCGCCGTAGCGGAGCTGGAAGTGGTTGTGAAAGCAGAACTCGCAGAGCTGGAGAACGAGCAATGAAGATGGAATGGGTCACAACGCGCCCAAACGGTAAGCCGATCGAGCCGGGCACTTTCTGCCGCGTACTGGATATGGAAGACGGCACCAACCCGATCTACTACTACGGAAAAACCGAAGAGGAAGTGTACGACAAGATCGGCTTGAACAACATGCACGCGCAGCGTGCCCTGGCACGACGCGCCGAAGCTCCTCCGCAGAGCACCGCGACCCCCTCTCCCATCGCACCCCGCAAGCGTATGACCGCCGACGAGACCATGCAGGCAACGACAGACCTGCAGAACCCGGCTAAATCAGCAGACGCAGTAACTAGGTTGGTTCAGGACGCCACCGGCATGGACCTTCGCCAGATGGCGATGGATGCCTTCAAGACGCGGGCCGACGAGTGGGCGAGCGAGACCCAAGATTTTTACAACTGCAGGCCGAATCGATTGCTGTTGGCGACCCAGTTGGGAAAGCTGGTGAATGGCGATGTCGCCCTCATCTCGAAAGAGATGATGACGCAATGCTTTCACCAGATGTTGGAAGCCGGGGATTTAGTGGAAGACCCCGGTGAAGTAGTACCGAACGTCACAGCGTTTCCTGACGAGAATCAGGTCCAGCGTGTCGAGACGAGCCGAGGCGGACGCAGTGGGACAGGAACGCGGAGCACCAACTTCCGCGCCCCCCAGAGCGTCCAGACAAGGACGACACTCAAATACACACGGGAGCAGATCGACAGGATGAGCCTAACCAAAGCCGAGGCGTTAATTCGCAGCGGTGACAAGGACTATGCAGACGCCTGTGAGTTCTACTACCCGGCAGCGAAGGCTACGGCCTGACGCTGAGGGAGCGCAACATGCGTCAGACAATGACGTACCGGATGTGGAAGCGAAAGAAGCAATGGGTGAGCGGAACGAGCAGGCAGTTCCGCCCAATAGGCGTGCGAACCGGGATTCAGGACGGGATCGCTGCATTTTTGTTTAAATACATTCTGTGGCCTTTCCTGCAGCTGCTGATCGCATGTGCGGCGGCGCTGATGGCGACCGGATCCACGGCGATGGCGATGGCAGCCCAGGCATCGCACGCGCCCGTGGTGGCCGAAGGCGGAGCAACGGCAGCCGCCCAGACCTCCGCCAACATGCCGCAGGCGCGCCTGACGGTCTATTACAACCGCGTCTTCATGCAGTGGCTGTACGCCAAAACGAACAAGCTGCTGATGTGTACCCACATGGATCTGCCCGAGAAGAGCGGACAGACCTGGCGCAACTTCATGTCGATTCCGCTGGGGCCGGACACCACCGAGCAGACCGAGGGCACGCCTGGGCCACCGGAGCAGATCAACGTCAACTTCAAGGACATCGTCGTCGGGCAATGGGCGAACTTCAACACCATCTCCGACTTCGCTGCACTGACTTCGATCTCGGACGATCTGGTCGAGAACAGGCGCATCATGGCCTACCAGCTCGCGCTGACGATCGACGATCTGATCATGTTCCAGATGGATTTTCTGCGCACGATGGATACGCGAACGTCCCTCCAGGACGCGACCACGGCTCCGTATGCGTTCACCAAAAACATCATCGAGCAGATGCCGGGTTCGCTCGAAGGTGCCGAGGTGCCGCAGATGAAGGATGGATTCTACAACGGGAGCATTCATCCCTTCTTCGTCTCGGACATGATGATCGACAACTCCAACAACTCCATCGTCGATATCTGGAAGCACACCGACGCGGGCCAACTGAAGCTCGAACCGTTGGACGGTGACGACGGCGAGGCTCCGGTAAGGACGCTCGAGCTGTTCGGCTGCCATTGGAGAAAGAGCACCAACCAGACCCAGACCGCAAACTGGCAAGGTTCCGGCGAGACCGGGATCAGCACCTATCTCGCGGGCATGGATGGCATGGTGTTCATTCAGTTTCCTCACGGAAAACTGACCAAGCCCGGCCACAAATGGCAGAATCTCGATCTGTGGGCTGAGAAGTTCACAGCCCGTACCGCCTATGACGCCAACCAGCTCATCCAGGCCGGGACAGGATACAACTGTGTGCTTGGCATCGGGCCACCGCCCGACGTAACCAGCCGCATGCGGATCGCGATCGCCGTTCCGATGACGACATAAACCTAAACCAATGCCCAGCGGCAGCCCCGGATGGCCAGTGGAGGATCCGGGGTGAAGGTGAAGGCTTAAATAAGGCTTAAATATGGCTAGAAAATCAACAAAAAGCGTTGTGGACAACGGTGCTCTGCGGAGCGTGTCTTCCGCACCGATCGAGGAGGATGGTATGGCAGAAAAAACGATGCAGCAGCAGCTTGAAGAGGTCCAGCTCAAGACGGCGCAGATGAACATGAAGCTCGCCCAGCGCGAGATCGAAAAGTTCGAGGCGCAGGAGAAATCCAAGTCCAGTCAGAACGCCCAGCGTCAGAGTGAACTCGCCAGCAAGATGCGCGGACGCTGGCAGATTTCGAGGAAATGCGCCCACAAACAGGGAGCCAGCCCCAAGAACATCTACAAGGGCAAGGGCGACACCACGCTGAAGAAGATTCGGATGATGGACGGCTTCACTGTCCTGATTCACTGCGCGATCTGCCGTCTGGCCGTCTTCAGCCCGCATCCCTATGACCGGAATCCCGAGCCGCAGACCGACTTCCGAACTCGCAAGATGGAGACCGAAGCCCAGGCCAAAAAGCGCGTCGCGAAGTGGCAAGCGGATACCGAAGCCTTCGAAGTGTTGCTGGAGAAGAGCGAGGAGTCGAAGTCGGACGAGTACTCGAGCACGATGGATTGCGGCAACACCTTCGAGGTAAAGGACCACAAAGGGATGCCGGTATTTCGGCGTCGGCCGAGCGACTTCTATCCGCAGCCTGCAGGATAAACTTTCCGGTTTTTCGACATGGTTTGATGTTTATTTCGTATATGATTCGCGCCGCGCGAGCGGGGCAGAGAGAAGGAAACAATGGGTGCAGATCGCGTAACCTACGGACCACCGAGTGCCAGAGGAGTAAACTCCTTCGACCAGCAAGCCATCGTGCTCGACCAGACCAATGGAGTAATGTATTCGAGCGGAAGCGCCAACGGCCGCAAGCTGATGGCTGCAATGGGAGCGCCCCTCGTGCTGCCCGCGCAGCCAGTTGCCACGGCAATCACGACAGCGCAAGGTCTCCTGGCATTTACCTTTGGCTCCGGAGCGTTGAACGTCACCGGACGCAAGCTCCGAGTGAAGGGAGTTCTGATCTACTCGACCACGGCGGCGAACGTGGCGACAATCAGCTTTGCGCTGACGCTGGGCGGTGTGACGCTCTGCACCATCACCACGGCGGCAACCAACACCGCAGCCAGCGCCAACCTTCCCGTTCACTTCGAATTCGAACTGACGGTGGTGACGCTTGGGGCGACCGCGACCATTGAATCGCATGGAAGGGTGGACGCGAACATCGGCACCGTCGCCGCCGCCGTCGCCGTAACCTACCTCGATACGAATATCGCAGTATCGGCGGCTGTTAATCTGACTGCGGCGGCTGTGCTGGGCGTGACCATCGCGGCCAGCGCAGCCATCCCGAGCGCGCAACTGCGTTCGGCAACTGTGATGTACGAAGCCTAAAAGGAGGCATGATGGCGAAGCAGACAAAAGCAACATCAGCGCGCGGATCTGCAGGAAAAGAGACGACGACGACACACCAGGTCCACCCAGATCCGGACAAGAGCGCCACACCTGACCCGTATAAGAAGAAGCTGGCCGAGGTTCGAAAGGATCTCGCCACTCTTATCGCCAAGTTGCGGACACACGGTATCCACGTGGATCTCGATCGCAAAGCGGACGAAGGCGACGAGGTCTAAGACGTGGGTAACTCCACCATCAAGCTGAGCAACGTCTTCAATGTCATCGCCGCCAAGGGAATCCCCGATCCCAGGGGAGGCCCCAGCGGCTATGGCGACCAGCTTGCGCTGGAGTGCGCGAACGAAGTGATGGCGGATATCGTCTGCGAACGCTACAACCAGAAGTGGAATCGGGCCTATGCCGCACCGTTCTACACCAACAGCTTCCAGCAGGACTATCCCCAGCTCGCCCAGGTGGCCGGGCCGATCGGCTGGGGCGAAGACGGTGACGTGATCGACGTAAACAACACCTACATCCCGCCGACGATGTCCAACATCAAGTGGCGGCGGGGTCTGAGCCGTACCAACGTGAGCCGGTGGTGGCCGGAAAACTTGTGCTGGATGTACAACAACGAGCTGCATATCGCGGTCTGGCCGGGCGCAGGCAAAACCATCTATCCGCTACTGGGCGCGAACGCACCCGGCGGCCAGAACCCCATCCTCAATATGCGGGATGTGAACGGAAACATCCTGATCGTCACTGGATTCGGCACCACCGGAAGCACCGCTCCGGAACTGGCTGCAGGCGCGGAAGAGGGGGAGACGGTGGAAGACGGCAGTGTGACGTGGACGTGCGTAAGCCCCACCTCCCAGGGCTTCCGCATCGACCGGCTGCCATCAGCCGCGGGGCCGACGCTCGAGATCCGCCCCTACTACCAGATCGACCCGCCGCGCTTCGCCACCATGCAACAGCTTCTCAATCCGATCCCCGACAGCTTTAGCCGGTTTTTCTTTCGCGGCCTGCAAGCGCAGTGTCTGCTGAACAGCCCAAATCCGAACGATGTAAAGCGCGGCGAGGTCCTGACGGAACGAAATCCCCAGACCGGCGAGCCTGCATGGATGAAAGAACCCATGAAGCAGGGCGACCGCGAGCTGAACGTGTACGCGCTACTGCCGGCGTCAAGCGTCGTCGAGCCGAGGTGGGGCTCGAATGTGCCACGCACGGCAGATAACCCGTATGGGTGGAACTGATGGGCATCACGCTAAGCATTCAGGCCTCGATGACCTATGTGCAGTCGCTGATCGATAACCAGCGCCTGAACGTAAACAACATGGAACCCGGCGTGACCATGGCGAACAGTGTGCTGGGCACGATGCTGGGAGCGCCTTTCTGCTGGCGGCAGAACCGCACTAATTTCAGCTTCCCCATCACCACGGCGGGAGGCACCGACTACGTCCAATCCGTGCCGGGGATGGGATTTATCGAGACGCAATGGCTGTCCGACTCCAGCGGCGACATCCTCGAATTGAACGGATCGACCGCGCTGGCCAAGGTGAGCTTTCAGAGGACGCCCACGCTGATCGCGCCGCAGTACGACGACAACCAGGGCAACATCACTTTCCGCGTTAACTCTGTGCCCGATGGAGACTACACCGCATTCCTCGATATCCAGAATGCCGCGCCGCTGATCACAAGCCCCGCCCAAACGTTCACACCATTAAGCGACTACTTCGGTTACTTATTCAATAAGGGCATGCTGAGCGAGGGCGCTCTACTGGTGAACGACTCACGCTTCTCTATCTGGCGTTCGGAGTGGATCGCACAGTGTCTCGCCACCCAGGACGGCCTCGATGCCCAAGCGAAAGACATGTTCTACAACCAGTTTATGAATACGACGCGCACGGTGCAGCGCAGCCAGGACATGGCCAAGAGCGGCGGCGGGGGAAGGGCGCGATAGATGGCAGGACCGATACCAGCAGCCGGGGCCGTAAGCAACCCGACGAAGTACGCCGCTCTGAGCATGGGTGCCCGCCAGATGACCGGGCTATGGACCCAGCGCAGCCCGTACCGGGATGCTGCCGTGCCCTACCTCGCTGCGAAGTTCTACTCCGGTAGCCGCTTCGATTCGATGCTGGATGGCACCAACCGCGAGATCAGCGTGGACCTGACCGACAAGCGCGCGCCCGGCTCGATCGTCTTCAATGGGGAGACCTTTCCGGGGTGCGTGAGCTACTACCCATGGAAGACGCTGCGCAACAGTGTGGAAGCGATTCGCGTGCTGTACGACGGAGTGGATGGAACGCTCTACGACGCGACGCCGGGACAAAAGACCGCGCTCTTCACCAAGAGCGCAGGAGCCGGCGCGAACCGGATGCTGGGCTTACCCAACGCGCAGTTCTACGTGGGCAACGGAGTGGATCAAAAGAAATGGCTCTTCCCCGGAGGCTGGCAGGCAAACAAGATCGTGACGCCGGGAACGCTGATCAATCAGGGCGCGGAGCCAGGCACCCTCTTCATGGCGCTGGGAGGCATCACGGTGCCGATCGTGGCCACGGCGGTATCCGGCAGCGGGGCGTCATGGCAACACCTGGTGTACGTCAACCCCGCTCAGGTCCCTCTCAAATTCGCGAATCTGGTGGGCGTCGAAATGACGTTCTCCGGACTCACCACGGATACGGAGCTGAACGGACGTACGCTGGTGGTGAGCAAGGTACTGAGCACCACGCTGGGCATCTTCCAAGTGAACTTCACCAGCGGGACCGTTCAGGACTACACACCGGATACCGGATCCGCGACGACTGGGAACGGGACCACCGGAGGCAGCTCGCCAACGTTCGTGACGACGCGCCTGAATGTGATCGCAGACAGCGGCCAGCAATGGAAGTGCTACGGGCCAGCGGTCCAGAATACACAGTTGACCGCGCCACTGGTCCCCCCGACGCTAACACCGGTGTCGGGCCGATTCTGGCAGCCCAACACGGCCTTCCCGCAGTACACCAGCATCCTCGATTCGAACGGCAACATCGAAGTCGTAGCCTCGATTACGGGAACCAACCGCAGCGGCCCAGTCTATCCCCAGTGGACCGTCGCGCCGGCAGCGGCGCAACTGGTGGCGAACAGCCTGACGGGAACCCCCACGCCGCTCGCAAACACCTTTGGCGGGATCTATCAGAACACGAGCGCGAACGTCGCACTGCATAGTGGATTCGGAAATATCATAGACGGCAGCAAAATAGCCTGGTTTAAGCTGCTGATCGGTCCCACCAACCCTCCCACCAACAACACATGGGGTACGACGTTTACGGCGACCGACAAGGCCGGAAGCGATAGCAACGGACAAATAGGATTCAATTTCTCCGTGCCACCGGGATGGTTCTACGAGCTGCAGTGCGGCGGAGACGTAAGCACGACGCCGGGATATTGGGACAGCACGCCGCTGTCTCCAGTGGCGACCGGAGTTTCGACGCCGGGAGGCGCAAATGCGGTCACCAAGGATGGAGGTCTGACCTGGTACAACCTTGGGCAACCAGGCGTGTGGCAGGCCGACGCCTCGAATGCCGGCGTGACCGGTTCCTGCGTGATCGACACGAACAACAACCTGCAGTGGCTCTTCAATGGCGCAGGCGGAACCAGCGGCACCACTGAGCCGACGTGGGGCACAACGCTGGGCGCTTCCGTCACCGATGGCGGCCTGACGTGGATATGCATCTCGACCGGAGGATCTGGTGTGGCGCTGACCTACCAGACGCTGCAGTACTCCTACAGCCTGCATGGCGTCGATGGAAGCCTGAGCACCGCCGCTCCGGTGGCGATCGTCTACGGAGGCGTCCTGGGCACGACGCCGGCGGTCCTCAATCCCACGCTCATGGTCACGGCGACCTCGGCCGGAATGTTCTCCGATACGCAGATCGACCAGGTGTGGATCTGGCGCACGGCGCAGGGAGAGCCGATCCTGGTGCTCGAGGACCAGATCCCGGCCGATGGACTGACCAACTCTTTCAGCTACGGAGAGGCCGGAGTAGCTGACACGTCGATCCTTGGGCTTGCCGCCCTGAATGCGACGATCCCAGCTCCGATCAACGGCACCAACAGCCCGCCGACGCCCACCAGCCTGCCGATGTGCTTTGCATTTCAAAGGGTGTGGTGGGCAGACGGCAATCTGGTGCGCTACTCGGGAGGTCCGGACACGCTCTCAGCCAACGGCAACACCACCCAGCCTCCACTGAACGAGATCCCGCTCCTGGGCATGGTGTACGACATCGTGCCGGTGACGGTGCAGGACGGAGGGTTGATCGTGTTCACCAGCTCCGGAATTCAGATCATCCTGGGCAGTGGAACGACGAGCGATCCGTTCTATGCGACCAGCTACTACAACAATGTGAATGTGGGTGGATACAACTGCGTGACCCTGCAGGGCACGACGATGTTTGTGCTCGAGGTGAATCTGAAGCTCAGTTCGATCGCGATCCAATATCCGTTTAACCCCAACACCGGGTATACGGAGATCGGCTTCCCCATCGGCGACCAGCTGCGCAAGGTGACGACGGGCGGAATCAATGCAAAACTCTACACATCCGCGACGGCCTATCTGAGTTGGAACGACGAGAGCACGGACGAAAACGCGCTGTACGTGGCAGATGGCGCGGTGGGATGGTTCCGCATGTCCTCTGTGTCGCCGCCCGAGAGTGGGCTGATGTGGCACCCGCACAGATCCATCGTCGGCGGCACCAGTGCCGTGCAGGCAGTGGAGACCTCGCCAGGCCAGACCCAACTGCTGATCGGGCCTCCTGCAGGAACGCCGGGCCCCATCCTATGCCGCGACGACAGCGGCGAGGTGTATAGCGACAACGGGGTGGGATACCCGAGCTGGGATGTCAAAGGCGTCAACCAGCTTTGCACGACGGGCCAATATGCCGAGACCGTGCATGTCAGCACAAAGTCGATGCCGGTGGGGAAACGCCCGATCATCAGCGTGCTGTTGGGTGAGATCAAGCCCAGCACGAAGCGGCCATACCGCGCGCTGAAGCTCGACGACAAGAGCAACGATCCGGCGCGAACGCCGAAGAGCGAGAGCGTCTTCAGCGACAGGTACGTCCTGAAGCAGAGCGGAATTAATACCCTGAGCGATTCTCTGTTGACGAAGTTCGACTATGGGACACAAACGGTCGCGGATGAGCTGCTGGACTGGGGCATTTACGCGAGAGAGCACGACGAGCGGGAAGAACAGGTTGCAAGCGCGAAGTAGAAGAACGAGGTACGGCCATGGCAAATCTTCCGGTGTACAGGTTCGACGGTTACACATTTCGTCCCGCCACTTCGGACGATAACCCCACGGCGCGGCTATGGAACGGGATGGACCCGGATCATAAATGGGAGATGCAATATCCGGACTACTGGATCGAGCAGAATGACCAGGTCAACAGCTATGTGTTCGAAGACGGGATAGGCATCCTGTTTTTCGTCAAGTCGATCCGCCACCTGGGGAGCGAGATCGAGATCACCCTACAGTTCGATCGAGAGTGGGGCACGGTCTCGAAGGCGAGAGTGATGAAAGGCATGGAAGCGGGCTTCGCGTGGCTGAAAGAGGCGTTGCCCATGAACGGTTTCAGGGCCTTGTATTTCGTGAGCAAAAACGAGAGCCTGGTTTTGTTCGCGGAAAAGAGGCTGGGGTTTGTGAAGGACGGGATACGCGAGTTGTACAGGCTGGACGAACCCGGGTTTGAGGTAAAGCAGGCTTCATAGAGGAGGATGCGATGGCAGGATGGATCGGCAAAGCGGACGCAAAGATGAAGGCCGAAGGCACCAAAGGATCGTTTGGAAAAGCGACCACGAAGAAGATTGCGGCAGGCCTCAAGGAGGGCGGAAAGATGGCGAAGAAAGCGCAGTTTGCGAAGAACATGAAAAAGATCGCAGCGAAGCACAAAGACCACGCGGGCAACGGCGGCAAACGCGAAGCCAGGGGACACGACGCCATCGGCGGCCATGCCGGCTATTCCATGATGATGAAGAAGAAATAGGAGACGCCGATGTCGGGTCCAACTTCGCAGCAAACTCAATTGGGCGATGCTCAGCTCGCGGCCTATCAGCAGGCCTCGCAGTTGACGTCAGAGCAGTACGCCAATCAGCAGGCCATCTTTGCGCCGCTGGTGTCGCAGTTTCAATCGATCTACGCGAAAGGCCCCGGACAGAAGGGCTTCAGCGATGAAGAGGATGCGGAGCTCAACGCGCAGGCCGAAGAGGGCACCGCCGAAAACTACGGCAACGCGGCGCGTGCGGTGGGCGAGAGCGAAGCCTCGGAGGGCGGGGGCACCAACCCGCTGCCGACCGGAGCGCAGTCGGCAGTCCAGGGCAATATCGCCACCAGCGCCGCCCAGGAGGAATCGCAGCAGGAGAACGAGATTAACTCCGCCAACTACGGCCAGGGTTACAGCGAATGGCAGAACGCGGGTGCCGGACTGGAGTCGATCGCCGCCGGCGAGAACCCATTGGGCTACGAATCGAACGAGACCAGCTCCGGATCGGCGGCCGGAACCACCGCCGGCCAGATCGCCAGCGAAGACGATAGCTGGCTGAATGCGACGATTGGAGCCGTTGGAAGCGCGGCAGGCATGGCAGGCGGCGCAAGCATTAACAAGTGGGGATAGGGAGAGACTATGGGCGGAACGACTACAGGAGCGCAGGCAGCAGACCAGATGGCATCGGCGGGAGCAGCCACGGCAGGCGGTTGGGACGCGGCGGCAACGCCTCCGCCAGCAGCTCCAGCGGCCTCACAGCCGCACGCTGGCCCTCAGTCGCCCGAATCCCCCACCGCGACGCCACCGGCATCGCCTGGGGGCACTGCGCCGGGTTCCACAGCACCACCGCCGCCGCCCACAGCGACCCAGCCGGTAGTTGTGACCTCGCAGAAGGCTCCGGGGATTCTGGGCGTCGTGGATTCAATCGCTGATGCGCTGGTGGGCAAGACCAAGCCGGAGATCGGCACCGACTCCCAGGGCAATCAGTACGTGAAGCAACAGACGATGAGCCGTGGCCAGCAGTGGGTGCGGATCGGCGCGGGACTCGTCGGCGGGGCGGCCAAGGGATTCGCGGCGGGAAAGGGACGCAACCCCGGAGCTGCAGCGGCGGCCGGGTTCGACCAGGGCCAGCAGCAATCGAAAGATGCGGCCGCGCAGACACCCGCGCTGCAGAAACAGATCCTCGCCAACGCCAACTATCAGAAGTTGCGCATGGATGCCGCAGAGCAGTCGTGGCACCTGACCGCGATGAAGCACGAGGCGACCGAACACGATGTGACGTTCGCGCAGGGGCAGGAAGACAGGTTGATGAAGGTGGATGGCGCATCGCTGCTGGGCACCGCCGCCAACCCCAACGACATCGACAAGATCCTGAAGGTGGATCCGAATGTGATGAAGAGCATGATTCAAACTCATCAGATCGAGATCCTTCCGCACTACAACCCGGACGGCACTTCAGCCGGGATCCGCGTCTTTAAAATGCCGGATGGATATCGCAAGACGATCGAGCCGGCTGGCACTGTCTTCCACACCTTCGACAGCACGACAGGCCAGTACGCTGAGCACAAGAGCAGCGAACCCCTGACCGCTGGAGAGGTAGACGACTACGAGACGGCAGCCGGCAACGCGGCGCAGAAGTTCAAGCTGGACCAGGCGAACATCGCGCAGAAGGCGGCGGAGACCGACAAGGCGAAGGCCGATGCAGGCAAAGCCACCGCAGACGCAACGAAGGTGCCGAGTGAGATCGCAGAGAACAAGGCGCGCACCACCCAGGCCTACTCCGCAGCTGCCAAGGACAGCGCAGAAGCAAAACAACTCAACCAGGCCAGCGACCAGCAGACGATTCAAAGCAATGCGCAACAGATGGTGGAAGGTCAGATCGATCCGTCCAACCTCAGCAAGCGGTCGAAGAGCTATGACGCTACGCTGGCCGCTGCCAATGCTTACTCCGAGCAGAAGTATGGAAAACCGTTCGACCCGGCTAAGGCGATGGGAGATTACAAGTTCGCCACGAATCCCCAGACGTACAACACGATGAACTACCTCAACAGCCTTACCGGGCGCGACGACAAGAGCGGCAACCTGGCGACGCTGGTGCAACAGTCCAATGCGATGCCGCGCGCGACTAGCTTTCCGCCGCTCAACGAAAAGGCGCAATGGGCAAAGCTGGCCAGCGGCAACCGACAAGTCGCGGCCTACTATACGACCGTAACCGAGGTTGCAGACCAAGTGGCGAAGATCCTGCAGGGCGGTGGAACGGGCAGCGGAACGTCCGACGCGAAGCTAAGGCAGGCACAGGACCTCTTCGATAAGGGATTCACCGCTGATCAGATTCAAGGTGTCGCGAACGACTCGCTGCGTCCTCTGCTGGCCAACCGCAAAAAAGAGATCATCGGCGACAATCGCTATCTGCAACAGTGGCACCAACCGCAGGCGACCCAACAGCCGACCCAGCAGCAGACGCAGCCAGGCCAGCCACCCACCCTCCCCACTGGCACACCACCGCCGGTGTCGGGCATGAGCCGCATCTGGGCACCCGGTTCCCCGACCTGGAAGGACGTTCCCACTAGCTCAGTGCCGAAAAACATTCCCGGCCTGGTGGTGCATCCTTGAGCGCCGCTGCAGATCCACTCGCAGGCCTCGGGATGCCGGTAGGCGCTCCACCCACTCCCGCACCGAGCAGCGGGAGCGCAGATCCATTGGCAGGCCTCGGCGCGCCGGTGGGAGCTGCGCCAAGTTCCGCACCCACCGGCGCACCCGCAGCCACGCCCTCACTCGGCGACAACCTGAAAGACAGCTTGACGAACGAACTTCCGAAGGAGGCGGGGGAGGCTTGGCAAGCCGTGAAAAAGGGCGGCGCGGAGACCATCTCCAACCTCGGAAAGCTGTTTCATCCGATGAGCGGAAGCGATGCCCTTGACCTGGCACCCGAGACGGCGAAGAAGATTCACGCCGCCGCCGCCGCGCCGATCCCCGACACGATCGCGGGAAAGACGGGATACGGACTGGAGAATATCGCGGAGTTTGCGCTGGGAGATGAAGCGGTCAAGGGCATGACGGTGGCAGAGAAGTTTGCCCACCTTACCCCGTTGTTGAAGACGCTGGAGAAGTACCCGCGTATTCAAGAGGCATTGCAGACCGGATTGAGGACGATGGGCGTGGGGACCGCGCAAGCGACGGCGCACGGCGCGGACGTTCCGACCGCCCTGGAGAGCGGCGCGGTTACTGGAGTGACAGGAGGCGCGGTGGAGGGTGGCTTAGGGGCGCTGGGAGCCTTTGGAGAGCGCACCGCACCCGCGCTCGAGAACATCGCCGGCGAGGACGTGCAGACGCTTGCCTCACAGCGACCCGGAACAGGGCCACGCGGCGACGTGAAGATCAGCGAGGTGCCCAAGGAGGGCGCGAAACAGCAGGCAGCAGCGCCGCGCATCTTCCGTAATCTCGCCCAGCGCGCAACCCGCGAAGGACTGGAGGAGGCCAACCAGGGCCGCAGGGTGGCAAACCAGATCACCGACCCGGCGCGGCTGCTTCCAGCTCCGGAGGACGCCCAGCCGTATCCCTTCACCATCAAGGGAACGGGCGCGATCTCCGAGGAGACGCCGGCAGGCTCTACGCCGCGCACCAAGCAGATCGGCACCGAGTACGCGCCCGGAAAGGGATCAGGCACTGCCGCGAAGACGGAGCCATACAACGAAGGCGCGTTCAAATATGGCGACGATGAGCCGTTGCCGCCCGTCGACGATCGGGAGCCGTTCCAAGGCCCGACCCACAAAGAGCCAATCCTTCAGTACCTCACCGACCTCAAACCAGGTGAAGAAACAGGAAGTACGAAGGTGACAGGCGGCGGGGATCTCGTCGCAGCTGGCCCCGAGGCCGCGCAGGCAAAACTAAGCCAGTTGAACGATCTGGTCGACCATCCGCCCGAAGGCGCGACCCCCGGACAAATCAACGGCTTCACCGAAGCCCGCGACGACCTGCAGGAACAGATGGACATGTACCACAGCTATACAAGCACCCTGCCACACTTCCCAGAGATCCAGTCGAATGCCGCCGCCGAGGGCGTGAGTCACTTCGGCGATGCCGCCGATCAGCTCCAAAATGCGGCGAGACCGATCTATCAGAAGTTCGACCAGGCTACGAATGGAACGTTCAACACTCTGAACCGGGCGAGAGCATCAGCCGGCGCACGCGGCGACTTCACCGCGAAGTTCGATTATGAAAAGCAAATCGACAATCTCATCGACAACACGCCGGGGATCTCGCAGGGCGATCGCCAGCAGGCCACGAAGCTGTGGAACCGCTCGAAGGTACTGGACAGCCTGAATGACGTGATTAACCACGCCGCCAACGTCAACGACCGGTACGCCTCGCAGGTTGAAGGTGGCCGCGTGCTGAGCGGAGTCCGGATGCAGAACGGGATGCAGCAGCTCATCAAGCGTTACGGCATCACCCGCATGGAAAACGTCATCGGCAAGGACGGCATGGAGGGCATGACCAGGATCTCGAACATCCTGAACACCCCGAAGGCAGCAGCAGGGCTGAAGGGCATGAGCATGAGCGTGCTGCACAACGTCATGCATGGCAAGGTGGGAGGGTTCGCGGGTGCGTATCTCGGCCACCAGATCGGCGGCTACGAGGGCGCGGTCGCGGGAGCCTATGCCGGCGCGAAGGCTGAGAGGTGGATGTTGCAGATGGCGGCGACTAGTCCGCGCGTGGGCAAGCTGCTGGATTATGCCGTGCGTAACAACGTCACGCCAAAGACGGCGGCGGCGCTGATCTCATCTGCGATGATTCAGGAGAACCAACCACAACAGGAAGAGAAGAAAGAAGGCCAGCAATGAGACAGGAAGACATCGACAACTGGTTTCAATATCACACGCCGACGCCGACGCGACTTGCCAAGTACTTCGACCTGCGCAACTCGGCCAAGGAACTCGCGGAGCTGTTCGATAAGAGCGTGCCGGACTGCGCGGACAAGACAGCGGCAATGCGTCATCTGCGCGAGACCGTGATGGCGATGAATCTGGCGATCGCGTGCAACCCGGAGGCAGACCAATGAGCAACAAACCACAGAGCGCAGCACTCCACATTGCGCGCCGCCACCAGAGCGCGCCGAAGGCTCACCCGGCCGAGGCGGAGATCCGCAAGGCGGCGGAGGAGATTGACGGAGGCCGCTACGTCGCCGATACCCGCGCGAGTGATGAGCAGGCGCTGGACGGGCTGGGCCTCGCGCTGGGCATGGGCATCGATGGCGTCGCGGTGGGTGATGCTCCGAGCTTCGCCGACTGGCACAAGGAAGAGAAGGCAACCCGGCAGATGAACGAGCTGGGCCGCCACCCGCGCGTGCAGGAGGCGATGGAGCGGATGCAGATGGAGATCGAGGACGCCAAGACGCCCGAGCAGGAGCTGGAGATGCGCTGGCGGATCCACGAGCTGCTGGCGGCCGAGCAGGAGCGCAACAAGTGGAAGGGACAGGAACGCTGGGAAGGCCGCGAAAACGAAGAGATGAGGCGCGGCGAGGTCCTGAGCCCCTGGCAGTTCTACGAGCGGCTGTGCGGGGCGCTGGGGAGCAAGGATCGCGTACTCCTGAAAGACGACCGCATCGTGAAGATGAGCGCCAACGGAAAGAGCGGTGTGCTGCCGCTGGTGATCCGCAACCCGATGTGGAACGGCCAGACCGCCATGCAACACGACTATGCCCAGGTGAAGGCCGGCGAGATGACGCAGGCAGCCGAGGGCGAGCTCGTGAAGGCCAAGCGGCTGCGCAAGGCGAAGTACAACGCGGAGGCCGACAAGAGCTTTCACCTGGCCGGCGACATGATCCAGACCGCGAGCGGGATGCTGATGGAGCGCGAGGCATACGAGGCAGAAGTGCCGGAGTTCCTGAGAGTAGGCACCCTGCAGGCCCCGCTGGGCACCGAGTGGATGATCATGGGCTTCGACGAGTTCGGTGTGCCGACTTCGGCGAAGTACGTGGGCTGGCGAACGGCGCTGATGACGATGATTCGAGCGGGGGTGATCACCGAGGCAGAGGCACATCGGGCGTTTCCGTTGAGCACTGGTCCGGCGGCGGAGTGGTATTTGCAGCAGCTCTACATGTGGCGCAACGGAGAGACGGTGAACTGATGGCAACGAACACAAACGACGAGTTGAAGACATCTTCCGACGAGATCATAGCGAATACCTTGATCATGTTTGCGGACGAAGCCAAGAAAGAAGGCTGGCAATACAACGAAGAAGTTTTGCGCGAGGCAGCTCGACGCTTACACGCAAAAAGGTGAACTGATGGATATGGAGAACGACGAGAAGTTCCGAAGCAAAATGTGCGATGAGCTTTGGCGCAGCCAGGTGTTGCCGAAGTTCCGCGAGGCCGCCATGAGCGACGTTCAGACGGATGCTGCGAGGAAGATGTTCAACGCCGGATTCGAGAGCGGATGGGAGAGTCACAAGGCCCATCTGACAAAGCAGTTCATCGTCGAGAACCAGAAACAGAAGGTGCATCTGGCGTGACGCCGCGTTTCCCATGCCGAGGAGTGTACGGACTGGATAAAACCTGCGTGTGCTGCCCGCGCCGCTCGACGCATGTACAAACCTCGTACCGCGACACCGGAGCTGACGGCTGGAAGGTAGAGGAATTCAGAATGTGCGCGCGGTGCTTTGCGTCGTACCGGGATAAGAATCGCCACGCGGTCAACATCGATCGCGCCTGGCCTCACCGCTGCCAACTGAGAGGACGCCGCCGATGACACAGAAAGATGTGGACCGCGTGATGCTGGTACGCTACGCCGCGTTCGAGGCCGGGCCGCGGGGGAGCCTCGAGCAGATGAAAGCCATCTGCTACTGCCTGCGTAATCGCGTGCGTGCGGGATGGGGCGAGTGGATGGACGTGATCGGGACCGCAGATGAGTTCCGGGCTAACGAGCCGAACGAACTGATACGCATCGACCACAACACCCGTATCTACCAGAGGTTGCTGCATGACGTGGACGATATCTACTTTGGCCATAGCAGTTCCGACTTCGGCGAAGGCAAGACGCTGGAAGATACGTTGTGTGAGAAAGAGCGCCCTTGCTTTTACTGGTTGTTTCTTGACAGGCCGATGCGGCAGTGGTTCAAGGACAACATCATCAGCGACAAACAAAACCACCCCAGTCGCGTGACGATGGGGCTTACGATGTTCTTCGAGTAACCCTCCCCCTATGCCACTAACTCCCCAGATCACGTTAACCGCGACCCTGCAGGATGTGAGCGGCGTCGCGGCCGGAACCACGGCAAGCCCTGCAGTGCTGCGAATCGCGCTGTGCGGGTTTGGCCTGACGCTGCCCTGCATCAAAGGAACCTCGAATGTGTCACAGCCAGGTCCTGAAGATTTTTACGACCTCGGCAGCGGCCTAAGCATCAAGCTGTGGGGAAACGACGTGATCTTCCCCGCCGGCACCTACTACGCCATCACGCTGCTGGACGGCGACGGAAACATCCTGCAGTGCGGGGCGTATCAGTTCGTCGGCGCGCAGACCATCGACCTGAGCAACGCGCCGCAGATCTACCCGTCGCCTCCGTCATCGCCCAACGGAATCCCGGTCCTCACCAACCCACCGTCGCAAGCCCTGCAGACGATCGACGGCTCGATCACGATCGACGGCAACCTAATCGTGACCGGCTCTTTCAGCTTCGGCGGCCTGGTGATCGTGCCGATCGTGGGCGGCGTCGCGGAGTTCAACGGCGCGAATGGAAATGGGCAGAGCCTGACGTTGAACCAGAGTGTGAGCTCGACTGCGCAGAACTTCACCCCAGGAACACCGATCCTAACCCTGGTAAAGCAGAACGGAGCCGGAGGCTGGACGATGAGTTGGCCGGTCAACTTCAAAAACCCGCCCGAGGTGAATCCGGTGCCGGGCGGGGCAACCGCGCAGGCCTGGATGTTGGATGAAGACGGTAACTACTACCCCTTTGGAGGAGCGACATGGAGTTGAGAAAGAAACTGAATAGTATCCCGAGCGACGCCTACACGTGGTTTGGCATCCTCTGCGTATCGGCGGCACTATGGAGCCTTTGCTCCACAGCCTTTTCCCAGCAGACGATTGCGCCGTTCAAGACCCAACAGGCCAATACGGTGTTTTACGTCAACATGGGAAATACCACGCTGACCACGATTCAGAAGACCATCACGACGGCCTGCGCCTACGCGACCGCAACGCTGGTCGACATCCTGCCTGGCGCAAACCCGAGCGATACGATCGCGGGCCTGACGAGCGCCTGTACGAATACGATGATCTTCGACCAGCGCGTAATGCCGGCAGCGAATTACACCTGCGCGGCGGGAGGGTGCACACTAGTACCGCCCGTGGCCGCAGGCGTGACCAGCGTATCCGGCAATGGCACCCAGGGCGTCACCGTCAGCGTGACGAATCCGACGAGCAATTCGACAGTGAACGTGGGGCTGGCAAACATCACCCCAACGTCGGTATCCACCGCGACCATCACAAACACATCTCTGGCGGCGGGCAATGTTGTGGCCTCCGGAACGGGAGGAGTGCAGACCAACGGGCCAACCGTCACAGACATCGCATTGCACGACTTGGCCAACTTTTTTTCGCAAACACAGAGCCTTGCTTCCCTCACTCTCGCAACATCCAGCGCGAACGTAAGTTCTCCCGCGCTCAATTTCACTGCGAATGTATGGAATGGAACTGGATCGACACCTGTAACTTTTAGCATGCAGTCTTTCCAGAATCCTGGAACCAACGCTAATCCAACCCTGACCATATTCGGCCCTCCAGGCGCGAACATATCCTTTCTCAACAACACCTCTTTCCCATTCGTCAGCGCGAATACAGTCTTTGGATCTGGAGTGGAATCCGGTGCATCTGGAATTGGAGCGGGAGCTTTAGGCGCAGCAACTTCTTCTGCCAACTTCAACTCGTCGACCCTGGCCGTTGGGGGAAGTTTCTGGAATGGAACGTTCTCAGCCACCGATCAATGGATCTGGACGGACGTATTAGGTGCGGGGGCCAATCCCACAACGACCTATACCCTCTCGCAAAGCGGATCTCCCGGAGCTAAAGCCGTATCCATTCCATTCCCGATTTCCGTCAAAGCCCTGCAGGTCACGACAGCGATGACTCCTGGAGCAGGCATGCAGATCGCTACGGGAACCGGATGCTTGAGCCCGGCCAATAACGATTGCGTGGCCACGCTGACGATGCCGGTGGCCGAGCCAGATACCAACTACGTTGTGACGGGCTGCATGTCGACTGGAGTGGTCGGAGGGGTCTCGATCCCGGCCAATATCGGCGGCACGATCACCACGACACAATTTCAAATGCAGCTCTTCAATCCGTCCCCCACGGCGGTCACCTCCATGACCTCCGTAAACTGTCTCGTTACTCACCCCTAAGAAAGGCCCTCCCATGAAACGCTTTGCGCCCTCCCTGCTTTGGCTCATATTCGGCGTCTCCGCAATTGCGCAGAATCCACCTTCCGGCATCTACAAATATGCTTTCTACGCCCCGTTGCCGAACGGAACGTTTCAACCGATCTCCCTAGACGCGGCCAACGAGCTGCTGATCGCAATCGGATCCGGCAACAGCACCAGTACGCAGCCACCCTCAGGCATGTACAAAGCGGCGGTGTATGGAATGAAGCCGGACGGTACGTTCGTGCCAATCAGCCTCGACGCTACCGGGGCGCTCATCACCACGGGCGGGGGAAGCGGCCCGGGCGGGTGCCCGGTGGGAACCGCAGGCCAGATCCAGATGGTCGGTACGACAGCGGGGACGTGCGCGGCCTCCTCGATGGCGGAGAACGGAACGGAAGTTGTCGTGAGCAAGCCGATCGCCGCCCTGCAATACATCGCCACTGCGGCCCTGGCCAACAACCAGATTAACGCGTCTGTGCTGGACTATTTCAATGGCATGGGGAGGATTTTTTCTTATGGCGCGAACTCCACGACTCAGGGCGACTTCCAAGTTCTAGGCGCTTCGAGTAGTGGGACCGTCAAGAATTACTTCACCTGCACGCACGCCGCCTCTGCCTGCGCCTTCGCTGCGGCGCTCAGCTCCGCCTCGTATACGACTACAGGGAATATCACTGCAAACGGGAACTTCATCGCCACTGGACCGAACTCCGCGCCCGTCAACGTGACGACGCAGAACAGCGTGCAAATCTTCACTGGAAACGCCTCGACGCAACCCTCGGTTGCCTATATCAATTCCGGGGCCGCCCTGAACAATCGAATCGTATATACCGCCAACTCCGGGTCGGGATACACCATCGGTTTTGCAAATGACGCCTTCAGCACAGGAACGCTGGCGCTCACAATCACAGGGGGATTCGCATCCGGGATTACAGCGATCACCTCCAACAGCGGCACCGGAGCCTGGACGCATACCGGAGCGTTTGCCGTTGCAGGTGCGCTCTCCGCCACGAGCGGATCGATTGCCGGCTCCCCCATCTGCACGGTGGCGTCTCCGTGCAGTTCCACCGCCACCCTCAACAGCCTGGGCCACTTTCACGGCACGGTCGCGCTTATATCCGCCACGTCCACCGTAATCGTGGTCACGGGTTTTGTCCCTACAGCATCAGCCGCTTGCACCATTACGGGGATGAATGCTTCGGGAGTTACAGCCATGAGCCTTCTAACGAACACGGTCTATGCAAATGGGTCGGTGACTCTTACGTTTAGCGTAGCCACTGGCGCGGGAGGCAATCTCGCATGGATGTGCGATAACTAATCCTTTGACATCTCTGTACCGTCCCTATATTGTCTTGGTACGGTATAGAGATTGCAAAGGAGCAACACCATGGCCCGAGTTCCCAAGGAAGAACGCAACGCGCAGATCGATGCGATCGTAGAAGCCAGCAGCGACAACATGCACATCCTTGAGATGCGCATCGAAAACATCAAGCGCGTGAAGCTCGCGCACATCAAGCCCAAACACAATATGGTCGTCGTCGCCGGCAAGAACGGCCAGGGCAAAAGCTCCGTGCTGGATTCGGTCGCCTGGGCGTTCACCGGCACGTCGAGCGTGCCGCGCTACCCGATCCGCAAGGGGCAGCGCACCGGCAGCGTGAAGGTCGATATCGGCGATTTCATCGTGACGCGGCATTTCACCGTAGTCGACGAGGAGAAGAGCACGGACGGGAAAACCTACCTATCCAAGCTCACCGTCACCGGCAAGCGCGGCGAGGCCTTTCCCAGCCCGCAGATCCTGCTGGACAAGTTGCTGGGCAAAATCAGCTTCGACCCGGTGGCGTTCAAGCGCAAAGACCCCGACGACCAGGTGGAGGAGCTGCGCGGCCTGGTGAAGTTCGACGTGGACATCGACGCGATGGAGGCCGAGCAGAAGACCGACTATGACGCCAGGCGCGATGCTGGCCGAGTGGCCGAGTCGCTGAAGAACCGGGTGGCTGCGATGTCCGCTCCCGCGCAGGGCTTGCCGGCACAAGCGATCGACGTGGCCGCTATAACCCTGAAGCTGCAGAACGCGTCCCAGCACAACAGCGGGGTTGCTGAGCAGCGCAGGAAGAAAGCGGATTTGGCGCGAGATGCGGAGACACACGCCGCGCAGGCCAGCCAGCGTCGTACTCAGGCCGCCGAGCTGCGCCGGCAGGCCAGCGTCCTCGACGAGGAAGCCGAGGCGTGCGTGAACGCCGGCGCGGAGGCTCTGGCGCGAGCCGGTGCGGTCGTGATCGGCGTGGAGATCGACACCGCCGAGGTGGCGGCCGAGCTGACCCAAGCGAACGAGACCAACGCGGCCATCCAGCGCGCCGCGAACTATCGCCAGCTCGAAACAGATCTCAAGGCAGCGGACGAGGCCTGGGACGTGATCGACAAGCGCATGAAGGAGCGCGATACCGAGCGCGAGGCCGCGATCGCGCGGGCGAAGATGCCCATCGAGAAACTTTCGATTGCAAACGGCGAGGTCGTTTACGACGGCTTCCCACTCAGCCAGGCGTCCGACGCCGCGCAGATCCGCGTGAGCATGGCCATCGGCATGGCCGCTAATCCGAAGCTGCGGGTGTTGTGTGTCCGCGATGGCAGCCTGTTGGACGACGACAGCCTGCAGCTCGTCGACGAGCTGGCCAAGGCGAACAAGTACCAGGTGCTCATCGAGCGCGTGGAGACGGGCGGCAACGTCAGCGTGGTGATGGAAGACGGCAACGCTTCGGGCGAGGACGTGGAAGTAGAGGAGAAAAAGTAAATGGCGAGATTTACGGTAAAGGCATTCAATAGTTGCAAAGCCGGTGAAGAATGGCTTAATTCGTTGCCGTCTAACTTCGTGCTTCGCGCGATGACCGACACGAACGCTTACGTCACGTTTGCTGTGGAAGAACTGCCCCACGAGAATGTGGAGGTCGAGAAGTGAAGCACTTGACCCCTGAACTGGAAGCCAAAATCCGCAACATGCTTTCCACTGCGGAGAACCAACTTCAAGATTACCTGGTACTCAGGCGTAACCTGCGAGATGAAAAAGGCGAAATGCCAAAGCCGCAACTCAACGAGCTGGAAGCTGTAGCGTGGCGCAGAGCGTTGCGCTGGGTGTTGAAAGAAGCAGGATGTGAGGGAGTTGAACAATGAAGAACCTACGAATGCGCGAGAAGCTGGATTTGGGCGAGTGCATCGATGTGAACAAAATAGGCCACTCCATTGGAGCTGGCCTATTTGTTCTGGACGTTTACGAAGATGGTACTGACTATTGCGATGCTGCAAACGACCAATGGATATGGAGCATCGGCAAGCATGCGGTGAGCGGGAAGATCATGGCCGCCATCGACACGAGGTTTTATCAGAATCCACACTATGAGTGTCTTTGGCTGAGGTAGACGTGAAGATCAAGTTAGGAAGGAAGTTTCTTCTGATAAAGAAGGCCCGTCCACGTGATCGGGGATGGCGATTGGAGCGCGGCCCTTTCGCTTGCTGGAATTTATATCTTGGCTGTCTTCGGATCGGCTGGGAATTGGCACGGTGGCACTAACGGAGTGAGGTGAAACGATGAGAGAGTTTACGCACGAAGAACGGCTGGCGGCAGCGTCCGCAGTGGCTACACAGACCCCCGCGTCGCATTTGATACGACCGGAGACGCATCGCATGGTGGCCGAGGCCTGGGCGCAGGGCGAAGTCGTGTTTGTGGTGTCGAATCAGTACGCCATTCAACTGCTTTGTGAGCTGTCCGAGATACGGGCAGTACTGGCAGAGGTCGATAATATGAAGCGCATCGAGCGCGGGATTACAAACGCCGTGCTCGACATAGTAAGTTTTCCGATGAGGCGTCCGATGCTTCCCACAACGGTTGTCTTCACGCCCGACGAGATCCAGACGGCGATGGATAGGAACCTTCCGACAGGGCTGCGGCAGCTTGCCGACGCCATCGAGGCCGGCGCGATCGATGGGAAGTGTATCGACTGCGCCGGCAATGGCTTTACAGGGCCGAAGAACGACGAGCGGGCCCACGTGATACTGCGGATCGACCTGGCCGCGCCGATACGGCAAAATGTCTTCACCACGGTGGACGTGCTCAATGAAGTGCCTACGCCGGATGAGGCCTATATGAACCAAACCTTTCCCGAAGGCGAATCGCGGGAGGAGTTCGAGCGCGACCGCATGGGACAGACCGGCGAAGACAACGCCAGAAAGATGTTTGGAAAATGAGCAAACAGACGCCAGCCAGGGGAGAGCTAATCGTCGCGTTGACTGCGGACGGCCAGAACGTTGTTATTAATCACCCGGATCTAAAGCCCGATGCCGATGGCGTAGGCCATATCGTCTTCTCACCAGACCAGGCTGTCCGACTCGCTCTTTTGCTGTGGAATAAAGCCAACGTCATTCGCCTCATTGCATGCGGACATTGCGGAGATCCGCTCACGCAAAAGACCGGATGGGCGACAGCGCAGTTTGCGTATTGCTTCAAAGAAGAGTGCCAGCGGGAGTTTTATAAAGAGGCCCAGGCGATGATCCGCAAGGTAGATCCACATACCGCTGAGCTGCTGGCGGCGGCGACTAATACCCAGACCTTCACCTGTCCAAAGTGCAGCCGAGTGAGCCACAATCCCAACGATGCGCGGGAGAGATTCTGCGGCGCGTGCAATGAGTTTTTCAAATGAGCGATCAAAATGCCGATTCTGAAGGAAAACAAATCCAAATACCCAAAGGATTGGCCAGCGATTAGTGACCGTATCCGGTTTGAGCGAGCGGCCTACCGCTGCGAGATGAAGACGGAGGACGGCGAACGCTGCACCGCCATGCATGGTTCGCGGCATCCCTTCACTGGCGTTATCGTGGTGCTGACCGTCGCGCATTTGAACCATGACCCAAGCGACTGCAGAGACGAAAACCTGCTGGCGGCGTGCCAGCTCCACCACAACCGCTATGACCTGGCGCACCGGCTGCGCAGCCGGCAACGCCGGCGACGAGCTGAGAAACAAACACTGGAGTTATTCGATGACTAAGCAATTTTTACTGCTAAAGCCAAGACAACAGAAAGCCACGTTCAAGCTCAAATGCGTCGGTTGTGGCTGTGTAGAAAGTCGCCCTGCAGAAGAGTGTCGCGAGATGCCATTCTGCAATAAATGCAATATGCCCATGACGCTCGAAGAGGTGAAACTACCGTGAAACAGCCTTCAAAGCAGATGAAGAAAGCACTTCACCGCGCCCGTCTTATGGCCTCACTTGGCAAGACTGGCTATAACGTTACGTTCGCAGTGGGACTTCCCCCCGACCGCACTCAGCGCATTCGAGTTTCTGAAATTCCCGCGATCCCAGAGAAGATTTTGGAATATCACAGCTATCTCATGGGTGCGGCGGCAGTGATTACAGGCATTCCAGAGCCCAAACTAGATGACTGCAGAAGAGATTCGGAAGTGGGCGAGCAAAGCGCACAAAGACATTGGCGAATTGGGCAAAGATGCGTGGCCGTCCGAGATCGTCAGCGTTTTAGCACAACGAGCGGCAGACACCCAGATGGGGCAGTTGCTTATGCTTGCAGAGATCGCAGCGCAACTGGCCGAGGCGAATAAGCTAACGCGGTTCGAGATGGGCCTCGAGGACACGGAGCCAGAAACCTAGTCATGCGCGAACCTAGTCGATTACCCGCTGGCGAGGAGTGCCGCGCCCAATTCCGTACCACCGTCGACGGCCCGACGCATCACTACCAAGGGTGGATGCGGGTGGCGATCTACGAGAGCGGGATATGGGTGCAGTGGGAGGGGGAGGATGTTTGGTACAGCGTGACCTGGTGGGAGATGGCCCACTTCGCCCACGCCACCCCGCCCAAGCTGCGCGAGGAGCTGGAGTGGGAGCGCGACGAGGCGAGGCATAAAGGCCTGCGGGAGGCCATCGCAGACGCCAAGGTACACCCAGAGCTGTGGATGCCAGCAGAAAGCCCCCAGCGCAAGCGGTGAGGGATTTATGTAACAACCTTACACATGCATCATTCGGTGTCAGGTGGCTTAGGCTTCCAACGAGGAAGCGATTCGACTCCGCGCAGAGAACCGGGCATCGTGCCAATGAGCGCGTCTGGAGCTGACGCGTTGCTTACGTGCTTGAGGATGTCTATAGGCCCATCGTCGAAGGGTTCGTCGTCTTCCATGATTTGAAGGTAGGCACGCGGATGCATCATGCCGCCGTCGAAGAAAACCACGCCGTTTTCGTCAAGGTGGACACGCGCGGGACCGTCCGCGATGTACTTGCGGATGCGGTCCCACTCTGCAGGTGTGATGTCTGGTGAGTTATTCATCTAGATCCCCCTTCTGTCTGGGATGTGATTGTTGAGCGCGGCGGCGATCCGCTTCGCCGAGGTGTTACTGACCGCCGTGCAGATCGCGGTCTCCCCGAACATGACCGAGGTTCCTTTAGCCACGTATTGCGGACGGAGCGGGAGCTGGACGCCAGCGGCGCGAAAGACCTCGCGCCACGAACGCCCGCGTTTGGCATTGCCTCCATTTCCGGTGGGAGAGAAATTGAGAACACAAGAAAACCCATCCGGCGAGGGATCGAGGATAGCCGTCCAATCTGGCCCGAAGAAGTACCGGGCCAGATCGTTAGCCTGGGCGAGAGTGAAATCACCCTTTGGCAACGGAACCGCCCTTCAGTTTTTCGACATAGCGGAAGAACGCGGCCAGCACACCGGTTTCAAGGTAGACTTCGTGGATTTGGTCGCCGCGATCGCACCACAGACGAAGCCGGTAGCCGTCGAACTCGACATAGAGACCATCGCCGAGGTATTCACGCGGGTAGGTGGGTTGGGGCGAAACGTCGATCATGTCAGCCATGGGCCTTATCCTCCAGTTCAATCTTTGCACCGCAGGCGGCGCAGTAATCGTGATCGTCCCACCACCACGGCTCGGGAGTGCAAACATTGTCAACGATGAGGTGTGGGCGCATTGGGGCGCGCTTGCTGAGGGGCACAGAGGGTTCGTAGTAGGGATTGTGTCCAAACTGGCCGCAGTGACAGACGCGCAGATCGTCGTGAGGGATGACGTGTTCGACGTGGCAACCGGGACAGATAGCGGTGAGCTGTTCGGCTTCCGTTTCGTAGGCTGTGACGTAACCCTTTTCGACTTGGAAGTCTTCGGGCATATTTTCGCGCCATACGCGGGTTGCGCCGTCTTCGGCCTGCGCTTCGGTATTGGTGTCCACGTCGACCTCGTATTCGTACTCAGCTTTGATTTTTACTTTGACCTTGAATTTAGCCACGGTTCGCCTCGATTCGAGTAACAACATGGTTGCCATCATCATTGCGGGTGACACTCCATTTAAACGCGGGAAAGCTATGGGTGAGATGGTCCAATGCGGCCTGAATATCATCAGTTGCATAGCTGTAGTTTTTAGCAACGAACGATTCTCCTGGTAGAAGGTTGATCGCGCATTGCCGCATCGCCGGATAGTCGTGAATGTTCATATTGGAGATCCTTTCGGGTTGCGGGTTAGAGGGAGAGATAGCGCGTGATGCGCTGAAAGAGTCCGCCGTCGATCACGGCGCGGTGAAAGGCTGGGCGATGCAGGGTTACGCGATCCTTGCCCGAACGCTTCGCCTGATACATGGCGCGGTCGGCGTACTCCAGCATGGTGGATGGGTGCATGGCGGAACCGTCCAGTTCGGCCACGCCAGCAGAGAACGTCAGCGGATCGCCAGCACAGCAGCCGTACCGCACGGCGGCGGCGATGCGCTGGCAGAGGCCTACCGCATCCATTTCGGAGGTGTTAGGCAGGATGATGGCGAACTCTTCGCCACCGATCCGCGCCACGGTGTCATCGGCGCGGGACTGGACGACGAGCTGGGCGGCGAAGGCCTTGAGGCAGGTATCGCCAGCGGCATGGCCGAAGGTGTCGTTACGCCTTTTGAAGTTGTCGAGATCCACCACCACCACTGACAGCGCGGTGGACGTGCGACGGGCATGGGCGAAGGCCGCGCTTAGGCGCTCATCGAAGGCGCGGCGGTTGGCGATGCGGGTGATGGGGTCGAGACGGGCGAGGGCTTCCAGCTCATCGGCTTTGGCCAGAAGCTGGAGAATCATCTTGTGTGCGGTGTCGAGATCGGCGGGTAGATTCATTGGTCCTTTCGGTGCTGGGCGTGGCCCATGCGGTTGAGGTTAGATTTGGGATTTATATACATGACTCCCTCTAATTTTCATCGGTCTTTACTTTCTTCGCTTTGCGGACTCGCTTCTTTGCGCCCTTCGATTTTGGCTTTGGGCGGTAAGCGAGAACAACGTCAGTTATCTTGTCGAGTTCGGCGGGTATTTTCTTCATGCAGTCAACCTTTCGTAAGTGAGGCGTTTACCGTCTACGGCGGCGATGAAGCTATCGAGCCGAGCCAGCGTGTGCTCTGCGACGTTCCCAGCGTTCAGGCGAAAGGAAACCTCGTCAACGTAGCGGCTCAAGTGTTTGGGGCTGACGTGATGCCAAGTGCCGTAAATGCCGCGCTTGAGAAGCGCCCAGACGCTTTCTATAGAGTTAGTATTGATTCCGGCCCGCGAATACTCGCCAGCACCATGATTGACGCGGCGATGGTTGAACCAAAGTCCCTCAAGTCCCTCGTACCCCATCGCCTCATCCGTGTGAATCATCGAACCGGGCTTTACGTTTGCGTGGATGGCACTCTGCAAACTGCGGGCGTCCGTTCCCTCTATGACCATGCCACGAACGCGACCCGTAGTGCGTTCACGCATCCCGAGAACGACAGCCTTACCGACCGAACCGCGACCAGCGCGGAGCTTCTTCGCCTCGTGCTTGTTCTTTTCTTTGCCGCCAACGAAAGTCTCATCCACTTCAATGAGGCCTGTGAGGCGATCATCTTTGCCGCCCTTGCTCATGCACGCCTCGCGGAGGCGTTGAAGCATGAACCAGGCAGTTTTTTGGGTTACGCCGATTTCCTTCGCCATCTGGAGAGAGCTAACGCCCTTGCGAGCGGTGACGACCAAGTACATCGCATAGACCCATTTATGCAGCGGAACGTGCGACCGCTCAAAAATTGTCGCCGTCCGCACAGTGAAATCGACCGCACAACGGTTGCAACGGTAGTAGCCGCCCTTGCGGGTGGTGATGCGGTCGCGGAGGATGCAGGATGGGCAGGTAGTGCCTTCCGGCCACAGCCGAGCCTCAAGATAGATCCTTGCAGTCTCGGCGTCAGGGATGAGGGCGAAGAGTTCAAAGACACTGATTGTGCTCTGGCTCATCTAGGCGTCCTGCTCATCAAATTCAGCTTTCATTGCTGCCAGCTTGGCTTCCGCCTCTTCGCGGGTGCTGACGCCATTCAACGTGTCAAAGCAGTAACCATCGTTGTGTCCGTCAACCACAATGAAGCCCTCGAAAATATAGGGGTCGTAGCCGTACTCGTGGTGGCGGCTGTCGCGAACCTTATCCGCGACGGCAAAGAAGTTCTCAGATTCTTCGGTGAAATCAGCGCGGACATCGCCATAATGATCGCCGCTGCTGGTGGGGACAATGATGAAACGGCCTTGGCGAAGTTCGTACCGGTCAGAAGTAAACTCTTTCATTGTGTTTCTCCTCTACGGCTGGTTGCCGATAGACCAATAGTACATAACTCCCTTACGGGAGTCAAGTATATAATTCCCTTAGATTTCGTCGTCGCGGTCGAGGATGGCCGTGATTGTTTCCTCTTGCAGATCGCGGGTGGTATCGACTGCGCAGCCAAGGATTTTCTCTAGTTCGAGTGAGTTATTCCAAAGCTCTGTTTGCAGATCCGCGCAGACCGCTAGAAGGTTTTCAGCGGCAGTAAGTTGGGCTTGTGTCAGTACGTTACTCATCGTCTTCGCTCCATTCGGTATCGTCGTACGTTTCTTCGTCGTCGTTGTCGGACTCGATCAACTCCACCACGCCAGTAACGACTAGGGTTTGTTCGGGACCGCATAGAGCGTAGGCATTGCCGCCGCTGCTTACCTTCATGCCGTGATAGAAGCCGTTCGGATCGTTCCGCGCATAGGCGCCAGCGTACTTATCACCCTCCAGCCAAATAGAGGTTTTTTCGTGGTACGTGGTGAGCTGGCCGTCGAACTCATCGACCAGAACCAAGCGGTACATCTTCGTGACGCGGTGTGCTGCGGTGCCACCGCCGCCAATGGATACCCATAGATCGCCGCCACACGATACAGGCTTGCGAACCTTGCCATTCATGGCGATGACATCGGCGCTGTAAGAGGCCATAGCTTTAGCCAAGTCCATCCCTTCGACGGATGGCGGGAGTGGTGCGAATAAACCTAATTGCGATTGCATTCTTATTCCTTTCGGTGCTGGGCGATGCCCAATGGGTGAGTAGCGCGTTTAGACTTTCGGGAATAGTTCAGATGTGGAACGTTCGCTGATGCCTTCGACATCTTCCGCGTTGGTGTATACGTCAGTTTGCCAATCGGCATCGATGGCGGCCAAACCGTTGCAGAGCTTGGTGTATGCCTCTTCCGCACTAGGCGCTGAAACGCTGATCGCGACATTAATAAAATTGAACCGGGTTCGCCTAAGAACAAGAGACCGCCTTTGCTGGGCGGGTTGGCTGCAATCTTCGATGCGATGCGACGTGGTTTGTCAAGGCCGATGAAGTCAGCGATGTGATGTGGCCTGTATTTTTCGGTGAGGATGTCTGCGGTGGGCGCGGTAGCGATGAAGAGAGAGTCCATTGTGATGTGTCCTTTCGGTGCTGGGCGATGCCCAAGTGCTGATGGTGAATACGAAGGTAGGCTAACCCATACCAATCTGTCAACAACTAATTGGAGCATGGTTCCACGCGCTCTAATCAGGGTGCGGAATGGGTGCGAAGTGAGCGCGGAATGGGTGCGAAGTGGCGGCGGGATGGGTGCGAGTTCGGATCAATTCGGGTGTTCATTTCGGAACGACACACGAACTCCATTACATAGGTATACCACGATAAGCGCCAGCATGCAAGCGCCCATACGCCCAGACCAACGCCCTGCATGTGTGTCAATACAATGATACAGAGACAGCAAGAAACTACTACGAGGCCGGGGGGTGGGGGAGACACTTGACGTTGACACGTAGAATAATGTAGGCTCGATAGTTCCCAGCCTAC
>Ga0208982_1000002_pt1 | contig 50349 bp, 12 predicted proteins | sample MedBloCAOM1_O3_FD_187840 | JGI IMG/M metagenome (GOLD analysis project Ga0208982, IMG submission 187840) | Forest soil microbial communities from El Dorado National Forest, California, USA - Mediterranean Blodgett CA OM1_O3 (SPAdes) (version 2) | ecosystem: Environmental > Terrestrial > Soil >... | reverse complement strand
AAAGCATTATTCGAGGGGGGCTTGTTAAAAATAAATAATTGTTGAGATAATGAAGAATATTCAAGAAATCTCGTCATGAGTTAACTGTTACAAAATCTTGTATATAAAGCCCTCTTTTGTGATTAAGTGTTTTTCTGTCGTTCAATAGATATCATACTTATGCTTGTATCCCTTGATAATTGTATCAAAGAAATATTAGCATTGATAATACAATAGATCATGGGTATTCCAAAAATCTGATGTAGGAATTATATTCTAGTTTACACCTTTGCCTGTCCTAGAGATCCTCAAGATATGTTCATCCAATGCTAAAGTAATATAAACTTTCAACAGATTGAAAAAGTTTAGTCATCAAAATTCCTGTGTTATAACAATTATAGGATAAACCACACGTACTCTAAGTATTTTTCCGCATATATAAAAGTCACACTCATACAAATAGTATGTAGCAGACAATTTTATTAAGGAGGACTCTAAAGTAACACTTTTACAAGTGACCTATAATAAAGTTTATAACTATAATGGTTTACTATTTCCTTGGTAGCATTTATAGTATTATTTCTCTTAGGCAGACACTTGGGAAAACAAGTTGCTTATGGCTAGCCATTGTATGTCAAGCTATCTCTTATAATTGTGTATACTACTTTATGGGGTATTTTCTCTGGAAATGTGTAGTATTTACATTAGGTTCTTGGATATCAGTAGGTCCACTAGATGTATGTATAAATTTATAATAGATCATTATCGATTACTTTGGTACATTGATTGCTTTATTACTTTATTAATCTAATATATTCTTATGATATTTACAGGAGGATCCTAATTAGTTAAATTTTTTGCTTATTAAGCTTTTTTTCCTTCTCGATGTGTGTCTTGTCTTCGGGGAAACTATTTATAATGTTCCTGGTTGGGAAGCTGTGGATTAGCCTCATATTCTTAATTAATTTCTGGTTACTCGTAATCAAGCAATCAATCTGCTTTAAAAGCTATCATTTTTAACCGAAAGGTGACATAGCTTTCATCACGGCAGTTGCTTTATTATATTATCTCTTCAATTCTTTGATCTAGAAGAATTGGAAATTCTTGTTCTCAGTATAACAATACAACTTTAAGCTTTTCTCATTCTCTTTTCTACAGTTGAATTATAGCATGTTTTCTCTTCTTGCTGCTGTGCAAAATCTGCACAGTCTTTTTACATCATGGTTACCAGATGCTATGAAGGTCCCACCCCTGTATCAGCATTACCTCATTCTGCTACATGGTTACTGCAGGTGTTTTCCAATACTAAGATCTCCGTAATATTCTCCAAGCTCCCCTAGTCTCATTATAGTAGCCTGTATAGGTCTTATACAGCGAATATATCTTCCTAACAGGTTATTACAATATGACATCAAACGTATAATGCATTCTCTACTTGTAGCAATTAGGATTTATGGTGTTTTCTGTGGGATAGGAAATTACTCTTTGCTTTATTTCACTTGGTTAATATGCCTTTTTTAAAGCACTCTTATTCTTTGTGCAGGTTCAGTTATTCATGCTACGGGAGAACAAGACATACGACGAATGGGTGTTTATTTAAGGATTACCTATTACATATGTGGCAATGCTCTCGCATCATTATCTTTAATAGGCTTTCATTCCTTAGTGGTTTTTATAGAAAGATTTTCTGTTAGAATCAACATATAATGTTTTTGGTATGTCTCATATGTTATCTATTTTGTTTCAATTTATCTACTAGTATAAGCTCCTTCTATTCTTTCGTCTAATATACTTTGTTTCTTTGGAGATGTTGTTTATCGAAGAGAGTTGTACGCACTATAGTGAAAGCTCTTATTTCTTATATGTTCTCTAGTTATATTAACACTATTTTCTATTTTTCTGGATTTTACTTGAAAGACTTATGACAGTGCAATCCTCTTATATAACTTTGTGGCCTCTCATTAAGTGATATACCTGCAGACCAAGATTTTTTAGTGATTTATTTAAAGTTTACCCTCAGTATTTTCTATAATGGTTTAATCTTAGTTTATATAGGATATCCATGAAAAAAGTAGGTTTACAACTTTTATATAGACGTTACTCTTGTTTTCCTATTATCCTGTAAGAAATTCTTTGAGATGCTTTTAATAGTTTTTATATTTTTTACCAACAGCAAATTCTCTTTGAATACTCTTATAAACTTATTGATAAGGTTTCTTAGATATTTTGGTTCAACAGGTATTATCGCTTTCTTGAATACTCTTTGAACGCCTTATTAATATGAGACCACATCTTTTATTATCGTTCCTTTCTTTTTGTTATATTTAGCTTGCAGTTTATCTAAAATTTTAATAAATGCTACAGTATACTGATTATTATACTGAGCATTACATTATATGTTTCTTCAGAAACAATACGTTAATTTAGAAGAATATTAGGCTTATTTTAGAGTGTTATTATTTGACCAAGGCTTACAAAAAGTATACAATTAACACAGCAAACTGTACTATAAAAACTCATACAACTTTTATTCCACTAGAAGTCATACCTTTTTAAAGATTGGGATTAAACTTTTTTGAGCAAAAACTGATTATGTAAAAAATATCGCTCGCTCCATCTACATGATTCACTTAAAACTGTAACACCTATTATATTATGCTAGAAACATGTTCAAGTTGTCCCAATAATATTAAGTATGCTTTATAACATTCAGCAAGTGGGTCTAAACAAAATGTTAACAAAACTGTACAGTATTATCAACTCTCTTTTACCTTTATATAAAATTTATTCGATGAGCTTCTGATGCCTTTCATAATTAATCTAAGTATATTCGCATGTTGTTTCATAAAGAGAACTTTTTTCATTAAGTAATATTTTTTATATGCACAACTTAAAAACATCTTGCAAACAAATAATCTTTATAGATGTTACAAATGTTTCCTTGTAATCATAGACTAACAACCAACATTATCTCATTAGAGGTCTTTTTCTAGAAAATCGATATATGAAAATGGTCCGTAACTCATTAATATAATTTCAAAGATATTTAGCTTATTGATTAATGGAATAATATTCTACAGTTATTTATTACTAATTCCTAGAATCTTCTACGTAAGATTTTGCCAGAAAAGATATCTATAAATAGCCCTCGTGTCAAAAAGCTCATCCATTGCAAAATGATTCTAAACAATTTTGTTACTATGTGATAAAATTTCTAGATAGGTATAATCAACAGGATAGTGTAACATAACGTAAAGTAATCTAAAAATATCTGATATAACTTTAGGATAAAAGATGTCTTATATAATAATGCCATTGGTGGATGAAAGCCTTGTCCTAACATAAAAATCATTATACTGTTTTGGGGTACATTTATTTTCAAGTTTAAGTAACTTACTTTAGAGACACCTTGAGTAACATTTTATACATGTGGATTAAGGTTAAATTGTTTTTGATAATCCAATTAATCTATGAGTCTATTGGTTTTGATAAAAAACATTTCATTTCCTTGGTATGAGATGGATGCAGAGATTTTTATACTTTTCGGAAAGATGGTTATTTTCAACAATCACAAATACATGGTACTTTATATCTTTTATTTAGTATGGTGCTGGCTTACTAGGATCGCATTGTCTGTTATATGCGAATGGAACTAGCAGTTGTGGTGATTTAATTTTAAATTGAATTATCAATTATATAATACATTGTTACTGCTCATGCCTTATAATGATTTTCTTCTTTGTAATGCTGCTTTAATCGGTGGATTTGGGAATCGGTTTGTTCTCTTTTATTGGGTGCTCTGATATGGCTTTTCCTGGTTAAATAATATAAGTCTATGGTTATTACCATATCCCTAATTCTTCTAGTATTATTTCTTATGTGGAGATGGTGCAGGAACTGGACGGATGTCTATCCTCCACTAGTTCTATTACAGGACATAGTGGTCTTCAGTAGATCTTGCCATCTTTAGCTACACTTAGCAGGAGTGTCTTCGATGTAGGAGCTATAACTTCATCCGTACATAAGAAATATGCGTTAAAAGGACTTACACTGAACGCCTATCTCTCTTGTTTGGGCAGTACTTGTGACAGTAATTTTACTCCTATTATCTTTACCTGTTTAGCAGGTGCTATACAATGCTTTTAACTGATGAAATTTTAATACATATTCTCTGATGCTACGGTGGAGGTGATCCTATATTATATCAACATTTATCTCGGTCTTTTGGGCATCCCGAAGTTTATTTTAATTTTACCAGGATTTGGTATGTTTCTATTATTATTCAAACTATGCTAATAAAGTATCTTTGGATATTTAGGATGGTCTATGCAATGTTGTCTATTGGTATTTAGGCTTTATAGTTTGGGCTCATATATGTATACTGTTGGCTTAGATGTTGATACGTGCCTATTCTACAGCAGCCACTATGATATTGCTGTTCCTACTGGAATTAAGATTTTAGCTGGTTAGCCACCTTATTTGGAGTCATTTAAGATTACGAACACCTCTTTTATTTGTCCTAGGTTTCGTAATCCTCTTTACTCTGGGGGATTAAGTGGAGTTATCTTGCCAATTCCGGCCTTGATATGCCTTTCATGATACTATTATGTTGTAGCCATTTTCATTATGTTCATCTATGGGAGCTGTATTCGCTGCTTTTGTGCTTTCTATATTGGTTCTGTACAATAAATCATTTACAACATATGAGCCTGATGTTGGGCCTTTGTATACAATCATTTGAGCTTCGTACTAAAATAGCTATCGACGTGTGATTTTAGTTACTTGAAACAGCAGGCGTCTTACATTTATTACTACCTTTATGGCGTTAATCTGACTTCTTCCCTATGCATTTCTTAGGTTTGCTGGTATGCACGACGTATTCCTGATTACCTGATGCTATTTACATTTTAACATTATAGCAGCTATGGTTCTTTTGTTACCTAGTATCTACTATAGTGTTCTTTCTTTTAGGAGTGTCTTTGGTTTCACCTTAGTGATACTGCATTACCTAACCTTGTTTATATATGAGATCCCTTATAAAGTAGCTTTTATAAGCTATATGCTACATAACACGCTCTTCGAGAATGTTAGTCAGATTACTGCGAATTAAATTATGCAGACTGTACATAAGACACTTAGTGATTCTTAACTCAACTCTCAGAAAGTTTAAAACAACCTAAAGGGAAGTTTCTGGCTTTTAAAAGATAGTACGATGCTAGCCCTCTAAATAGAAAAAGGTTAGAAGTTGTTATAAAAGTTTGTTTAGATAACTATTACATTTACAAAAATGGAGTATCCTGAGAGTATTCAAATACTGTTAAGAAAAAGGAAAGTTCACTATAATACTTATTTTACTCATAAGGCTCCCCGAAGAAAATCATATTAAAAGCTATTATAAATTACTAGTAAATTTGTAATGAATAATCTCATAAGGTAATTTTTGTCTGGGACAATAACTAGTACTCAGCAAATATAAAAGCTCTTTAGAAAAATTGTGTTCAAATAAAGATATAAATATTTTCTATTACAAGATGTTGTACTATTCATAATATATTTTTAAAGCAAATGCAAGATTTATGGTGTTATACATACAGGAAAATACCATTCCTCAGATGTTTAAGATGGTCTCCTTGTATATGACATACTTTATCATAATAAAATACTCAAGATAGGTGTCTTATGGCAAATAACGCAAGTTCTTTTTCTTAAGTGTTCTGCAATTGTATATTCTCGTAATTATAAAAGTGTTATTAGAGCACTTTCAATGATTTTAAAATACTGTGACACTTAGGTAGTATACTTTTACGTTTATAGGTAATGTCTATAATAATAAATAATACGATAATATAATTATAAAGATATTCTTTTGGAGTAATTGTTAACTATAATGAGAACCCTATGATGCAGTAAAAATATCTCTCGAAACGGAGGTTCATAAGATCTTTATTAAACAAGGACAAAAATATGATTAATATTCCAAGGCTATTTAACTTTCCAAAAAGATAACTATACTTTAATTCGTCATAATAATATGATCAATATTTGCTCACTTTTATTATTAACAAAGATCTTATGATTATACTATATGCTGTTTAATAAGATCACGATTATTTCTAACTTATGTTTAGTATTTTGCAGAGTTCTTAGAGAAACACTTTTGTATTATGCATAAACTTTCTAAAGTATTTTAATAATGCTTCTATAATACAATTTTCTATACTATCTTTTATTCCTTTATACCTAAAATTCTTTTGACAATTCAAATCATCCTATAGGAGGCATGTTCTATTAACAAGGGTTTAATATAAATTGACAGGACCTTATTTAGTTATATATCTTATAGAAACATATACTTTTGATTAGTGTTATAATTGTGGAGTATTTGGTAACCATCCTTATCTGTAAAGTACTTCTTTGCATTTATTATCTTTTAGCAACCTATTGTAATGTTTACAAATATAGTTAAAAGATATTTATAGAAAACTTTGAAAGAGAATGTCTTAAAAATTTCTTTTATATAGGCATGTTATAATCTTAAAATTCTTTATCATAATAGACCAGTTCTATTAGTTGTTGCTACATTAACCTTATTAGAACGTAAAGTATGGCTGCTATTAGATACGTAGAGGTCCCAATGTAATAGGTTTTGGAAATTACAACCTCTTGCAGATGGGTCAAATTATTAATAAGGAATTTCTCCTTCGTTAAAAGCAAATAAGTTTCTCTTTATATGGCTCCAATATTATTCTTACTATAGTTTTAGTATTTGGTCTATATCCCTTTCGAATTCATGCAGTGCTTCTCCGAATTTGCTGTACTTGCTTTTTAGCCTTTTCATCTTTATCAGTTTACGGAATTTATTAGGTGGTTGGGCGTCAACTCACGTCATGCCTTTTTAGGCGCCTACGAAGTGCTTCCAAATGCTCTCGTAGAACTTGTCTTAAGTCTACTAGTATTATGGTATGCTTATAGCACAATCGCTTAACTTTACAGATATCATTTATCTCAGAACATTATTTTGTTATAGCACTTCTACCTTTACTTTAATGTATATATTGCAATATTAGCTGAAACAAAAGAACTCCTTTTGATTTACTGAAGCTGAGGCTGAGCCTGTGCAGGATATTCCGTGGAGTATCTAGTGGTCTTTTGCTTTTTACTTTATAGTGAATATTGTAATATATTATCTGGTCTTTTATTACGTAATATTATTTTTCGGAGCTGGTTCTTATTAATCTTACCGGCTTTGTTTCCTATGCCTTTAAATAATATTAATAATGGTTTCTTTTGTTGGATAAGAGCAGCGCTCCGCGTTATAGATGGGATCAGCTTATGCGACTTGCTGGAGAGCTTTTCTCCCTATATTCTAATAGGTGTTTTCTTTAGCTATACTTTATTTGAATTATTTACCTTTTAAGTTGAACTCTTTCAAACCCTTTATACACTTGTGAGAGCTTTAGAGTTTTCTAAAGAAGATAAGTATTTAAGGAATAATAAGTTCTATCAAAATAACTCTAGGATTAAACTCTTTCTTGAAAGGCCTTATTAGATATATATTTTTAGTAATTCTCTTTATAAATAATACAATTAAGTCCAACAACACTAAACGAGAATCATGCGATTAAAAATTACTACTAAATTTTGGACCACAGCATCCGCAGCTCATGGAGTTTTCGAATGGTGTAGAGCTTAATGGTGAGGTATACAGAATTGCGATCCACATATGGTCTTTTACATGTGGAACAGAGAAGCTTATTGAGCATAAGAATTTTCTCCAATCTACCATATTTTGATGACTTGATTATGTATCATGATGGCACAAGAACATGCTATTCCTTAGCAGTAGAAAATCTCTCAATGAACTTAATGCTAAAGTATTATACCTGCTTTAGAGATACTCAAAGAGCTCGTAGTATTCGTGACTGTTTTTGGAAATTACAAGAATACTTAATCATCTTTTAGCTGTACAACTCATGCTATGGATGTCGGTGCATTGACTCCTTCCCTGGGCCTTCGAAGAGGTGAAAAGCTTATGAATTCTATGAGCGTGTTTCGGAGCTCGTATGCATACGCCTACATTCGTCCAGGAGGTGTAGCCTATGATGCCAATTGGACTTCTTCAAGATATATGAAGTTCTTGACACCTTTGCAAAAAAGCTAGATGATATAGAGAGATGTTGAATGAGAATCGTATATTTAAAGACCGTTAAAAATATAGGCGAGTATCTCATAGATAGCAAAAGACATGCTTTCACGGTGTTATGAGTCGTGGTAGGGTATACCTTATGATCTTCGTGTATATACAATTATGAAAACTACAGAACTATCAATTTAAAATACCTGTAGGATTAGTGGGGATTGCTATGACCGCTTTATGATTCGTATGATTGAAATGAGAGAAAGTTGTAAGATAATGCTCAGGTATGTGATAGTATTCCTGAAGGGACTATTGCAGTTCCTTGGAAAATTAACTAACCTTCTCGAGCTAAATGAAACATTAATGGAAGCTCTTATCATCATTTCAAATTCTTTTCTAAGGTACGATTATGCCAGAAGGGATATGTATAATGCTGTGAAGCACCTAAAGGTGAGTTGGTACCTTATTAGCCTCGTATAGAATAGTACTAAACCTTATGTTGTCATATTCGAGCCCTGGCTTTCATCATTAGGTGCCATTAATGTATTTCACAAAATCATTCTTTAGCAGACGTGTAGCTATCATGGTACTCCCGACATTGTATTGGTGAAGTTGATCGTTGACCTCCATTTTGCACTCTACGAATATCTTCCTTTTTAGCAGGAAGCTAATGTGAATAAAATAAAGGATATTTACAAAGACATCTCAAGTAAGTTCTTACTTATAGCTTCAAAAAGCACTTCTACCTTAATTTGTTATCGTGCTATATAATATGATACGTGGTCACTCCCCTTCATATATAAGTCACGATTAAAGGGATCATTAGTAAACAGTTCACTACAAAAGTCAATAATATTTATCTAACAATAAACTCTGATAAGGAAAAATTGACTATAAGACTTTGGGAATGTCTTTCTTGAGCTATTTTTAAAGACTTATTTATTATGATCTCTTTATTAATAGTCTAGTATAATCATAATTATCTTCTATTTGTTTTACTGCAAATAAGAAGTTATATTTAGTAATTTTGCCTTGCTAGTGCATTACTCTTTTTATTGTTCTTTATTATTTTATCAATACAATGGCTTCTTCAATTATGTGGCTACAGGTTATTCAATCTTGTAACATTTCTTCCTTTGTGATTAATTATCTTATATGCTGATAATATATAGTCTTTTATATATTCTATCTACTTTTTAGGATGTATTACAGTTTGCTTACTAGAAATATCAATTATGCCTCAAAGAAAACTACATCTTCTCTTTATCATACAATTTTTGTTAATAATTGTTTTATTACACAAGAGATCTCTTATTCTATTTATTTTTTGAAGCTTATTAATACCTGTTATGCTATTATAGGTATCTGGGGTTACAACGTGATAAGATTTTGCTGCTAATAATTCTTCTTATATACTTTATTGGTTCATTTATTATGCTTACGGTATAGTTTTTGTTATTATACAAATGGAACAACAAATATATTATCTTAAAAGGATATACATTGATAGTTCTATAGAGAATATCTTATTTGTTCTATTCTTCTTTTCTTTTTGATTAAGGTACCCATGATGCCATTTCATCTATGGTTACCTAAAGCCATGTAGAGGCTCCAACAGCGGAAGTGTATTATTAGCTGGTATCTCCTAAAATTAGGTTCTTAGGCTTCTTACGTTTTTACTATTCTTATTTCTACAGCATCTTTCTATTCTTACCTATTATACTATAGTAGCTGTAATATCATTATATTGGCTCCTTTACAGTTTACGTCAAATTGATCTAAACGTATTATAGCTATTCCTCTATTGCGCACATGAACTTTTTAGTATGCCATTTTTGTAAAGGATCTTTTGGTTTAACAGGTTCATTGTTATACAAATTGCACATGGATCTCCTCTTCAGCTTATTTCTTATTATGGCTTCTTATATGATGATACAAGTCCCGTAATATTATTATTATCGCGGATTGTGGGTATAATGCCTATTTCTGCTTTTTCTTATTTATCTTTCCTTATCAAACTGGGTTTCCTGGTACAGTAAATTTTATTGGTGAAATCTTATCTTTTTGGGTTTATTTACAGTGCTCCATCAATAGCTATATAACCTTAACAGGTATCTTTTATCAGCAATTATTCCTTTACATTGCTTACTCGTATGCCTTTGGTCCTTCAAGCCATTTATTAAACATTTTATGATTTAACACGTCGTGAATTTTACATCTTGTTTCTCTCTTGTTTCTAGTCTCTTCTTAGGATTCTTTCCTATTACCTGACTCATTTTGGAACTTCACTCTAGTGACTGGTTTATTGATGTACAATAGTATCGTTTAAGCCACTTTAGGGATGTGATAAACAGATATTTTTCATGCAATTATTCTTTAGTATCATAAAGCTATTTTAACAAACTAGATACACCTGATTATCTCTTAAGGAACCACTTTTATTAAAAAGGCACAAGTATTAAAAACTCCAGGGTGCTGTTACAATAATATACACTTATAAGTATTTTTAATAAGAGAGAATTACACAATGTTATCCAAGAAGATAACTCTTTATAAGGAACTGAATATTTTAGTTAATAGGAATACAAATAACCTCAAAGAAAACCCTGCATATTATACAAAGTTACTGTTATACTAAACGAAATCATTATATGGTATTTAGATAAGATACTCTTTCTGAAAAAAATGCTGTTTAGTATACAGATTGACTTTACAAAATAGGATAGAAAGTTTACTTATAATGGTTGTCTTTGCAAAGCTTAATGATTTCTTTAGCAGTAGTACTAAAAGATCTAGAGGTCTTCTCTAAGTAATATTTTTAGATAGTAATCTTTAGAGAGAGGCTTCTCTGAACTTTAACATCACTTCCAGAGTAGTGTTACTGCCACGTTATTTATATACTTTTACACTAAAAGAAACTCCTGATAACTTTACAAGATAAACCACACAAAGCATGAAATTTACAAAAGGTAGGCAATATTCATCACAAAGAAAAGATATTATCTTCAACCATATATAGTACAACACATTAAAAATATACCATAGCGAATTCGACACTTCATAAATCGTAATCACCAAGCAGGCAATTTCTTGGTAGTTGTTCAAAGATAACCTGAACAAAATCGAAAAGAACCCCACTGATAAGATGGCTACTACATCTTTAATTACATAAACCAATTAGTAGTGCTATTTTAATGGTATCATCACTTTTATAAAGTAACTTGATACAGGTTAAAAACCGCAAAAAGAAATATGAGAAATTTACTATTTGAATAGGCATGCCAGATGTTTATCTTTTAGGTGGAAGGATACACATGTTGATAAAGACGTTACATTGACATTAATCACAGGTGATATATTTGGAACTGCAGTAGTTACATTATCAGTACTAAGAACACTTGACCCACCTATCCTTCCTCTTGTAAAAACTAATCTTAAAAAACCTCCAAATGAGATTTGACGATAACAGAATATCTGATGTATAAGTATAAAAGACCAAAAGCAATCTGAGTAACTAAACGTCTTATACCAAAAGAACGTACGAATTCTTTTGCACAACAATGTAAAGCATCTAATTGTTGCGTAGGTTGGTCGGTTTCTTTGAGTAACACGTTATTATTGCGAAGATGTGTAGAGGCTTTTTCACCGATTAAATTGGCATCGACATCTTTATTAATGTTATCACTTACATTAGGAAAAGCAACGTTAAGGCTCGCATTATCATTATTATAAATAGGAACAGTAGAATTGATGTTATGTTCCTCATTATAATGCTCATTCAAATCAATAGAGGTATTACCTGATACGTCTCAAGTATCAGAACGAAGTCTTTGATTACGATTATCTCTTAAGAAACGCAAATCGTTGAGTTTCTAGTCAAGATGGTAATCTTAAAAAGAAGTATTAGAATTAGCGGATGGATGAGAAACTTTCAGAGAAGAAGAAGTGTTAATAATAGTTGTAGTATTAGAATCACTACTAGCAGTAGTAGTTTTTGTATGAGTGAATGTCATGGATTAATAGGAGTAGGATTAGTATTGGTTAGTATAGAGGCAGAATCCTTGGGTGTATCAAAAATTTTAAAAAGCGAACGCTGTTCATTATAAGTGAAATTTAAGAAGATAGGGTTAGGAACCTTAATATTTATAGGCCCCTTTTTAGGAATCTTAAAAGAATTCAATGTAACTCTAATAGAATCATAACAACTAATCGATAAGCCTTCAGATAATCAAAAGATATTTACTATAAGCAAGACTATTACGAAGAACTTGTATTAAGATTAGGAACAGCACATTACCTTGTGCAACTGGCAATTTGTCAGAAAATACATCGTCTAAAAACTTTCTTACTGACCTTACCAAATATTGTATTGTTTTTCATACCCTCATAGACAATCGCAACAATTTTGTCAGGGATTGCCTCAAGTGATATCTTCTAGAGTACCTTTAGCATAGATTAAGTTTTTAATATAGATAGTTTGTATAAGAGTAATAGCGGAGAAGCAGATGGTTCGAGTTTTACCGTAGACGAATAACACCAGTAGTACTACATTCATAAAAGATTAAAAGGAACTCTATTAATTAGTAATTTTTTAATATATCAAATTTACTTTATAAATAGATTCGTAGCAAGATCTAATAAGTTTAAATATTTACTGTGATAAATTCTTAAAAGTAGTGGTAGAAGAATCTGTTGCTGGTATAGCCTACATTTTCTTCTGTTAAGGCAAGGATCTTTTGGCTAAACTGCTTCGTTAGAAATATCTTGCTAAAAACTAAACTAGAATACATTAGAAAGTAAAATAGTGACAGGCAAGATTTTGATGATTTAAGATAACAGAAGTTTGCAAAAATTTACCTATAGAAAACCTAGATGTAGTACTTGACAATAATTTCAACAAATAATTAGAAGTAGATTAAAAAAGATTATGAAAACAAGATACATTATCACGATCTCTTGGTGAAGTTCTTTGACATTTTCTCTATATGTAATAGACAATACAACCTACAATTATAATGTCTTCCAAAAGCTAACATAACAGATGACCTATAATCTATTGCAAGCGCTTCTTTACTTTTTGTAGAAATTCCTATTACTAGAAGGTCATTTTATTTTAATAATTTTAGGAATTGTACTTTTTAAAACATTTACTAAAGTAAACGTAATTGCCGTATTTTCTACACAATTATTAGGTAATGCAATATTTATAATAACTATATCCTTTTGGCCAGGTTTTTGATATAACTGATCTAAGGAGAGGTTTAATCTAATTGCCTATGGGTTAAGTTAAACCTATAATTACTTGATGGAATCATCGTCATCTTTACCCTGTGAAATAACCATACTCATAAAGCCTATAGGGAATATCACTAAAAAAATGCCGTGACATCCATATCGTAAAAACTATTAATAGATCTAGATAAGGTATGTACCTTAACAAGACTGCGGGCTTGTATAAATATGTTATCTTGGTATATTTGATGACAAGATCTTTGTATCCACAAGAGCTAAATGCTAACATTTATCCCTTAATTTTTGAGTGTTTTTCATAGACTCCACGTGTGATGTGCTAATTCCCACTTTTAATAGTAACAGTGTCTCGTAAAAAAGAGTTTGTCAATAGTACTTTGCTACGATGTTTTGTAATTATAGAATGGGCTCCCTGAAAGAGGATTTTTATGAAAAGCAAGCTATTATCATTAATGTTAAAATCACTATACAGTATTATGCCTTGCCAATTCCGCTATCATCGATTTCTATATATTTTCACAAACATGCTGATATAAGGGTCTATTTAAGACTTGTTCTGATAGTATGTTAAACACTCTAGTGTCATTTTACTCTTGTAAGAGATGTTCCTAAATAACATGATATCTTTTTCTTCCTCGCATTGTTAGTATTCAGTTTAAACATACTTTTGCTTCATGCTAAGCATCTGTGTTAACAATCCATATTAAAATTAATATCAGATACATGGTATTCTATCTGTAAAAATTTTATCTTCTTTTAGCACTCTATAATAATAGAATCTTTATTAAGACTATACATTCCTCTAGTTTATCTTTATGTTAGCTTATTATGTAAAGCAATCTACTTTTGTATTGTGTAGTAGTCGCTTTGTTTTACTTGAACAGATATTGCCCGGGAAAGCTGTTATCAAAAGGGTGGCATGTTTTGAGGTTGAGGACCTTTTCTATACTCTGATAAATGTTCCTATAAATTTTTAGAATGTTCTGTTTATAACAAAATCTTTTTAAGTTGTGTAGAATATCATACATTTGAGTTATCGAATAAAGTTCTAAAAACATCCACAAAAGAATAATAAAACAGTAAACGAATTATAATAAGAATCGCCACTGTATAAAATAATCTCTTTACAGAGGTAAAAGTTCTATTTAGAGTATCATCTATAATTAGAGGCAATGGGTGCTCTCACAGTAAGGTACATGCTTTTACCTTCGCACATGGGAACCAAAAACTGTACTGAAATAGATGATACGAGATACGTCCATTAATATACGATAGAACATCTTAAAGTAAAAGTATTCGTATATTACAATTAACTACTGGATGGTGATAAGAAGCGTTTTCCAAAGAGCCATATTCTTTTCAAACCCATAGCATGTTTTGATAATCACGTATATTTTTTTTGATTACCTTTTAAGAGAGATAAACATACACAATATATATTTCAAATATAAATGCTATCGAAAGATTTAGATAAATTTCATGATATAGTGTGAAAACGATTAATTGTTTTCTACTAAACGATTTCCTAAAGGAGTATACTACAGTTACAGAATATGGTGACCTTTTAGTAAAGAACAAAATGATGTTTCTGTACTATCTTTAGTTTGATAATCTAATCAAAACCAACGTGTAGTATTGCTAACAATCCTCGTCTAGAATACCTGCTTTTAATGCTTTCTTTTTAAGAATGTGAAGACTATACCTTTACTCTTTCTCTACTTTTGCTTCAACTTTATCAAAGAAGAAATTCTCTATCTACTATACTCTTAATAATGTTTACAAGGTCATTATGATTAAATACAGCAACAGTTATACATCTTGTTTCACCTCTTTACTAATATATCTCTTAAGAATGTTATTATGTTAAACCTTTGTATTTAAATAAAGTATTACCAGTTATTGTAAGGAAGTTCAAGAGCATTAAATTTTCAATTCTTTCTTAAATACGTAAAACCTTCCAACAGTGTTTTTATCTTAACTGTGATAAAGGTATGACTAGCTTTGTTTACGTCAAATTCTTTTGATATTTTGTATTAAAAAAATTTAGTAGAAATATCTAGAACGCTTCTATTGCTTAATGCTTTAATAAAGTTGTGCAGAAAGCTACATGTTTCCTATTGAGTATATAAAGACCTCTTTACCCTAGACATAGAACCAAATGATCAATACCTTAATATACACTAAAAGACTCCGAAATTTCAAATCCCTTATAAAATCTTATTGGCATATATTGCCCTGCAGGAAATTCTATCAAATTATGGAAATCTATGCAATGTTATCTCATATTTAGCTATACGTAAAGATCTAATATCTTATCGATGGCTTTACAGTTATCAAATGCGTAAGGCACTTAACATCTCTTTAAACGAATAGTACTCGAGGAACTCTTTCATTTATGCACAAGCTTTTAATGCCTTAAAAATGCATATCATGCTGTATTTAGTTTATAACTGCATGGGTCCAGGGCTTTAACTAATTATAAGCGACTCGTAGTACCTTAACGATTTATACTATCATCGTGACGTTTAAGATTTTTCTTACAAGAACCAGACTTATAATATAACAAACACTTCTATACGTAACCCTTTGCTAGTAAGTTAAGAGGGAAGTATCTTCTCGGTATCCAATATCCCTTCTATTGTTTGTAGTATTCTGATTCTTTTATCTTTTAAATGAAAGTCATTGTTAGGGGTACCAGCCATAAATTTTGTGATACTCAATCTTTGCATATAAAGTTCCATTACTATTATAGCGAATAAAAATCTGTCCTTTTGTAAGTTTTGTGGTGCTTTGTTGGCAGAAGTATGTTCAATGCACTGCTTTTTGAACACACAACTTTATACAATTTCTCGCTTACATAACGAAGAATTATTACAAAGATTCATGCTATGGTAGAAAGAAAGGGTATTACTTTATGCTCGTGCTTATTCAGACGCTTTTATAGACAACGTGTTCCCGTAAGATTAAAAGACGTCGTGCAACTTTAGAGAATTACTTGGTTTCATCGTTATATAAAAAAATAAACGTAGAAACTCTAAGAAGGTCTTTTAAAGGGTAAAGGCGCTGTCATACCAGTAATAGAACTTTATCTTCGATACGCGATGTTTGCTATCAAATACGTGATATATTAAATCTGATAGAAAAACTATTCTTCAGCGTATTCAGGCTCTTATCCTTTATTAGATATCTACATAATAATTCTTATCTATTATTGGTATTTCAAAAAGAGCTTAAACTCTATACTTATATGAAGAACATCTGCGTTATTATATTGGAAAAAGAAATAAAGAAAAAGTTTAATGATTTCTTTTTATCCTTAAGGTTTTTATATAAGAATTTTAGGGTTATTGAGGCTTTATTAGAAAATATATGGAACAAGGCGTTACTTAACTTAATATCCTTTACTCACACGATTTCTCTAATAGGTCTTATGTGGATTTAAAAACAATCATATCTTATTACCTCTTTTTGTAAGATACTCAACAAAATACCAAAAAAAACCTTTAAGCATGATTTTCCAACCATCATTAAATGACATTGCTAAAAGTTTAAGATATCTCAAAAGAAGCGAAGAAAACAACTGAAAAAAGCTTTATTACGTTTGTTAACTCGTGAAGAGCAAATTACCATAAGACGCGAAAAGAAAGGTGTTGAGCACAAAAACCAGAAAAAGCGCTGTGCTCAAGCTATCGCAAAAAAAGTGAAGATAATGAGCCAGCTTGCGCAAAGTTTTGTGGATACCTGTGAAGCTCATGGAATTTTTCCCGTTACACACTAGAATTATAAAGAATAAATCATGAATACTTAACAGTGCCTCTTCAAAAAAAATCTCTTTTATAAAAAAAAAACAAGAAGATCTCCGTGGTACATTTTTTCAATATATAAGAAAAACCGTCGTACAAAACAGTTCAAATCTTCACACCTCATTTCGAAGGAGTCCTTTTAAATATGTATCTGTCTGGTGTGGGTACAGTTAAACCAAGAAACCTAATTCTGCTAACGCAAGATAACAAAGTCTGTTATCGAATAAGGTCTTCTAATCGCCTACATCCTGGTTTTGGGCATAAGTGCAGAAAAATAATGAGGTAATGGTCGTGGTGGTCGTGTTCCTGACTACCTGGTGTTCGTTACCATGTCTACGAGCTAAAAAGGATTAACTCAGGCAGAAGTATAACACGTAATCAACGCGTAGTAAATATGGTATAAGAATCCTCATCGTAAATAGGTGTCTTAAAGGTGTAAGATACGTAAAGCAATCGTCGTAAAGAAGTCAGAATGCTTCTATCATAGTAAACATGTTGTAAAAGAATTAAAAAACGTTTGACGGAAAACCTTACCTTTTACAAGCACGTATGCATGATATAATTCGTAAAAAAAGCTCCTTACATTACACTACAGACGTCTTAATAAACTTATACATGTTTACTTCGAAGAGGAAATAAAGTAGATCTTATCGTTAATCCAGAACTTTTTAAAGTATTAAAGCAACAGATAGTCTTCGAAAAAGGAATAGCCACTTAATCTTGTGGATAAGGCATTTTTATTGGAGGACTGTTTTTACTTAAGACGTATTTTTGTTCTGGAAAACTTTATGAAATCCTGTTCCTATTAACCCAAACGAGCCAACTTTTAGCTTCCCATTGGATTAGGCTTTCTGTTTCCAGAAGACTCGCACAGCAAAGACATTAACTTATTACCAAAGGAAGTATAGCTCTTATTCATAAGACAGGTGATGTAATAAACGTCTCGAAGAGATACGGACGACGGTTGGAGAAAAATATTTTAAAAAATATTTACGTGTAAAAGAACAGTTGTAAGCGTTCTAAGACTAGACTAAATATAAGGTATTTTATCTCGAATTAATAGAACATCCGTAAAAGACGCTTTAATGGAATGCAAGACAGACTTCAGTTTCGTTACTTCTCTTGCAAGAAACACAAAGGCCGTATTATCGTAGATTAAAAGTTCTTAAAAAGGTAGTAAATATCCTAAGAAAACTCTTAGAAGATCTCGAAGAGTTTAACTTTTAATCGACCAACAAAAAGGAAACTAGTTGAGACTAAAAAAGTACCACAAAAATCCCGTGGTGCTCTAAAAGATGCTAAAAAAGCTATTAAAAAAATAACTAAAAATTTGAAGCGAAAGCCTCGAAAAAGCACTGTAAGAAGGGTAACAAAAGTTAAAGTATTTCCTAAAATAAAGTCTAAAAAAGGTAATATTTTTACTAAAAGAAAGACTTAAAAAATAAATGAATGTCTATCTTGTAAATAACATTAGATTTTGCACGTATACCAAAACTTTTAATACTATTCTAAACTAAGTGCATCTGTTAAACATTAAGATCTCGATTACCAAGCAAAGGTGGCGAGTATCAGGACATATTATGCATTATGTGAGGTAATCTGCATCGACGTGTATACGATATCTAGACTTAAACGTCTTTTACTTCAAATCAAAAGGGTATACTATGCGTACTGTATATAGTGTAATCATTCTGGTATACTGGATTAATTTGTTATCCATAGGATTATTCACTACATCTTAAACCAACGAAAATTTTCTTAGGCGATTATGTTGTAATATGACAACTGCATTATCTTTTATGGCGATTCTTCATCATAGGACATTTCTCTTCTGGAGTCTTCTTTATAAATAGCAGGAAGATTACAAGATCCGCGGATGCTCTACTATTTAGTACGTAAAGATTTTGATAAGCCTTATTAAAACTAAATCTGGTGAACTTGTTACTTTAATACTTAGTGGTGGCATCTTAGGTACTGTAGTAATGAGAATCACTTTTGCATGATATAAAAAGGCTGGACGAATACGTCACTCGGTTTTCGACCTAGAACACGCCCTTCTTCAATGAATCCAGTGACCATCCAATGGGAGGCGTACTAGAGGGGGGTGCCAGCCCATGAATAGGAAAGGTGTATTACCTTAAATGACCTACTGTTTCAAAACATATCCTTCAATACTTATACTAAACGACAACTAAACTATTACGTGATAATATGAAGATACCTTTCTGTGATTTTAAATTTTATATAATGCTTGTTCTAAACCCACCTTTAACCTGATGTCGATATTAAGGTTAATAGTGCGATTCAGTAGCTGAACAACTTCACGGGCCACGACAATGTAGATAAATTCGTTGGAAGATTATAGTGTTTATAATGGTAAACGATTGAGCGACTCTATATACTCCTGATATGGTCGGCTATAAAATTGGTGCTTTGCTTATACTAAAAAGCTTGGTCGATCTACATAATAGTGAGCATAATGCAAATTAAAGGAAAAAGCAAGGCGTAAAATACTCAGAAGAAAGTGCGTAAAACGATAAAAAGACTTCTAAAAGCTTAAACCCAAAACAAAAGGGAAGGCCAAAAAGTAAAAAGACAATATCTTAGAAACTTACATACATAAGTAAAAAAGCAATCTATCATCAGGATAAAGTTTATCTGAGATAACCCTTAAAAACAGTCTATAAAATATGTAAGATCTAGCATTATTCATTAAGTGCCTTTATCTTTGAACCTTTTTCACAAATGGCTTGTACAATAAATAACACCTCACTTCTATAAGGAAAATCATTGCTAAAGTAGTTCTTACTTTTTCTATTAAGCGCTCAGCCTGTTATTCTTGAAACACTTCAATCTACTTTATAATTTTTGGAGTGAGATCTTTTGGCTAAACTACCTTGCCTGTTAATTGAATATTTGAGGACATTTTGAGAGCTTTTTATTATGAATAGCCCTCCTAAGATCTAGAAATAACACATGATATACAGCCTTCCTTAAAGTTATTCTAACCTTTTATTATACAAAGAGAATCAACAGCCAAGCAAGTATTACGAGAAATGCCCAGATCTATGATGCTGCTTATCTTATTGTAATTCAGAATATGCCTTGACAGTAAGTTCAATAATTTTATATATTATCGACAATAACACTTATTAATAAAGGTAATAATTCTACAAGGACTTTAGTGTTCTCTTACAGTAATGAGTGGTAGAAGAACCTGTTGCTGGACTATCTTATAACTTTGCCTTGTGCTTTTGTGATGAGTATTTCTGTCTCATGTTGTCTTATGGTATCGTAAATGTCGAGAGTTTTCTAAGTAACACCATTTGTTACAACAACTGTAATTGTTGCACTTTAAGATTATTACAGCCTCTTTGTCAAAATTTTCACTTGTGTCTCTTAACTGATGTTATTGTTTTAGTTCTGACAATAGAGAATACATCTTATACAATATATCCTTAACGGTTAATATTTGCAAGAGAATGTAGAAGAAAAGATCTGCTGGGCTATATTACAATGTGTTTCATATTTTATCTTTTAAAGGTGTGGCTAACTGTTAGATATTATACACCCCCACTAAGATATAACTTCAAAGTCACGTTGTACTTAAAATTGTAGAAACCAATCCTTTTTAGCTTTACTGGTATTTTGATCATAGAGCATTTTCTCTAATAATAGTATTGTCTACATTTTAAGCACTTGTACCATTCACCATTGATAGACATGTAACTGTATGAGTTAAGAGTCTTTGTTATGTAATATTTTTGTGCTATATTAATATGTTAAATGCAGCTTATTCTACACTCTTAGATCTGAACAGTAATACTATAAATGCTTCTATTAATATATTCTACTTTTTCATTAAAGTGTTGTTCATCTAGTAAGGCAGGATTGTCTACGTGTAGTAAAGGATCTTGTTGATTATATGTAGAATTTATCTCGATTGTAGAGGAGTTCACTGAGGTTTTTCTTTGAGCCAAACTCTTATATTTTGGTCATGTAATCTTATATGTACTGGTCGTAACATAAGTATTACAGATCAGGTTATGGTTTACGTTCCAAAAAGTTCTAGAGACTAATTCTACAGCCCATCAGAATATTAATATTCCAAATGAACCTGATCGTTATCTTAAAAGTGATTCGACAGATTGTCTTGATAAGGCTGCTTTATCGAAAGATCTTTTTAAATATATTCCTAGAAGTTAACGTATAAGATAGTCCAGCAACAGGTTCTTCTACCATGCATTATTGTGAGTATTGAAGGTGTCAGTGTGAGTGACCTTTTGTATTATAGTTTTTAAAGAAAGATGAGTAAGCAGTATTCCTAATATTTAATATAAAGTTATTCATACTTTGATAACATAACAAAGTTGCTTTCATAAAAAAGACATTGAATTTTTATAACTCTGATGTTTATTACAAATGGCTAAAGTCATTAAAATAAACTTATTTTGCATCTCCTTAGTATGGTTAAATCTACAATGACTTAAATCAGTTTTGTTTTCGTCCAGTGCTAGCGCCAATTTATGTTACTGGTTCTTTTATGATATACAAAAGGCTACCGTAATAATGAGTGAACGTTCTTTTTATATGAATACAAAATTACCTTAAATAAAAGAATGATAATTGCACAAAGGGAAAGAATGCTTTTGTCCAATATCTTATAAAAGGCCTACATATACTTTTTATTGCCTTGTTCTTACTTATCGTATGCTAATAAATAAGATCTATACAAATTGTTACGCTTCTGGATTTCCCAAATAAGTACTATGTGAAAGAAAGATAACAAAAACCATTTTTAATTAAGTTTTAACTAACGTAACCTCTTATAATTTCCATAGTGAGATTATTTTACAAAGATACTATAATATATATTAGTTACTGAGAGAAAACTATTCACAAATTTTAATCGCATGAGTATTCTGCATTACTATCCATATTATACGAAGTATATTTCGTTAAGATGTATTTTTAACTTTTTATAATTAACATGGGCACAAAGTTAATCAGAAATATTTCGCCTTGGCATAGTGTAGATGGAAGTATCAACTAAGAGATCCTCTTTAGCAAACATCTTTATTTATAAGATGTTCGAAAGATGTTTTTCATTACTCAGCACTTATGTTAGTTATACATAAGAAGAAAAGTTAATCTAGAGCTTTTACAAAAAAGCGATTAAAAATAAAATGATCGTAATCCTTTTTTCCGTAATCATTCATCTTTTCTCATTTAATATTTCCTATGTCCATCCCTTATCTTGCAATATTTCTTTTGATGGTGCTGTGAACGTTATCGTATAGGAAAAAGATCCCGAAGATGCTCTTTATTATTTAGTGGTAAGTTTTTCCTCATTATGGTGTTACAATCGCTATTTTTGAAACAGATGTATCAACTTAAAATACACCTAAGGTTACTTTTGTACAAAATGGTATCATTACCGCATCTATATAAAGCTTGCTGGAATATTTTAAAAAATTCAAGGAAAGAAGAAAAAGAATAAACCTCTATGGAAAAAAGAAAACTTATTCTAAAATACGACATTATAGAGCATTAGTAGATTCCAAAAAAGAAGAAGACTCTAATAGGTATTTGGTTCAACAAATGTATACTCAAGACTCCCTCTCATACTAATCCTTCAACTTCTATATTCATAAATTATGTTTTCTCTGAGATATCTAAAATTTGTTAAGAAATCTTTTCGAAAAAAAGAATTTCTTATTTAACTAATAATAATGACATAACTAATCTTTTATTCTTTTGAAAAAAATAAACAATGATATTCAAACCAGCTTTGAAAAGACTCTTCCTTTTTATAATACATGTAATCTCTATTAACAAGTTTTAAATATTCGCATTTAGATATAATAAGGCATCCTTCAGAAACGTTCTTTGTTTTTAAATATACAGTAAGATTTAACTTTCACTTGTACAAAGAATGTTTTTACCTACAGACCGTGAGTAATTATTAAATTCTTGGCTTAAATAACGTAATTTGAATGCACACTTTCTACTCAATTATTTACTGTTAAACTTGGCAGTATTTTCAATTAAAAGTATTATTAATCAATTATTAATCGTTAAAAAGATTGACATTGTGGAAGGATTTAGATTTGTTTTGTAGGACGTCTAACCGTAAGCAACGTGCTGCCTGTATGTCAAGAATAATAAGTAATGCCTTTATCTACTATAAGGCAGAATAGATTATGCATCTGGTTTAAAGTCATGAAATAGGTGTTGTAGGTATAAAGTTTACCTATCTTAAGTGAAGTACCTCATACTACTACTTCTTCGAATTCGCAATAAAATATGAAGAAATTACAAATAACTATAAATTTTCTAAATCCCATAAAATAGATCTTATAAAGGGTCTAAGGGATCCATCTAGGACGATAACTGTTGGTCTAAGATTAAAGGGTGTCATTATTTTTCCTTCTCCAACTTGAGACGCTCGTAGAGCTATGCTCGTTTAGTAAAACCTAAAGATGAACCAATCGTAAGAATAGAAAACTCAACAGGAAAGAAAAGTCTATTCGTGCAGAAGACGACGTAAAGCTACAAGCGTTTTCTTATAATACGATTACTATTGCAAGTCCACTACTAAGAAACCTTTACAAGTTGTATGGGTAAAGGTAAAGGGGCTATGAAGAATGGGTTTATCCTGCAGTAAATCACGTATTCTATTGAATGTTCCACAAGCACTTTAATTTAAGACGTATACACTTTTGTTTAAGAAAGCATCAAAAAAACTTCCACCAGGTGTATCACTACTTATAGAAAATTTCGACGAGAAACATTACGTTGAGATAAAGTTTATTGGGGATACATCTTTTTTATAATGTTCTACTATTGTATAACAAGTGCTCTTTAAATAGATATCCCTACATATACTGCAAAACCTCTAAAATATCCTCTAAAAAGGCAATTACACTCTAACAATAGTATAGTTTTTATTTAAAGGGCATCATCTAAAAAGACACCCTGTACATGTTACAATTGGAAAATTTTGTAAATAGATTAATTCATATTACTATTGTCACAAAGAAGATCTTTGTAGGAAGAAGTAATAGAAAAAATGAGTTTGATCCTGGCTCGAGAGAATGCTAATAACTTACTTGATACATGTAGTCGAACGCTCAATATTAGAGAGTGGCGTACGAGCGACAAGGGCAAAGGTAGAAAATATAGAGTAAAGGGAAATCCTTTATAATAAAAGATTATATGCTGAATATATAGCTTTGTGAGATTAGGTTGTTGGTGAGGTAAAAGCTTACAAGCCAATGATCTCTAGCTGCTTGAGAGGATGTACAGCCGCGTAGCAATGCAATAAGAGCTGGACTTCTTGGAAGGCTGCAGTAAGGAATGTGAACAATGTGCTAACGCTTGATCTATAATGTTATGTGGGGGATACTAAAAGATTGTATTAATGATTTAATGATTGTTGATACAGTTAAATACTTACGATATTTAATGCGCCAGTAAGTAAGGCAAGCTGTTTTAAACCCCTTATTCTTTCAAATATAATGACTGTATGATAGTGTATTATCTTGTTGCCAGTACTGGGCTGGTAATGATTCAAATGTTTGACAGATAAGATCCTTAGATAAACTTGCATTTTGCTTTTTTATTTAAAAGAACAAAGCCCGACTAACTTCGTGCAGCAGTCGCGGTAAAACGGGGGGGGTAGTGTTATTCGTAATGACTGGGCGTAGGGTACGTAGGCGGATAGTTCAAAATATAGTCAAAGACTGAGGATGGCCCTCTTTAATCTATATTGACTGATCATTTGAGTTCGAAAGGCGATCTATTGAATTCCTTAAGTAAGGGTTAAATTGTTGATATTGGAAGACATTCGAAAGCGGAAGCATTTATCGATTTCGATCTGACGCTAGGTACTAAAGTATGGGTATTAAAAGGATTAGAGACCTTGTAGTCCATACCTTAAACTATGAGTGTTCAACGTCCTTTTGCATTGGAAAAATTTGGATAAAGTTTTTGCTAGGAGCTTGAGGGGGTTTAAAGCTAACGCGTGAAACACCGCCTGGGGAATGTGGCCGCAAGGTTAAACTCAAAGGAATTGAGGAGGCTCGTACAAGGGGTGGAGCATGTGGTTTAATTCGATATACGCGCAAAACCTTACCAATTTTTGTATCTGGTGTATCCCTTTGGGATTTTGTTTTCTTTCTAATTTCTCCTATTATGACCAAAATACTATGTGTTTTTTTATGATGCCAGACTAAAAAGAGTTCCAAACTGTACAATATCTTTGAAAGTGAAGGTGTGTTAGTGTAGTAAACTTTTACTAATATTATTTTCAGACAATGGTCACCTATGACAAGAGTGCATGGCTGTCGTCAGTTGTGCTGTGAGGCGTGCGGTTAGTTCCACAAAGAACGTAACCCTAACACTTAGTTGCTTATGGCTTCCCTGTAGAATAATCTATATAACATATAATCTAAGTAAATTGCCTTATACGTTTTGGGATTAGAGAAAGGTCGATGTCAAGTCATTAGATGGCCTTAATAGATTGGGTACTCATGTGTACATTGATGATCGACAAAAGAAGCAATAGCGTGAGCTTGAGCAAACTTTAAAAGACATCTCAGTCGAATTGTTCTTTGAAACTCAAGAGCATGAAGCGGAATCCCTAGTAATGTGGATCATTACGTCACGGTGAATTAGTACCCGAGTTAGCACATACCGCCCGTATGCTATGGAAACTATTTCGAGTAGAAGTTGATTGCATTGTTATTTTGTTCTGTTGAGAAATGTGGAACATGAGAGGCTTTACAATTTAACTTTCTTTGTACACGATCTCGCTTTAGGGACTGGAGTAAAGTCGACAGGGTAGTGGTAGAAGAATCTGCTGCTGGACTATATTATAAATTTATCTTCTCAGCATTTTTAGGTATACTTTTCATTAACAAAAATAACTAGTTTTAGTTATGTATTTCCTGCCTAATTATTGTGATTAACGATATCGGAAAAGAACTATTGCTTGTGAAGTCTGGAAAAATATTCCAATGGTTTTATCCTTGGCTCCTTTTTGAAAGTAACTCCATCAGAACATTTTTATTCTACAATGTCATTTATTACTGCTTTTCTTTTTTCTAAAGAAGTTCTTTTGATTAATGACTCGCTTGTGATCTTTGTAGTCTTCTCCATACTTTTCTTTGCTTTATTAAAATACGGCAAAGAACCTTTAGCTGTTTAATGTCAACTATTCGAATCCAAAGCAGAAATGAATTTGGTGCGATTGTACATCAGTACTCACTTTTTATAAGTTATATCAAAGTAATTGGAAACATTAATCCACTAAACTTAGCCCGTGGATTATTATTACAATTTTTGATAACTCTGTTGAAGACTATGTACCATCTTTTGGGGAAGACGATGAGACTACCTTATAAGAGATTAATCCTTGGAGGAGGAAATCTTAAAGCAAGAAAGAATGCAAGGATTTCTTTCCAATGATATACAACTGTAAAAATTTGTAAATAGATTAATTCACATTACTCTTATGGGTGTCAAGAGTCTGATAAAATTCTGTGGGGGTTGGTGTAATGGCAACATACCGGGTCATGATCCGAAGTACTTGGTTCGAATCCTTGACCGCCGTTTCCTTGTGGCACGTAGCAAAACTGGATAATGCGTCGGCTTTTAATCGAGTTACTGCGGGTTCAAGTCCGTCGGTGCCATCACATCTTTTGAGTTAGGTTCATTACCTATAAATCTTTTACAATACATAATGTCGGGGATAGCTCAATTGGTAGAGCGCTGGGTTTGGGTCTAGAGGTTGCGAGTTCAAGTCTTGCTGTCCGAGGTTATGTTGAGCAGATAGAAATTCTAGATTTTGCTTGAATTACATTTTTATACTGTATAAATTTTGTAGGATCATTGAAGCTATCCTTTCTTTCAAGAAAAGGAAAGATTTAAGGATACTTACGAATACAAAGATTTCTTATACAGGTGTACAGCAAAAATCTTATGGGAGGCAACATTAATTATAAGATGCCTTTTTGGTAACAAGAAAGACCTTAAGTCTTTAACAACGTAGAGAATTGACATCTTAGTACCTACGACAAATCAAACAACAATAATTTTATTAGTAGTGGTGAGCGAACGTAAATTGTATTTTTATTTATACTAAAAATTCTGAAAGGAATGTATAGAAGTTAAAACTTGTTGAACTATAAATATAAAAGGAGAAAGGTATACGGATGTCTTTTATCTGTAATTAGAGCGGAGTCCCACTTCAAAAATAAACATATAAGAAAATCGATAGCGAATAAGTACCGTAGGGAACTGTGAAAAGATTCAATACCAAGAAGGTGAAAAAGATCTTGAATAAGTTATTTAAAAGTCTTGCCGTTTAGTGTACTAAATTACAAGTACCTTTTGTATCATGGGTCACGAGATAAAGAAGAAAGCAAGCTATAATAATTAAGGCAAAGTAAAGCAAATTTTAAATCGTATGAGTTTTCTTTTTTAGACCCGAAACCTAGTGATTAATCATGAGCAGATTGAAACTGGTTAATAACCTTGGGAGGATGAACTCATTTCTGTTGCAAAGAATGGGATGACTTGTGATTAGGGGTGAGGCTAATCAAACTAGGAGATAGCTGGTTTTCTGCGAAACGTATTTAGGTACGGTGATAGCTTTGTTTTTTTGTCGTAAGCAAGAAGAAGGAGATAAATGCTTCTAGCCAAGCTACTATTCAAACTCTAAAGTAAAAAAATATATCTATTAACAGACTTTGGGTGCTAAGGTCTTGGTCAAAAGAAGAAGAGTTCTCACTATAGCTAAGGACCTTAATGAAACTTAAGTTAACGATCGTTGATTACTATGACAAAACGAATGTGGCTTGGAAACAGCATCCTTTATAGAAAACGTTACAGGTCACGTTTTAAGTAACAGATATCTAAAATAAGGAATTGTTGGTTTCATCCCAAGTATAGAATTTTTATTGATAGCAGAATCTTAGTCCTTTTGGATAAAGAGAAATTCTTTATTATGAAATCTAAGTGAAGAATGTGGATATAGTAGTTTAAGATTGTTTTAACAATCTCGCTAAAGTGTTAAAGGTTTTGTAATCTATGCTAAACAGATACAGTTATACGTCCTCTTATCTCGAAGCAAATGCAATGAGAATGAGCTCATACTTTAAAATTCATGGATATAAAAAATGTTACAGAGATTGACCGTAGTATGCTTATTTTTGAATAAATCATCTATGCGATATTTTCTAGAAAAAACAGTTTATTTAAAACGTACCAAAACGACTCTGGTATACTAGTAAAATACTATAGCGATGGGCTAACTATATTAAAGGAACGGCAAATTGAATCCGTAACTTCGGGAGAAGGATTACATTATCCTTCTTATAGGATTCTTTTTAATGACTTATTGACTATATGAGAGGGTGTTAAAATCACGTATGGGAAAAATCATTATTCTTTTATTGTGGAGTGTCTGCAATAAAGGACAGTAAGTCAGTTACTAAGACAGGTAAATCATTCCTAATTCGAACAACAGTTATCAGAAATGATATACTTGCGCAGAGTAGATTAGGGTTCATAATGATTTATCATGACTTTTTAATAAAAACTTTTTAAAGTAATGGTGACACAGAATAGAGGGTAGCGACTGTTTATCAAAAACACAGGACTGCAAAGTTTAATAATGATGTATAGGTCTGAAACCTGCCCGGTGTCAGTAGGTGATCGATATAAACTTCTTGAAGAGTGTCTTAAGAAGTTTGTCTCTTAAACACTGGTAAAGGCGGCTGTAACTATGACGGTCTAAGGTAGCGAAATTCCTTGTCGGGTAAGTTCCGACGTGCACGAATGGTAACGACTTCCCTACTGTTCTAGTGTAGACCCAATGAAATTGGATTATTGTGAAGATAGATATAGGAATAGCAGACGGAAAGACCCCGTGAACCTTTATATATGTTCTTATTCTTTATTTCAGGTTATGTCTGTAGTTTATGATACATGTTATGACATCCTATACAAATAGGTTCGAGGCGTTACTGAAAAATATTGATATTCTTGTCTTACTGATATACTGAGAATTTGTTAGTTTGACTGGGGCGGTAGCCTCCAAATTGTAACGGAGTGCGCACAATGTGAGTTTTTAGTTAGATTTATCTAATTATTTCGTGTAAGGGCTTATAACTACTGACTAATAGAATGACAATTCTTTTAGAGATCTTTACAAACAGATAAAGGTAGTCCTAGTTATCCAATATTAACATGTGGACGTAATATTGCCAACGAATAAAAGGTACTCGGGGATAACAGGCTGATAATCCTTTAGAGATTCTATGACGGGATTGTTTGGCACTCGATGTCGGCTCTTCACTCCTAAAAGTATAACAGTTTTAAGGGTTCAGTTGTTCACTGATAATAGTGGAACGTGAGCTGGGTTCAGAACGTGTGAGACAGTTCGGTCCTATCTACTATTTCATAAGACTAACGAAGTGTTCTGTTAGTACGAAAGGACTGATAGGACGATTCTCTTGTTTTGGTGCTGTTTTATAAGCATGCACCTTCGCTACGAATTCCTTTATAATTACTGAATGCATATAAGTAAGAAGAAATTTTCTTAAGTCTTTTCTAACCGTTAAATACTATAACGTTGATAGGTTGTGAAAAACATTTTGTAAAGGATACGGTTAAGGTTTCATCCTTGACTGGTCTAACTGTTTCAGTAAGATCTTCTTTGTATACTATTTATAGTTTATACAAAGGTCCTTGTCTACGAATACTAAGCATTTTTTAAAGTTTCCTTCTGATATTGTATGACTATTGAATATAAAAGTTACCTTTCGCTGAGGATCGTTTATCAGTTTAAATATCTGGCACAAGATATTATACTGGTGCGAGATCTCTGAGATGTCCTGAAATATTGGACACTTGAGGAGTTACCCGGTGCTGAGAGTATGTGAGGCTGGCCAAGAATATTCAATATTTTCTAGTATGGGTTTTGTTATTTTGAGATATCCCAACTAGGAAGATATTGATGACGACGAGCGGAACTTGTTGGAGAGGTAATTCTGTCAAGGATGGAGTTGCTTTCGTACCGGATTACAAATATCCGAGTAGGTGAAATGGTCCAATTCTGAACAAAAGTAGAAATATTTCGGGATGGCTCTAAATTCGAGACAGACAAGTAGGTATCATTGTTTTGGTGATGATTTAGAAATGCTCAAGATGATAAGTCTTAGCTTTAGAACGTCTGTTGATGTCGCTGTTGGGGAAGAATACTTGGACGTGTGTTGATGCATTAGGTACTTAATTGATGGTGGAGATGACTATCTCTTACCGAACGTTTAAATATGAACGTAAAGCTCCTGGTGTATTACTCGTGAGTCTGTTACTGAACTTTATTAACAGGTTATAAAATTGTTGATTCATGTTACCTATAGGACGTGGCAACGTGAACTTATTGTGGTGATCGTCAAACGGTAAAACTACGATTGCTATGATACTATTTTAAGTCAAAATATTTTAATGAATATGATATGAAGTTTATTGTGTTATGTTGGTATCGGACAAAAAAAAAGAGTATTTTGAACTTCAACGTTTATTAGAACAAAGAATGCTCTTAGATTACTACTTTAGTGGCAGCTACGCTGCTCAAAGTGCCTCCTACAATTTGTGGCTCCTATACAGGATGTACTATGCTGAATTCTTCCGTGATAATGGTAAACAGCTTTAATTATTTATGATGATTATCTAAACATGCTGCTGCTATCGTCAATTAAGTTATTACTACGCCGTCCTCTGGACGTGAGGCTTTTCCTGGTGATGTCTTTTAGCACATTCTCGCTTACTGAACGTGCTTGTAAATTGAATATAACTATGGTGGTGGAAGTTAACCGCTTTGCCGATTGTGAAACGCAAGCTGGGGATCTTTCAGGGTATATCCAACAAATATTATTCAATTACTGAGGTCAAATCTTTATGGAAAAAGATTATTCTTTAAAGGTATAGACCAGCAGTAAATGTCGGTTCTCTGTATCACGTGTAGGATCAAAGCTCAACCATATGCTTGAAAATCGTTACAGGTAATATAAATATCAATTAGCACAGTATGTGAATATTCGGTATTTGCTAGTTTGATAATGATATCGATGAAGTAACAGAGGTATCTCAAATGTGGATCATTATTAACAGAAGTTTGAAACAGGCTCCAAATAAACATTAGAATTATATAAACAGGTTTAATAGTATTAGCATCTGCTATGGATTTGTATCACCTTTATTAAAGATTTTAAAAAAGATTTCAAAGTATTGCTTCCTATGAAAAGGATTCTACGAATTCTTAGTAATGAAACTAGTTTAGCTAAATTATATGAACATTCTTTGTTCATTTACATATGCAGATAAACAGGATTTACCTTTAACACGAATCTCTCTTATTTTGCTTGAAGTACTTTAACGAAGATTTTTATAATAAGACTAATGCCTAAGAGACCTTTTTGAAAAGGTTACATTAATAATCCTTTATGGATGTCCCTTTTATCAAAATGGGTATCGTATACTTATAGCTTGAGTATGGAAATGATGGGGATACAACATGAGTAACCTTAGAGTTATTTACAGAAAGTCGTACATAAAAGATCCTGCGAGACTTTGAGATTACCGCCACGGTTTAGAAACGACATTTAGTAATCTAGATAAGAATGTTTTAACTGCCTATTTGCAATTATATAGTTTAATCGAATTTTAATAAAACAAATTTCTACTGATAGTGAATAAATGATCCATGACGATGTATTACCAGCAGTTCTTGGATCAATGTCAGACAACTTTGAAACTACACTGTGATGTCTTTTCAGGTACTTAAGGAAACACAACAAGATTTGATAAATAAGTCAAGCATAAATAATAAAGTAGAACAAGAGCAAATTACAAATGTGCAAAAAGACCTACAGAAGAATTAAAATGAAGAAGTAGTAAAAGATGCACTTTCTGTACAATGTAAATCTAGACACAAAGATTTCATAGACAATTTTTCCTTGCCTACACTAAGAGAAAGTACCTAAACAGTTTTTCTGAAATCCTAATTCCAATAGTAATGCCTTTTTAGTTTCAAATCATTCAATGAGACAAAAAATTTTACCTAGAAAAGATGCAGAGGATGATAATATGATAAATACAATTCATACAGTTACACCTAATGTCACAACAGGTCTCGCCACAGTTAATAATAATAATGCTTACGTTGAGTAGTAGGATTTACAGATTAAGTGTAAAAATATTACGATTTCCAGAATCTTAAACTAACATAGACAATGAATTCTCGCTTTTCATAACAGATACAGTAACAATTAGTCCTGTTATGACGACATTATTACAAGAGATGCCAATAATAACATCTGCACCTTTACCTTCAAGAGATAAAGGTCCCTTACAAGTAGATGAACAATGATAAAGAAAGAAGCCAACAGACAACCAGTGAAGGGAGATAAAGAAATATTTCACTACCGATGCATTATGACAAATTGTAAAGATAAAAATATTACAAAAATACTTTCAAAGGAATTAAGTTCAACAATACCAAAGTCTACCTCCGATAAAAATAATAGAACACCAGTAAAGATATTTCTTGCTATCCATGGGCACTTTGTTCCTCTTCGTGTATGGATTACTACTCTCCTCAGCTATAATGTAATTCTTTGTGAAGAGTGGGTTCTTCCTACATTTGATAGAACGAGTTCTGAAAGTGATTACGTAGATGAACAACCATCCGATCTTGTCCAAATCCTGCTTGGGAAAAATTATAGCTTAATTGCGTCTACGGAATCTGACACCAATACTAGTGAAACTTCTTTCTCTGAACATGATGATCTTAAAGGTGCAGAGGATGATGCTCCATTATCAGAGTTAGATTTGCAAAGGCAGCACTATATTGCAGCAATGGTGGACCAAACGATAGAAGCCTTATCGAAAGAGTATAAGAACATTGACAACGATACTAGCCTTATACAAGATGTTAGTATTACACAAAAGGTTATCACGACTGTGCTTAATAGTGATATCTTGGAGTGGACTGCAATAAAAGAAGAAGAGTGTACGGATACTTCCTCAGAAGGGTGTAATCGAATAGGATACATGATAGCTCTCTTAGATAATGCTCCTTTCACGGATATTCAGAAACGTATTCTTTCTTCTGTTATAACTGTTAGTTCTGCGATCAACTGTCTATCTTTCATGGAACAGGACCCTGAAAGCTCTACGGATTCTTGTGGAGATCCAATACGATACATGCATCTTCTTTATAAAGGCAAATAGATGAAAAAGTATTTAAACAGATAGATGATATGGCATGGAAATACTCAGATGAGGACATCGTAGAATTGATAACGAGAATATCCGTGGTCTGATCTCAAGGATGGAAACCTTGGCATGAAAGTGTTGTGTCCTTGTGGTGGGGGCTACCTGAAGAGCAGCCATGCGAAACACTTTTTACTCAGTGATGAACGAGCATACTCATTAGGTATACAAGAGCTAAGCTCTTTACAAAGTTCTCCTGCCACTTATGTTTAGACCTACAAGAGATAATTATGTATGTTGTTCGTTGCTCTTATATGTTGGTATATCGAATACATAAAATCTTCTTCGTATGCCGTTATTACCCCTGTACAAATTATGTGGATTGCAAATCTTGTTAATGCTAAGAGAACTTTAGATGATATACAAAAATCCTTTCCTGAAGCAACACTGAATGAAATTGTTGAGGTTGTTTATGGGGTACGAAAGACAATAAGATCTTTCCTGATGTGGGTAAGAAGTTTTTAGGCAATGCATTTCCCGACGAATCACCAGTTCCTAAAGATAAAATCGGCTATTATGATTTTGATACTGAGAGAGATTACCAACTTTTTATAGATCCTGAATTATCTTTGTCACCTGAAATGAGAAGATGCCTATGGTTACGAAGTATTTTCTTAGTCCTCATTAAAAATCTAATAGAAGATATTACACTGAAGACACTCAAGGTAGTAGTTGGATAGAATGGATTATTTTACCCTCTATTACAGGTCTAGTAATTGTAATCATAGGGTATCGTGTGTACATCTGGAAAAGACGTCAAAGAACTCCAATCACTGAAGAGACTGGTGCATCTTCTACATCATCGGTATCATAAATAAACAAATATTTTTCTTATATAAAAAGGCCATAATTAATGAAACATTATGAACAAGTATATACAAAGTAAAAAATATCATGGTTAGTAGAACATAAATGTTAGGATTATAGAAACGAGACACAATAGATGAAGACTCGATATACAAACAAAGAGTAGAATGCAAAATTGTACCAATCCAGAATTTAGACACTGTTTCCGATGATGTAGAAGTAAAATCTATTTGTTCTTATTCTTCATCGAGAGATAATGATTTTGTATGGGTTCCTGACAACTAAGTTCCTTCTAATACTACTTTATTTAATGTTTATATGTGTCAGTTCTATAAAAGAGTCCAAGTCAATTTGCTTGTAAATTGGACCAAAAGCTTAATATTTTTAATGATAGCAAACTTTTTCTTATATAACCCGACTTTATGTGCTGTCACCTCCGAAAATGTATCCTAATGGGTAAAACAAGACGAATACTTTATCAAAGAAGAAGCCGATCGTTTAGGTATTTGGAAACTTATACCTAGAAGGTTGAATGACCAAGATATAGGAGTTTGGCTCGAAGAAAAGCCTCGTTAAACTGCTATAGACGAATCTGATAGTAATTTGTCAGGCAAAGATGCTTATTATAATCAACGAGATCCTTTACCAACAGAACCATTACCGGAACTAATAACCAAAATGGAAGCGTCTTCACCTCAACCTGAACAATCTTTGCCACAAATAGACAATCCTGCCTTACTAGATGAACAACAGTTTCAGGAAAAGATACAATATATTGATATGGTGTTAGGCCATGCAATTAGTATACTAAATACAGCTTATCCTGCAGTCTTAGACGCAAACTTGCCACCAGTCGACGTACCTGATGCTTCTATGAAGAGTGCAATATATGTAGCTTTAACCACGCATGGTAACATCTCTGAATGGATGGCAAAGACTATGGAAGAAGCATTAGATTCTCATAGTAGGGGTAATATCTATGTAAATATAGTACAAACACTTAAAGATGGGGCTGAAAATATTACCGAAGAAAGGGTCTTAACTCATATGGTTGCATGTTTATCAATGGTGAATGGTGCAAGCGCTTTACATATTGATAATACTCAATTAGAGAATATGTTAAATACTCCTTTTTACGAGGAGATTTATGCAAAATACCAGTAAAGCTTAATATATAATGTAACTTTATCAGAGTGTATTACCTTGGTGCCTTTGGGTGTGGGGTAGATATCTGAAGAGCTAGCTGTATTTTCTTGGAAGGTAAAAGCTGAAACACATTGTAATATAGTCCAGCAGCAAATTTTTCTAGCACTATTTTTAAGAATTTATCACAGTAAATATTTAAACTTACTTGACATACAAAAAACTTATCTACAAAAATGCCATATCTGATTAATAGTAAGCGTTGTTACATTTATCGATACAAGTTGCCTGGTTAATACAGAAGTGAACTTAAACTATGTATAAGAAGCATTTCCTGATAAAATCATAGGTGTCGTTTATAACAGTACGAAAAACGATAAAATATTTTATGACGAATTATAATAGTAATTCTAACACTGCAGGATGAGTAGAAACTGTCCTAGAGTCGATAAGATTATCCGTTAATGGTATGAAGTAGATCAAAGTCTTTTTTGTAATACTTGCTCTATCATACTCAATTAATTATTGTTTGTTAAATATGCAAAAGCTATTCCGTTATACAACAACCTTAACACAGAGATCTTTTTATAGATAAATGATTTATGGCAGAATCTTTTACCATCTACTTCAGTTATGTTGCAACCAAACCCTTAAAGGTAAAGTTATAGATACACAAGAATTGCATCAAGAAAAGCAGAGGTAAATAAGTGTGAGATACTTGTGATAAGGATTATAGTGTAAATACGACAGAGCTTATGCTAAATTCAAAACACATTGATAGCATTTTTTCTTGGTAATGATACCAATATAACATCTTAAGGAATAAGCACGTTAAATTATCTTTATATGTTAAGAACCTTGTACTTACTTTACCACAACGTGCTTAGTGGTAGAAGAATTTGTTGCTGGGCTATATTAATATGTTAACTTGTGTGTAATACTACACACGATTTTTATAGTAAATATTCCTTTGGATACTTTGAAGTCTTGTAGGTTATATTAAAGAAATACAGAGTTAAGACTTACATGTGTTTACCTGCTTTTAAAGGTTATCTTTGTAACAGGTACCTCATATAGTTATTTGTATGACAAGAATTATATCTACAATCAAAATAAAAATCTTTGAAGTAAGACCTTAAACTATTGCAATAGCTTTTAGAATAATCTTGAACAAAGTAGATATTTTTACTAGAGCTTAATGAGCATGTAAGGAGTCTTTAAGATAGATGACAATAATATGGTAAAATATAGGCTTGTAGGAACCAATAAATAATTCTAAACACCAATAGCACTTACATAGCATAGGCAGGTATAGCTAAGATACAAGTTTAGCCAATAATAGAGGAAAGCTCCTGCTAAATATGTAATAAGATATGGCCGCTAGCATGTTCGCAAATAACCGAACACCCAGGCTATTGGTCGTAGGGCAAAGAAAGAAATTCTACACAATTAGTAATGGTAAAAGCCATAAAGCATATTACGTGGGCAAAAATATTAAGAAATTGTATCGTAATTCTTTAATACCAATATAATCCAAGCAATAAAGAACTTAAGGCTAATGTAAAGTTATAATTACATGTGAACTACTGTAAAGCTAAATGGATTAATCCTCCCAAATTATATAAAAGATCAAGGTAAACACAGTAACCATTGAGGAAAGTATCTCAGCCCTTACTTCCTTTTGTTCTGACAAGATACTTAGGACAAATTATATTTAGCCTCCATACTATTTGCCAGTTATTTGGTATAAAGTATAACTTTTATTAAAAGGTAGTTAAGGCCAATACAATGGCCTTATAACAACTGTAAGTATTGTTAAATTGTCAAAGATAATCTATATTCCCAAATATATTGGAAATATGACATAATCTCGAATTGTTCAAATGGATTGAAATAAACATATGTTAGCCTTTATATTTGATGTATTCTAATTAATGTGTGAAATTATAATAATTTAAATTATTATAAGACCACACTTGTGTCAAGAGCTGCACAGAGAATAATATTAGGTGATGTATTCCCCGAGGAAATTGTCAACACGATTGAGTAAGGATAAAGTTATATTAATCCCTAAGAGATAATCTCTAAAGCAAAAATACAAATAATAAATTAGGTTTGAGATAATAATTATAAGGCAAAAATTAAAACAACATAGACAACATTAAAGTTTTAACATTTTATATTGTTATGAGACAATATAGGTTTGCCTGAAGTATATGAAATACTTCAGAGACTTGTTTTTGAACACCTTATGATTTACTTTATACGAAGTTTCAATAGCCTCCTATGCGTGGAAGAAACTAGTGGCGTTTCCATATAAACTATAAGGAAACTTAAATAAAATAAAATAGCTACTGGAAAAGATAAAGTATCAAATTGTGCATGTTATCGTGATTAGTTAATCCATTAACAAGTTTCCTCTATTTAATAAGGTTTTTAAGTGTTAGCACACATTATCGAGAGATTTTGGTTCTCTAGTTTAAATGCTAAGGATAGTTAGAGTCAAAGTCCTTTGAGGTTCAAAGGACTCTAATAATAAAGGTAGTATCTTTGATAATAAAGAACTTGTATAGCTGATTAAGTTCAACATATTTTTCTCAGTAGAAGTAAAAGATTCACTAATAAAGCAAGTAAAGTTAATGATCATAAAAATTAAATATTATCTTTATAATATTCTCATGGAATTCATCCCAGTCTTCTAGATATCATAAAAAATGTCTATTTATCAAAAAGGGAAGGTAATTATCAGCTTTATAAAAACGATTGTCTTAATAAAAAAATGAAGATTGCGACGGTACTATAAAGTTATTAGAAGATGTACTCGTTTTCTTTTGTCTAGATAACTTCTATTGCAGGTTTTAAAAGTAAAGCAGAACACTTTTGTCTCGTTTACGTCGACAATTATAGATAAAAGATTACTATAAATAATCGAATATGGGCTAATAATTCGACAGAAAGAAATCTTCTTCATGTTTAATTTAACTAAGCAAAATTAGCCTGATTTAAACTATATCCAAAATAGAGCGCGGAAGTTCTCATAAGGAAGTCGTCTAAGTTGTAGACAATTTGACTAAGGAAAATATGAAGGAGTTTTAACATCATATTAGCCGTAGGCCAGATAAGTAATATTAACCCTAATAGAAAATCAAGATCATATTCATACTAATTTCATTAAACTATCACAAGTATCTAACGATCTCCCTTCTTCATAGTTAAAGCATACTAAAAGGGGTTCCGAAGTAGCATTATTAGCAGAAGGATGGCCTTATAGTATCGTTTTAATATTAGATACTATCGAGGAAATCTCAAGTAGATTTTTTACCTATTATAGATTCAGCCCGTAACGTTTTTTCATCTTATTTTCTATATCTTGAAAGTCATTTTAAATATTCCCTTTGTCAAACAAAAAGATGTCATATTTTTTATCTCTACAGTGTAGGTTACTGATGAAAGATTATGAGAAATATTATTATTATAAGGAACTTTTTTCTTAATAGAAATACAGGCCTAATTTGTAAAGGTATGCGAACAATCTAAGGTTTTCGATTTCACAGAATGGAGATGATTCACGTTTACCAGCAAAGGCTTTTATTGGTTGTGTTAGACATTTCTTGTATGATAGTTGTTGTATAACTCTTCATAGGTTTTCACAGTCCACACGGAGGGGTTTGTATGTCTTGTTAGTGTAACAAATGCAGCTTTTTTAATCGAGTAAATGGTGATATCCTCCACGTTTTGATAAGGTTGAGAAACAATGCTATATGCTTCCTGTTAAGAAAAGAAGCAATGCGATTGGGCTAGTAAGAAAACACAACGTAAAAATATTAAAAGAGCACGGGAGGTATTTTTACATCGTGAGAGATTCCTCATGGAATATAGTTAATATTGATGTTGTTAAAAGGTGGTACTTATCTCAATAGAGAGTTAATCGTTACAGTAAAAAGTTCACAACATTTTTGTATAAAGATTGGTGTTCTTTTATACACTACAGTTCTTCTGTAAATTAGATCTTTGGAAAAAGCATATGCTATCATACTTTCTTTCATTTACAGGAGAAGGGGGACAAGTTCTTTACTACACATGGTAGGTATCTCTTTTTAAGGTAACATGTATTTTTCTTTTTAAAGAGAAACGGATATACTGTATTATAACTGTTACTCACTAATGTATACCTTCTGATGTTATTTACTAAAATAAAGATATGTTTTACCAAGAGATTTAAGGAAGAATTCTACACAATATATCTGATAGCATTTGATAGAAAGATTGTCTATGAGTAAAAGTATTACATTAAGATAAGACATTGTTAAAATGTGGTAAGTGTATGTTGGCCATAAAAATATATATATATATCATTTTAAATGCTTAAGAGCATCCTTCCAGTGTAAAATCATAGAAAATGATAAAAGTAATCTAAGGATATTTTGATAGCTTTATAAAGATGTTTAGAACACTCTTACGATGGTAGATCTTTGTCAGACTAATTACAAACAATTGAATAAGTAGTGGTAGTCTATTGTGAGAATATAATATAATTTTATATTATATTCTTTTCTTTTATAAAAGGTTATTATTCTAATGGTTAATAAAACAAAAATATGTTAGAAAGTAGTAGGGGATTCAGTGTTATTTAAAAGATACCATGTATAAAAAGAGCATAAATAACCACACAAAGAGGAGCATGTCTTTCTCTTTTATTTATGCATTTAGGTAAGGCATATTTTGGTATGGTTAACCTTGGTATTTATTCTTTGCAAAGAATAAGTATTGTCGTAAGATGATTCATACAACGATGTGTACCCTTGCTAACAACAGACTTTATCATATCATGTTAATTATTCGAGCTTACAGTATAGACGATAAGTCTTGCATTTCTTCTATTTATCTTATTATCAATAAACTTTTTGTTCAAGTATAAATATAAAGTAAAAGAATAGAGGCATTTTAAAGTATTCTTTATAATTATCGTATGACAGTATATATGGTTATGAACAGACTTAAACTTACTAAAAGAGATTTAACCAATACTTTGGTTAAAATAAGGGGTTCTGAGAGAAGATTGTCAATAGTTACTGGTAGGTTATAATGTTCTTATAAAGTGTTTAAAGTGTTTAGCCGATTTCTGGCCTTCTTTCGTACAATAGCTTTAACAAATTTTTCAATGTTTTTAAGACTGCGGTGAGATAGAAAGAACTTTTCTTTCTCCTTCTTTTCAAGAAAGTCACTTCTTTTTTTTTCTAATAAACTTTATCTTCTTTTCATTAAGGAATGAACTTTATTGTTAGTAAAGATCGTTTGAAGGTTTTCTTACTCTTTTTCTATATCTTACCATTTATGAAATCTTTTGAAGTACTATTCCATTGATCTTATTAAATACCTTTTAAGTTTATGAGAACGTTTTACCTTCTACGAAATCTTTTGAAGTACTTAAGGGTCTTCTTTTAAAGTACCTCGCTTAAGCTTTCTTCTAATCGGAATCGTCTAGCTCTATATTTAACTCGATCCCTCTGTTTTCTCTTTCTATATCTTCTTTAAGAGTTTTAGTTCTATTAATAATCGATGTACCTTATGAGATCCCTTTTACTAGAGGCACCTTTAGTCTATATCTTTAAACTTTCTTTTTAATAAGGAGTTATTAAGCGTTTTCTATATGATTTTTACTCTTTAAAACACGTGGTCTCCACGTAGAATAAGCTTATTAATATTAAAGGTCTCTTAAGAAAAGACTATTAAGTTTTTTACGTTTATCCTACACGGAAACGAAAACCCAGTAATAGATTCTAAGGTCTTCTTTCTCCAAAAACGATAATGACAAATATTGAAGCTTAAAGAAAATCGCTTAACTTTTCAAATAAAGTAAAAATAATAATTTATTAAAGGTTTTACTAATCGTTTAGACTAACAAGAGTATAATCTTTTTCAAAGACTTTACTTTATGAGGAAGTTACAAACCGTAGAGCTGTATGGAAGTATATATAAATCTCTTTGAAATATAAAAGACCTTTAAATGCTTCTTCAATAACCAGTTTCAGCTAAAGGAAAATAACATTATGTTTAATAAGTATTTGACTATACTGTATTAAAAGTTAAATGTTTTTTTGTCATTAAAGACTGTAAGGTTGTAGTCATTTCTAACTTGATCGAAAGTGAAGCAATTGCTCTATTGCTAGTTTCATATGCCCTTACGTTTTACATAATACGTGAATAAAGAAACTCTATACTTTCAGATAATAGAAAGGAAGTATAAATCAGAATTCTTAGAGAATCACTAGTGTACAAAATTTAGCCACATATTTTACTTAAGTTCTTCGTGTTTCTTAGCTCGTGTAAAGCCATGGGAACGTCTTCTTGTTATGAATAATAACGAAAATAAATGGGTTCACTCTAAAAGCCCTTAATAATGCTTATATATTTTTCCAGGCCACTGGTTAGAAATACATCTAGATGGATGTTCTCTCTTCACCCACAAAGAACCTACAGTCTTTAATACGTTTCTCGAGCATGCCTGTAGGTTTCTTAGACCCTTATAAAATAAGCCGCAGAAGCCTTAATCGAAGATGATGTTTATAGGATCTTCTACATCACCACGTGAATAGTTGCAAAGTATTCCTTCGTCGTGTGTAATATAAGCTTACCATAATTAAAGATCGTCTCTTAAGACTAGGTAATAGTGCTTTTGCGAAACATGTCTTTTTCATTTTTTTTAATTCACTTTACGAAAGACGCATTAAGTCCTTTAATATGGTTTTTTCCTCGATTCCTTATGTGACCGAAAGGATGTACAAAAAAACGTTTTCGTGGCCACGTCTTAATATGAATCGCTTGAATATGATCTTTGAAAGAGTTCCTTCTTCTTTTCACACGAACACTGGATTAAGAGTTCTTACAAACGACTTCTTAATTTTTTTCTCAATAAGGTATAAATGTTATCCTCTAGAATACGCTTTCTTTTTCTTAGTATTAAGGAAAAGATCTGGCTTCTTAAAGTGTGCTCAAAAGCTAAATTAGTCCTATTCTAATGCTCTTTGTCTATAAGAGTAGTGTTTTTCAGTATAGCCAATTAAGTAAAATCCTTTCTAAGAGATGTCCCTTAAAATATAATCAGTCAAAATTCTGCGAAATCATTCCTTTTGCTGAGGATTCAAAGAAACCCCATATAAGTCATAATTTCGCGCTCAAGCCATATGCTGAAGAAAGCTATTTACGATAATGGTAATGTCAAATTGTATTTAGACTAATATAATACGCTGTGCTACTGAATAATTATATAAATATAATTTAAAAGAAAACGTTATATTTTTGGATTTGATCAATAGCGTAGCAGTAATTAAGAATACTGATACTGCTTTAAAAGACCAGTATAACAACCAAGAAGAAGGTTTCATAACATATCATTAATCAAACTTTATAATAAGTATGAGGTTTATTACTAATAAGTATGTAAATTTTTCTTTATTATAAACATGGTTATTTAAGTGTTTTTGTTTGAGCCTCTTCTTTCTCTAAAATCGCTTTCTTAATGCCTCTAATTCATTATATCAGTATTTAAGGTAAGTTCACGACACTTATAAACTTCTTGTGCTTTTGATATAAACTTTGATTTACTCAAGTGCAAGAAATGGATTACATGTTTAGATGTTTTACAGTTACATTTAAGCGTCCTCCATTTCCGGCAAATTCTGAAATAAGCCATAGCTTTATAAGTGAAGTGGGCCATTGATCTAGAATACTATACAAACATATAGCGTATCTTGGCATCTAACGGAATTTTAAGACCATATTACTACCTAAAGCCTCGTCCAAAGAGCATCAAAATCCTTTATAAAGATTGTTTGAGTGGATGATTTAATAAAAGCTATTAAGTCTGCAGCCTTTACTTTACCTATTCCTAGAAGTTATGAAATGTAGCATACATGAAATTGAGATGATATTATTAGTTGTTTTGATTGTTAATTGCATCAATTATCTTTTTTTCCTTTTTTTAATATATATGATCTTCTCTTGAGAAAATACCTTTACCGTATAAACATTTGTTTTTTAAATAATTTATAGTTTTCTCAATACTACGTAAAATTGTACATTATACTAAAAAAGATTAAACGTCGTTTATGATTCGATTTTTAACAGGTACACAAGAGATTGGTTACAATAAAAGTTTCAATCGATGAAGATCTAGGCTGAAGGAATGCCTAAAAAGCTTAATACGCTTAGCGCTATAATTTATCCATGCAAAAGGATCTCCAATAATATCCTTTGGATTTGTACTTCCATTTTGCAATATTATGTCGAAAAGTATTATCTTTGTTACTAAAAACAAGTATTAGGCATTGTGTTAAAAATCCTTTGGTTAATAAACACTTTTTTTATATTATAACAAGGTACAGAATATCATTCAATACTATTTCAGGAATCTTTGGGTATTCATATTATTTATAAAGTCTAACTAAATACGACTGGACTTCCAATCTTGTTTTTCCTGTAAAATTTTGGAAGATATTTAGACTAATTCCTGTAGATCAGTAAGAACAACCATCTCTCTTCAGTAAACGGTAAGTATCGTTTTTACGAGTCTATCAGAATAAGTATTTTTGACACTTGAAGACTTTTTATCCCTTTTTTAAAGAGATCCGCACTCGAGGATAAAGTAATGGTTTCTACCATAAGTGTACAAATAATAAACCATCAATAAGACATTCGCTCTAAAACAGCTTAATACCTTATACAAAAGTCATTTACTGTATTTCACAAGTGGCGCACCTATTTTGATACACTATTCATAACACCATCATATGAGGAAATCTGCTACCATGAGCTTATACGCATCCTTTTAAATAAGCAAAATATTTCTTACCTGATGACGTGATAAGCGGAACTTACGTAATAAATTGACCTGCCTGACCACTGATAAGCAAAAATTGCGTATCGGGCTTTTGGTAAAGTTTTAATGGGATATATCCGATACGGCTTGCATTATCTTAGTATACCTATAATTAATTCTATAATTTCTGCATTTTTAAATTATGTCTTTTCTTTTTTTCTTAACTTGAGATTAAGGATATTCATAATAATAATTAATCAATAAAACAGATTTATAAAAGTCATCCAATAGTTAGGACGTTAAAAGAAATATTTAGTTTATGATTCCATGAAGTAATCGTAGTTGTTTATATAACCAGAAATATAAAATACTTGCTTCTGATATATATGATTTCAGCAACTATTAATATTAATAGACGTTTGAAAAAAAGATTAAGAGCGGAATTAATTCCGTCATCGTAGTGGAATATAGACAATGAATGAGAACAACTCTTGTATAGCGTAAAACATAAATCTTGAAGTAGAGTATTATTTTTAGGATAACAGAGCCTAACATAAGAAAGCTTTTATACTCATAAAGAATAAATGCTTGCTGAGAGAACACATATGTTAATATACAGTAAAAGAATTATTGTTATAAGATTCCTAGAAAACTGAACAAAATTTATTACTAAGTCAGGATAAGCAATAATTGTTTAAATTTTTTAAAACTGCAGATCTCATCATAAAGCGATGTACTCAATGATACAAACGTATATGACCTTTTCTCGCAACTCTTTAGGTATTGGCCAAAAATCTTGTTCCACGAGGTAAGCCCTTCTGGTTGCAATATCACTGAAGGTATTGAAATCGCATCGTTGACCATCTCACGACTTGTGGATCTGCAATCCTATGCAGATAGCACGACGAGTGATCCTTTAGTACATTGAATTTTTGGCGCTATGTACAGATAAAACAAACCAACAACCTGACTGCCACTTTTGCATTACCTAAAGGGCTTAATTAAATACTTAATAATTCTAAGGAAGTTGGGCCTGAGTTATCGAAACACGAACTACAGATCCTTACGCATATTTTTTATAAAATTAGTACAATTTATTCTTAAAAAAGTATTGGAAGTAGGATCATTTTGGGAAGCTCTCCTTATCCAGAAAATTTGTAAATAGATTAATTCAAGTGAATTCATTTGTGGGGGGGATATCCGCCCCCTGCGGGCTAGAAAATAGGGTGTCCATAGCATCGGGCCTCTATCCATTGAGAACTGCCAGGCCAATACCTTGTCAACGAAGCCAATTTAAAGAATCAATAACTTGCTCTAATGTGTGCAAATAGCGCAACCTGCATTGTGTAGGCATTATGTTTTTCATGCTATTTTTTTGGTTATCTATTAATGTTATGTTATAACATTTAGATCAATTTGACGTAACCACGTAACCAAATGAGTTGTTGTAGGTTATTCTTTCGTAAAATGTATAAAATGCCTCGTTTAAATATTTAATGATTTAAGCGTTAATGTAGCGTTTAATACATCTTCTAGTTCTTTTGCGCTCTAGAAGTTTTTGTCATTCACCAAAACTCAAATGGCTCAATCTTTAGCATGCGTGCTCTTGGATAAAAAGATTGAGGATTCTATTTCTTACCCAATTAGATCTTTTACTGTTTCTCCAGTTTTTAGGAAATTCCTTACTTTAGTGGGACAGTAGGTTATACTTGTGAATCTTTTATGTTCTGAACCCAAGTATCTTTTTTGTATTCTGGGGGGAATACAAATTGTTTAATTTATGTGCAATAAAAATAAAATTTAGAAACAGACGGGTCTTTTACGAAAGGTAGCAGACGAAAAGACCTTGCGAACTTTCTTTTGGATGTCGTATCCAGGTAACATCAAATATCTTATCGATTCTTTGAACTAAACAGTATGAAAAGCACTATATTAATGCATAAAATAACCCTCATAGTCTTAAAACAACTCGATATTAGTAGAACTGCAAGTAAGGCTTCTTTATAGATTCCTACTTGTTTATCTTTATGTGCACATTGGGAGATCTCACTGACCCTTTGGCAAGGTAGTCTAATAAAATAGCTAATTCGAAAGGTCTCCTATCTTATCAGGGGCATATTCTTATTAGAAAAAGTAAGAATATACCCTAATGCAGGTTAAGGCAACTTGGCGTCTCTTAACCTAGACATCGCCATGCATATAAAATATATCGCAGAAGTCACCATCAAAAATAGACTATACTCTATTAAAAGGATTGTAATAGTTTCCTTAAGTATAGTTCATAGTCAAATAGGTGTAAAAGAGTTTATAAAAAACGACCTACTTACCAAAGCTCCTATCAACATTCTATACCAAATTGTAGTAAACTACCCATATTTAAACTATGATTACTAAATCAACCTTTTACTATAAGACGAAACTTTCATCATTGTTTAAAAATATCCATATCACTAAGAGATCTATTCATGCTACCTGTTGGAGCACCCTTTCTTATTCTCGGGGCACATATGTAACATTGCCTTTAAAAGTTACAATCACGAAACGCTTTGGTGGTACAGAAAAATTTACCAAATGTGTGGGTGAGAAATGTAAAGAAGCATTACAAGCCTTAACGACTGTTAATCCTAACAATACGTCTACAACATCTCCTGCGCCTACAGCACCTGTAAAAAATGATTATTCACCAAACACTACTTTACCTTTGAAGAATCTTATTAAAGTAGAAGAGGCTCCTACAAGTGTACCTTCTATTTCACAAACAACTTCACAAGATGTTCTTCAAGATGACGTGAAAAGAATGGTACGAGACTCTTACAATACTAATAATGATTGTAGTCAGCCATCCTTCCAAGATACCATTAAAGATTACATGGAAAAAAATTCTCTTGTCTCAGAGAATACTCCTGCCAATAGAGATGTTGTTGTAGGAGAGGTTAATCGTATTCTAACCAGTAAAAATCAAACAATGGCTAATCCGACAGTTCAAGAAGAGCACCAAACTTCCCCTTCTAGTGGAGGTCGTGTATCACTCCCGCAAAGTAATTCTGGTATATCAGGTACGCAAAGTTCACGTAGTAGAACTACTTTAAATACTGAAAATAGCCAATCAGTACCTCATACAACTACTCGTGGTTATGCTTCAGTTCATGGGGGTAAGTATAAGTTTCCACCTGATCCTATTATTGCTTCCAATGATTCTTTACCTAAAGCAGAGGGTGATCAGTCGGGTTATCATAAAGTGGTGGTAGTATCTGTATGTAATAAGCCGGAATGCGCAACAACAAATTGTGCAACTGAAACAAATCTTAACACAGGAGATACACAACCCAATCCTTGTGGGGAACCTAAAGAATATCATCAAAGACCTCCAGAAGATCATGAGTACATTGTTCATGAACTGGGAGGTACTTTAACCCATACAGTGCCTACTAACATGACAGGTGTTCGTATTGATAACTCTGTAGATATGAAAGGTGATGGTACACATCAAGATTTAGCTGTAGAAAAAGGTACTCGTCCTATAGATCCAGATAAATTTAAACAAAATGAGGATCTAACATTATATCTTCAGACAGATTCACATACAAATGTAATATTAAATAATATGCCACCAGACTCAGTATTAAATGAAAAATAATATAAGTTTAATGGAATTCTTAAAAAGTAAGATTTATTTATTGATTGTTGGCATTATAATAATATTTTTGCATATTTATTTTCGTTTTTTTAAAGCTAAAGAAAGCTATGATTTAAAAGATTTAAAGGATGAGATTAGTTTTTTGAATATAATATTATCCTTAATTTTTATATTAGTACAACTAGTTACAATTATGTCTCTACTTTACTTTTTATATAAGAAATATTATAATATACAAAAGAGCTCTATTTTAATACAAAACATATCAAAAATAGTTGATTATCTTTACTGGAAGCCTTTGGAACATATACATGACCTTATCGCACCAGATTTACCTTACTCAGGTACTCTAATTATTTATATAACAAAATTTTTAGAAAAAGGTAATAAAGACTTACGTTATAAGCTCTATAGGCATAGCTATATCTTATTTGAATACATACCTCAGATATTAGTAAGTAGTATTTTCTTTATCGAAATAGTACTACATAATCAAATGTATTATTTTTTATATTTTATCATACTATTAATAATACCTATTTTATATCAGATCTATCTAAAATTATCGTTAAGCTTTGTAATACGCAATGAACCAGAATTTTTAAAACGCTTATTTATCATACCAAAAGGATCTCCTGATATTCATGGTGTATATTTACAATGGGAATTTTCTCTTAAGCCTTTATATGCTGGAGAAAATGTTTTTCTCAATCAATATATAAAAGAGTATTTGTCTTTGCAACGTATTCGAACGCATATAATTAAAATAAAATTATATAAAAGCCAATACTATATTTACGTAGTCCTCTTTACATCAAGTCTATATTTAAGTGCAGCAATATATAGATTAATATATATACTCATGTAGCTCTTATACTTTTATTTAATAAAATAACTATGGTTTATCAAAGCAGGGAACCTTGGCACAGATTTGGTGTTGTATATTCGTGGTGGGAATTTTCTCTAAAACCTTTATATGCCAGAGAAAGTACTCTATTGTTAATAACATATCCAAAAAAGCTATTACAGAAGCTCTTGCATGGATATGGGAAACAATAATAAAATTCTTATTCGGATTACCTTAATGCACCACATATACTAACTCAACGCTATACAAATAATAATCTACCTATTAGGAGCAGGCCCGTTTGCCCACTCTTATAGAAATAGAAAAAGAAAAAGGAACATGACCTATTTCACAATACAATACTCATCAATAGCAATCTTTGTAGCTTGTTCGTTAGCGTTATCATTAGTACTATTTATCGCTGTCTATATCATGTCATTTTCTTCTAAAGTTGAATTTGAAAAGAGTTCAGCTTATGAATGCGGCTTCGTACTTTTGAAGAGGCTTCCCAATATCATTTTCGATTCAATTCTCGCTCATTGCGATTATGTTTCTTCTATTGATATTGAAGTACTTTACCTTTATCCAATAATTACAAGTGTTCTAGATTTCTCGGTATCTAATCTATTGATTCTTGCAGCATTCTTCGTTGTCTTAGCTGTCGGAATTGTTTATGAGATATCTCGACAAATCATGAACATGAATATAAGCGAAGCTACTCGTGATAATGGAATCATGAGTGTTTCCTACGGAAAAGCGACCACTTCAGGGGATTTTGGAAGTAGTGCTGCTAGTATGAGGAACACATCCACCTATTCCAGTGTTAAGCCAATAGGCGGAAATGGTAGTGGTCAAGATGCCCTTTGTTCAGGTACTGGTTTACATTGTAGTTTCCGTCGTTGTTTCTGTTCATCTTCAAGCAACCTTTTAAGGAGCGAAAGTAGCTTGAGGAAAGTAGTATCAGTATTATCCATTGACAATAACAAAGCCCGTTTATCCTTAACACTATGCTTAAGGAGAATATTAGCGTCCGTTGTTAAAAAGTTGTCTTGTGTCTTGGCTTATCGCTCCTCCGTGTACAGTATCTTGGCATCTGGTTCTTTAGTATCTCGTTTCCTGGCATCCTGTGTCTTGGCTTATCGTTCCTTGATATCTCTTGTTTGTGTATGTTGTTCTTATATCGTATTCGTCTATTCTTTCATGGCTTTCTATCTAAAAAATACCGTTTCTGAAATACCATATAATCTTAGCATGAACTCGGACTCTGACTCTGAACAACCCTTTCGATTGAACGCTCTTGAAGGAGATCCATCTTATGACTCTGACTCTGACTCTGACTCTGAACCGTACCCTTTGGATTATCGTTTTAAAAGCAACGTACCAACTGCTTTAAAGGATACGCGTACAAAAGGTGCTTTAGGTGATATAGCAAATGAGCCTCATGTGCGTAAAATTGCCAATAAGCCTCTGTCACCTTCTCAAGAGCCGGTTCCTAATACACCTGTTCAAGATCCCGTTTATAATGTTCCGGTTCCTAATACACCTGTTCAAGATCCCGTTTATAATGTTCCGGTTCCTAATACA